>ERZ1673700.1590-NODE-1590-length-21422-cov-6.282772_pt1 | contig 21422 bp, 23 predicted proteins | sample MGYA00580230_ERZ1673700 | MGnify/ENA primary metagenome ERZ1673700 (study PRJEB41218, sample SAMN15661782) | gut metagenome | host: Homo sapiens | place: Canada: London | collected 2015-08-20/2019-03-30 | study: EMG produced TPA metagenomics assembly of...
ACTTTTATAAGAAAAAACCTAAAAATCATTATCCTATCATTCAATATCAAGATCATAAAAAACATGTATTAAATTATAAAAAAATACAAACAATGAATACACCTATTAAAGATTTACAATATGTTTATTATTTATTATCATTAATTGATGAATTACCACAAGATAAATCAATTCTTATCTATTTATTATTAAAAAAATGGAATGAACAAAAAGATATTTCTTTAGAAGAAAATGATTATGAACTAAATATTCATTTTCTTAAAACATATACAAATAATAGAGTAGAGGATCAATTATTCCAAATGCTTTATATTCTTTCTATTGATCAAATTGTTGATGATAAAACACTACGTATTTGGGTAGAAAATGATTTTGAAAAAGTAATAAAATGGGAAAATGATTACTTAAAAGACATGAAAAATAAATTAAGACAAGAACATCGTTTTGTAGATGATTGTTATAGTTTAGATATTTATGAAGATTTAAAGAAATTATTAGGTTATAAAAAATATTTGGATGCTTATAAGGAAATAGAAACAGAAGAAGAAAACATCTATGCAATGTTATTTGGATTAAAGGAATGTCCCTATCATATGTATACTTTCTTTATTATGAAAAACGATGACGATAAGCCAATGATAAATAGCTCATTAAAATAGAATCAGATTTTATCTGATTCTATTTCTTTCATATAACCTGCCGTAATAATACCAGCTGGTAAAGCGACAATCTCAATTCCCATAAAGGAAGAAACCATTGTAATTATTCTTCCCAAAGTTGTTATAGGATAAATATCGCCATAACCAACGATTGTAAGAGAAATCGTTGCCCAATAAACATCATCACAAGATCATAAATATGACTTGTTATGTCATCTTCTTTAGATACTTCTATAATTTCATAAATACGTTTTTTCATAACATCATCCTTATTAAACATACCATAGAAAGTATTTATTTCATATCATGAAAGTTACGAAAATATTAATTCCTTTTTGATAAGATAAAAGTAAGAAAAGAGGGATACTATGTATAAAATTATAGCGTGTGATTTAGATGAAACATTGTTAAGTGATGATCGTACGATTTCTAAAGAGAATATTGAAGCCATTCAAAAAGCAAAAGAGTTAGGTGTGAAGTTTGTTCCAGCAACCGGAAGAGGCTTTAATACCGTTGGTGGAACTTTAAAAGATTTAGGATTGTATGATTTAGAAAATGAATATGTGATTTCTTATAATGGTGGAGCCATTACTGAAAATAAAGGAAGTAAGTTACTTCATTTTGAAGGAATTTCTTTTGAAAAAGCGAGTGAACTTTATAAAAGAGGTTTAGATTATGATGTTTGCATCCATGTTTATACAAAAGATATGGTCTATGCTTATAAATATGTCCAAGAAGAAAAAGATTATTTGGCAGGAAGAATGGAAGTTACAGAAATTATTGATGATAATATTGATTTTTTAAAGGGTCAAGAAATTGTAAAAGTGTTATATATGAATACAGATTACCAATATTTAAAAGGAATTGAAAATGATTTAAAAGAGATAACAAGTGATTTGGATGTAAGTTATTCATCGAATCGTTATATTGAATTTAATCATCAAGGAGTTAATAAAGGACAAGGTTTAAAGAAACTTGCAGAGTTATTAAATGTAGATATTAAAGATACAATTGCAATAGGTGATAATTTTAATGATTTATCAATGATCAAAGTAGCAGGCCTTGGGGTAGGTGTCCAAAATACAGTTGAAGAAATGAAAAAAGAATGTGATATTATTACCAAGGCAACAAATAATCAAGGAGCGATTGCAGAAGTTATCAATAAACATATTTTAGGCACAAATTAAGTTTTGTGCTTTTTTTCTTTCTTGGTATAATGAAGTGAATATGAAAAGAGGAAGCCTATGAAATCATTTTTTACAGAGATAATATTAAAAAGAGGAAAAACATATTTTGAACAAAATAGAGTTTTTTCTGTAAATCAATATGATAACCAAACCTATACAGGAATTATTTTAGGAAATGAAGCTTATCATACTAAAATCACTTTAGATGAACATTATGATGTCATGTCAGCTACGTGTGATTGTCCTTATGCTAAAGAAGGAAATCATTGTAAACATGAAGCGGCACTTTATTTTGCGATTGAAGATCGACTTCCTAAAGATGAACAACAATATATTGATATCAATGCTTTATTAAAAGATGTTCGTAGAAGAACACATAGTAGTTTTATGTTAAAACGTGAATTCAATCAAGAATTTAAAAAATATTTAAAACGTATTATTCAATTAAATGAACAAGGAAGTTTTCATATTACCAATTATCAACAAGTCATTGATGAATTTTTAAATTCTAATTATCCTAACGATTATCGTCGAGAAATACTTCAAATCATGTTTCAAGGTTATAGTAAGTTACTTACAAGTGAACATAATAAAGAACTTACAACGCGCTGGTTAAAAGAAAATATGAAATATCAAAGATATGAAAATGCATTTAGCTATATTATGATGATTATCTATAAATTAGATGTCAATGATCAAATAGATATTATTAGAGAAATGCTTTTAACGAAAAGAAAAGTTTCTTTACTAAATACATACTTTAAAATTATCAATGATCATCATTTAGATATGAAAAAATATTTAGATGATATTCAAATTTATAATAACAATGAAGATTATATCACAGAAATGATACATTATTATGTTGATCACCAACAAGTAGGACTTGCTCGTCTTTACTATAAAAAACATGAACAAAATATTAGAAAAAAAGAAACCAAGGCAAAACTTGATTCATTGCTTGATCCTGAACATGAAGATGCCTACTTGAATTACATTTATTCTAAATTAGATTATTATAATTCATCGCATATTCCTGTTTATTATGAAGATTTAAAACAATTTTATGGAATTAAGTTTGAAGATTATTTACTAGATTTTATGGATGCGATTAAACCTATCTATGATGATTATGATTTAGCTTTAATGTTTAAACAAAGTCAAGATGTTAAATATTTGATCTATGTTTTACTTCAAAGACCAAATATGACACTTTTTGAACAAACAAAAGAAATCATTAAAGAATATAGTTTAGAAATGTATTTAATGGTTTATGTTGAATGTTTAAAAAATTATATTAAAAAAGGAAATTCAAATTATTATTTTAAAAATTATGTTTATGAGTTATTTCTTGATTTAGATAAAATATCAAAAATAGAGTTTGTCGATATGATCAAAAAAGAATATCCAAGAAAAAAGAAAATACATGAAATGTTAGATGAATGTTTAGAAGAAGGTGATGAAATTGAAATTTAATATTAATTTAAATGTTGTAAAAAGTAAAAATAACTTAGAGATTGCCAGAAGATATCATCACTATGATAATGTAGAAAGTATGTATATTACTTTAAAAGATGATCTTTATCATATTGATGCTGTCGTTTCAGTTTTTAGTCACATACAAAAATGTTCATTAGAAATTAAAGATAATAAAGTCGTTTCTTATAAATGTGCTTGCCCATTTAATGATCAAGATTCTATGTGTGGTCATTTAGGGGCAGTTATTATGAAACTTAATGAATTAGAAATCAATGATTTTCCTTTTGAGTATCAAAGTGAAAAATTAGAAAAAATGAAAGAGATTGAAAAAGAAAATCAAAGACAAAGAAGAAAAGCTCAACTTAGACAACTGGCACATACATCATCACGTCTCATTGATCTTAATAAAAATCATTATCAAACAGAATTACAACTATCTATTAATAATGAAAAATATGATTTAACACCTTTTATTTATCTTCAAGATGATGAGATAAATGTTGACTATAGAGTTGGAAATGAAAAGAAGTATGTAGTCAAAAATATTACAGAATTTATTGATCGAATCAATCATCAAGAAAATTATAAATATGGAAAATCTTTAGAATTTGTACACAGTGAAAAGAATTTTACAGAAAACGCCTTAAAACAAATAGATTTCATGAAAAAAGCAATCTCCTTTAGAAGTCAAGATATAGAAGACTATAACTATTACTATGAACCCATTAAAAGAAACATCCCTATTGATAAACGTTTACTTGATGAGCTTTATGAAATCAATAAAGAGAATCTTTCTTTTGGTGAAGTAGAACCAGAGCTACGTTTATATATTAATAAAGAAGAAGATTTTTATGTCATTAGAGTAAGTATCAATCAAGAAATGTTTATTGGAAATAAACATGGTTATCGCTATGAAATGAATAATGGAAAGTTTTATATGGAACGTATCGTTCTTGATGAAGAGGGGAATACTGCCCGTTTTTTAGAAAGTATTATTGAAAATGAAGGACAACTGATTGTTTTAGAGGAACAATATCATGATTTCTATAAGTACGTCTTATTACCAATTCTTTCTTATTTTGAAGTCTTTGATCAAAGTCAAGAAGAAATACCAACTTATGATGAAATTAAAATCTATGGAGATATTGATGATGATCAAATGATTTATTTTCAACCGGTCTATGTGGATGAAAATCAAAATAGAGTGTATGGATTTAATGATCAATTGATGACAACTTATCAACAAGATTTGGTAGAAAAATATATTGAACGTTATGCTTCATCCATCGATACAAAAAAACATCGTGCCTATTTTGATACAAATAGTCAAACAACCTATGAATTTATTTTTGAAGGTTTAGATTATTTAAAACAATATGGGGATGTTTATGTATCAGAAGCTTTAAAAAGAGTAGGAAAGAAGATATCTTATAATTTACATGTAGGTGTCAGTATTGAAAATGATCTTTTAAAATTTGATATTTCTTCGCATGAAATACCAAAGAAAGAACTACAAGCGGTTTTAAATCAATATCGTCGTAAGAAGAAATTCTATCGTTTAAAAAATGGAGAACTTCTTTATTTAGATTCACCTGATTTAGAAGAATTAAGTCAATTTATGGATGATTATCATATTGATGTCAAAGACATTGATGATGGTGAATTCTCGATGAATAAACAAAGAATGCTTGCTATTGATGAAGAAAATGATTTTGAATATGTTGAACTAGATAGAGAAGAATCTTTTGTAGAGACATTAGATCGTTTCAAATCAGTGACTCAAAAAGAGTATCCACTTTCTAAAGATTATGAAAATATTTTAAGAGATTATCAAAAAGAAGGGTATGTCTGGCTTCATACTTTAAAAGATTATGGTTTTAATGGCATACTTGCTGATGATATGGGGTTAGGGAAAACTTTACAAATCATTACGTTATTAGATTCATTAGAAACGCCTCGACCAAGTTTGGTAGTTTGTCCTTCTTCACTTATTTATAACTGGGAAGATGAAGTCCATAAATTTTCTAATAAATTACCAGTTACATGTATTACAGGAAATATACAAACAAGAAGTGAATTAATTAAAGAAATTAAACAAGGATTATATGTAACTTCTTATGATTATATGCGTAGAGATTTTGAACTTTATCAAGGGATTGAATTTGAATATGTTATCTTAGATGAAGCACAGTATATCAAAAACCAAAAAACGAAAAATGCACAATCGGTTAAAACTTTAAAAACAAGACATAAACTTGCTTTAACAGGAACACCAATTGAAAATAGTTTAGCAGAATTATGGTCTATTTTTGATTTCTTAATGCCACAATACTTATTTAATTACCATTATTTCCAAAAACAATATGAATCAAGTATTGTTAAAAATAATGATGAAGAAAAAACAAAACAACTTAAAAAACTAGTCACACCATTTATTTTAAGAAGAAATAAAAAAGAAGTTTTAACAGAATTGCCAGATAAAATTGAACAAAATATCATTCTTCCATTCAATGATGAAGAAGAAAAACTTTATGTAGCTAATCTTGCTAAAGCAAATAAAGAATTACAAGAACTTTACGATTTAGAAGGCTCGGATAAGATGCAAATTCTAAAAATGCTTACAAGACTAAGACAATTATGTCTAGAACCACGTCTTGTATATGATAATATTGATCAACCTTCTTCTAAATTAAAAGCTTGTATGGAACTTATTAAAACAATGCAAGAAAATAAGCAAAAAGTTTTGTTATTTTCATCCTTTACTTCCGTTTTAGATTTAATTGCAGAGGAATGTCAAAAAGCAGGAATTACATATTATATGCTTACTGGAAGTACCAATAAAGAAGATAGAAGAGAACTTGTTTCAAGATTCCAAAAAGATGATACAACAGTATTCTTGATTTCCCTTAAAGCAGGAGGAACAGGTTTGAACTTAACATCTGCCGAAGCCGTTATTCATTTTGATCCATGGTGGAATGTTTCTGCTCAAAATCAAGCGACAGACCGTGCTTATCGTATAGGACAAAAGAATAATGTTCAAGTCTTTAATCTTGTGATGAAAGATAGTGTTGAAGAAAAGATCATTGAATTACAAAAACGCAAAAAGGAATTAGCTGACATGTTTGTTGAAAACAATAGTGGTGGTTTATCACAAATGTCCAAAGAAGATATTTTAAGTTTATTCACAATGTAAAAGACGGGCTTCCCGTCTTTTAATTTAGTAATGATGTATCAATAATTTGATAATTTGCGCGATGAATATAAAGAGCTTTACCATCAATCATTAATTTTGTCATCTTCGGTAATTTTTTAGGAACAGTCCAATAAACCTTATCCCCTGAATAAGCCGTAATTGGTTGCCCTAATTGAGATTTAATCACAACCACTCTTGATTTACCAAACTTATTTTTATACTTATTGATAATATTCGCAATATATGTATTATTTGAAAGTTTTCCATTATCATTACTTTCAATGTCTTCTTGAGTAAAATCAATATTAGGTTCTAAACCTTTTTGTGTAAAGATACAAGTATCTCCACAAGATTCAATTTCTTGCCCATCAATAGTAATAGTAATAACAGAAGATAATTCATAACCTGTAATAATACTTCCATCACTATCATAAGAAGTTGTTTCTACGGGATTTCCTTGAATATTGATTTTATCTCCAGTTGTTGTCATGACTCTTTTTCCATAGTTATCGAAAGTATCAATAGTATAGCCATTTCCTACAAGATTTCCTTTAATATCATTGATTTCTGATTCAAACATCGCACATCCTGTTAAATTTAATGCCATGACACCAACAACTAATAAACTTAATATTTTCTTTTTCATTTTTTCACTCCCTCTATTTATACAAATTATAACAAATTTTGTTATAAAGAATGAATAAAATAAAGTAAAATTAGAAAGAGGTGAAGACCATGTTACTCAAACAAATGAAATATTTTATTACCGTTGTTGATTGTCATAGCTTTACCAAAGTGACAGAACAATGCTTTATTTCACAATCAGCAATTTCTCAACAAATTAAATCATTAGAAAAAGAATTAGGCATTCTTTAACTCTTACTATTTTTACTCCTAAATGGATGATGTATTTATTAAAAAAAGATGAAACTGTTGTTAGAGACTTTGCCCGTTTTGGTTTGAATGTAGTGGGTATTCAGGATCAAGATGATGATATGGCTAATGCAAAAGCAGGAATTGAAGCTTTACAACACTTAGTGAAATGAATATTACAGATGAAAAATTTGGTGAATTAAAAGTTAAAGCATGTTATGGTCAAGATTCGCTGCCAAGAGCTTATCGACCATTAAGTCAAGAAGATTGTTTAAATATTTATAAAATGTGTTTATAAAGGGAGGTGTTAAGCTTCCTTTTTGTTTATAATAAAGTAGAGGAGAGGTTTTATGAATAATGTTGTACACTTTAATATGATTCTCGAAATCAATCAATTACTTAAACAAAATAATATAGAATATTCGATTCATGGTGTTGGTGGATGTACATGTTGTGGTTTAGAACTTAGACAAGAAGGTAAAAGTTATCCTACAGATAAGATTTTAGAAGTTATTAATGGTTATTTAAAAAATCATTGGATTTATGTTCAAGAAAATAAATATCAACCAGGATTTCTTACAATTCATTCAAAATTTGATAAAAAGCCTTGACTATAAAGCCACTCTATAGTGTTAGATAAAGTTAAGGAAGGGGTGTTATTTATGAAAACACACGAATTAGAAAAGGAATTAGGGATTTCAAAGCATACAATCTTCTATTATGAAAAAGAAGGGATCGTTACACCACAAAGAGATGAAAATGGTTATCGTAGTTATAGCCAAGATGATTTACAAAAACTCATCATGGTAAAGTTCTTACGTAATTTAAATATTTCGATTGATGATGTAAAAGCAATCTTAAACAATGAACTTGATTTTAAAGAATGTTTAGAAATCAATCAGATTCATTTAGAAAAACAAATTAAAAGCTTAGAAGAAGTTCAAGAAAATATAGAAATGTATGTAAGAAAAGATCTACCAATGTTACCAGCTTTACAACAAATCCAAAGAGAAGTGAAGAATTATAAATTAGGTTATCAAAAAACAACAGATATTGTATCTCTTGGAAGAAGACTTACAAAGAAACTTGCATTAAGAAAATTCTTATATAAGATTCCTGCCGCAATCACCCCATCGTTTATTATGTGGATTTGTGCAGCTTCCTTTTTTGATGAAAACCTTGAAAAGACAACAGCTTTAATCATTATCTTTATTTTATTAATGATTCTTTTTATAAATATCTTTGTTGCGACAGAATTTCAATTTTCACAAATATGGTTAAAAATGCCATTAGATCAAACAATGAATCAATCAGTAGAATTTTTAAGTGATGGGATTCGTTATTATCAATTTCATGGATATCTTAATAATTTGAAATATTACTACGGTGTTTTATTTAATAAAGCAGAAAAATATATGCAATCTTATAAGTATGAAGATATTCAAAGTGTTGAATTGATTCTAAATCATCGTTATGAAAGTTATGGAACACCGATTGCAAGAGATTGGTATGTTCTTGATTATCGTTTTGAATTTAAAGATGGGAATCATTTTTACTTCTATTGGCCTTTTACAATTGATGATGATGCACGTTTTATTGGAACCATCTTAGATGAAAAGGTAGAAAATATTATTGATAAAGATCATGTCATTGATGCTTTAAAAAATGGTATCCATTTAAATGACTATGTAAGAGGGACTGAAGAATAATTCAGTCTTTTTATAAAAAAGGTATTATTTTGATAAAAAGCCTTGACTATAAAGCCACTCTATAGTGTTAGATAAAGTTAAGGAAGGGGTGTTATTTATGAAAACACACGAATTAGAAAAGGAATTAGGGATTTCAAAGCATACAATCTTCTATTATGAAAAAGAAGGGATCGTTACACCACAAAGAGATGAAAATGGTTATCGTAGTTATAGCCAAGATGATTTACAAAAACTCATCATGGTAAAGTTCTTACGTAATTTAAATATTTCGATTGATGATGTAAAAGCAATCTTAAACAATGAACTTGATTTTAAAGAATGTTTAGAAATCAATCAGATTCATTTAGAAAAACAAATTAAAAGCTTAGAAGAAGTTCAAGAAAATATAGAAATGTATGTAAGAAAAGATCTACCAATGTTACCAGCTTTACAACAAATCCAAAGAGAAGTGAAGAATTATAAATTAGGTTATCAAAAAACAACAGATATTGTATCTCTTGGAAGAAGACTTACAAAGAAACTTGCATTAAGAAAATTCTTATATAAATTTATTCCTACATTTTTAATTGTTTTATTCTTTAGTGCTGTAAATGAGCAAGATGTTTTAACAAGAGTACTTTCAGTATTAGTGATTTCATTTGTATTTACAAATGGTTTGATTGCAGCTGATTTCCAGTTTTCACAATTATGGTTAAGATTACCACTTGATCAAACAAGGAATCAATCGGTAGAGTTTTTAAATGATCGTATTCGTTATTATCAATTTAAAGGTTATATAGATAATGTAAAATATTTTTATTCTGTTTTATTTGGAAAAGAAGCTAAGTTTATGAATGAATATAAATATGAAGATATTCAAAGTGTAGAACTTCTTTTAAAACATCGTTATGAAAGTTATGGAACACCGATTGCGAGAGATTGGTATGTTCTTGATTATCGTTTTGAATTTAAAGATGGAAATCATTTCTACTTCTATTGGCCTTTTACAATTGATGATGATGCACGTTTTATTGGAATGATTTTAGATGAAAAGGTAGAAAATGTTATCGATAAGGATCATGTTATTGATGCCTTGAAGAATGGTATTCATTTAAATGATTATGTAAAAACGACTGAAAATTAATTCAGTTGTTTTTCGATGAAATTATTGATTGCTTGTACAGTTTGGTTTTGTTGCTCTTTACGTGAAATAGTTGCTTTAGCATCACCTTTTTGATGACCATAGTTACCAAAGTTTGCATGATTTCCACCTTTGATGACAACGATATTTCTTTTATAATCAATTTTCTTTTTAACACTTGTATTTAAAGAACCATAAATAGTAAGTGTATCTTTATCTGATACATCTCCATAAATATAAGAACCTAATAGAATTAAACCATCTACTTTATCTTTATTTTTTGAAACATAGGAAGAAGCCATGGCTCCACCCATTGAATGACCACATATGTACCAATGTTTTATATTTGGATATTGCTCAATAATTTTATTAGCCGCATTTTTATTAAAGATGGCCATGTTAAAAGGCATCTTTAATAAATAACAGTTATAGCCGTTGCTTGTTAAATGTTTTAATAAAGGTAAATAAGCTGTATTTTCTACTTTAGCTCCTGGATAAAAGATAATACCTACATCACTTTTCTTTTCAGGAGTTAATGTAATAAGATTTGAATTTACTTTTTCCACATTTTTATGATTTAAAATTTCTAGGGCATCGTTTTGTGCGTGATAATAATCATTGACATAAATGCCAAAACCAGCCATACAAAGAATTAAAATGATGGATAGTGTCATTAATATTTTCTTTTTCATCTCTAACAATCCTCATGACTATGTTTATAGTATTGTTGGATTTGTGGTGGAAATTGATTAAATGAAAGTGCTTGAACATAAGCTTCATCATTTTTTTCAATAGCTTGATCATAATACCAACATTTATAATTGAGCATAGAAAGGACTTTTTGAAGTTTTTCCATTTCTTGTAAAACTTCTTCCTTTTGTTTTTCAAAGATTTCTTTTCTTTGTTTTAACGTGGTATTTCCTAAAGAACATAAAGACATATATTCTTTTATTTCTTTAATTTCTAAGCCTGATTTTTTTAAACAATCAATAACACGTAAAGTTTCAATTTCGCTTTCGCTAAATTGTCTAACGCCATTTACTCTTTTTAAATGAGGAAATAATCCTTCTTTATCATAGTAACGTAATGTAGAAATAGGTAATTGAAACATTTTTGAGATTTCACCAATAGAATACATATAAGTTCCTCCTTTATACTTGACCTAAAGTCAAGTTTAGATGTTATGATAAATGTAACATAGAATGAATGAATATTCAAATCTATGATAGAAGGAAGTGAATAAATAGAAATGATAAAAAAGATATTAAAAATTGTAGGTATTGTGATAGTAAGTATCGCTATTGTGGCTGTGTTATTTATTGAATTTTGGCCAAGCTTAGGTGGAAGTGTGACAGATGAAGATCAAAAAGAATATAAAGCGAGAAATTCATTATATAAAAAAGGAATATTTCATGGAAATCCTGAAATTCAATTAATGACAGGACAAAAGAGTGAATATAAAAATGAAGAAAAAGTTCCTAAGGGTGAAATACCTGTTCATCAGTTAAAGAAAATAGAAAAAGCGAAGAAAGATGAACTTAAGTGGATTTGGTTTGGACATTCAAGTTCATTGCTTCAAATAGAAGGAAAGAATGTCTTAATGGATCCTGTTTTTTCAAACTATAGTTCGCCAGTTCCTTTTATTGGACCAAAGCGTTTTTCTAAGTTACCGATAGATATAGAAAATATGCCAAGTATTGATGTTCTTGCCATCTCACATGATCACTATGATCATTTAGATTATCAAACAATTAACCAAATAGATGAAAAAGTCAAAGAATATTGCGTTCCTCTAGGTGTAGAAAAACATCTTCTTCGTTGGGGAGTCAATGAAAAGAAAATACACGTTATGAATTGGTGGGATGAAGTAAAAGTTGATGGACTAACGATTACTTCAACACCAGGTAGGCATTTTACTGGACGTGTTCCTTGGAGTAACAATACGACATTGTGGAGTGGCTATGTCTTTAAAAATGATAAATATACAACTTATTTTACAGGGGATACCGGTTATGGAAATCATTTCGAAGAAGTTTATGAAAAATTTGGTGCTATTGATTTATTAATGATTGAAGATGGACAATATGATCGAGCATGGTCCAATATTCATATGTTACCCAAAGATGGCATTCAAGCAATGAAAGATCTTCACGCAAAGTGGACAGTTCCTGTTCATTGGGGTGCCTTTTGTATTTGTAATCATGCTTGGGATGATCCAATTAAACAAATTACCACAAGATCACAAAAGGAAAACTTAAATGTGGCGACACCAAAGATTGGTGAAATTGTCGATTATAGTAAAATAGAAACTTATCAAGAACATTGGTGGGAAAATGTTGAATAGTTTTTTCATATTATGAAAGAAATTTTAATAATTTTCCTTTATAATGTTTATAGAAAAAATCAAATGGAAACAAGGAGGTAATGAAAATGGGATTTCCTAAAGGATTTTTATGGGGTGGAGCAGTAGCTGCCAACCAATGTGAAGGTGCATATTTAGAAGATGGTAAAGGATTATCTGTACCAGATATGTTATTAGGTGGAGATGTCAATACACCAAGAACATTCTTACCAAAAACAGATCCAGAAGCTTTTTATCCTAGTCATGAAGCAGTAGACTTCTATCATCATTATAAAGAAGATATCGCTTTATTTGCTGAAATGGGATGGAAAGTATTCAGATTATCAATTAACTGGGGGCGTATTTTCCCAAATGGTGATGATGAAGAACCAAACGAAGCAGGATTAGCTTTTTATGACAAAGTATTTGATGAATGTCATAAACATGGAATGGAACCATTAGTTACTTTATGTCACTATGAAATTCCATGGAACATTGTAACAAAATATAACGGATTCTCAGATCGTAGAGTCATTGATATGTTCGTTAAATACGCTACAACTTGTATGAAACGTTATAAAGACAAAGTTAAATATTGGTTAACATTCAACGAAATTAATATTGCATGTATGGGTGAAGGTGGAATTGGTAACCTTTATGGACTTGGATTAATGGATCCAGAAGATGTTAATGCAGATCATAGAATTCCATTAAATGAATTAAAATCAAATGAACAAATTATGTTTGAAGCATTACACAATGAATTTGTAGCAAGTGCAAGAACAGTTATTGAAGGTCATAAGATCAATCCAGATTTCATGATTGGTAACATGATTGCACATACAACATTATATCCACTAACACCAAATCCAAAAGATATCTTAGCAGCATTTGATGAAGATAACTTCAAAAACAATTTCTGTGGAGATGTACAAGTACGTGGAGAATATCCATCATTTATCTTCAGATATTTTAAAGAACATAATATTGATACTTCTTATATTACAGAAGAAGATAAAAAAATCATTAAAGAAGGTACAGTTGACTTCTATACATTCTCATATTACATGTCAAACTGTGTAACAGTAGATGAAAATGCAGAAACAACAGCAGGTAATATGTCAAAAGGTGCTAAAAACCCATACTTAAAAGCATCTGATTGGGGATGGCAAATTGATCCTGATGGTTTAAGATATACATTAAACTTATTACATGATCGTTATCCACATACTCCATTAATGATTGTTGAAAATGGTTTTGGAGCATTTGATACAGTAGAAGAAGATGGATCAATTCATGATGATTATCGTATTGATTACTTCAAAGGACATATTCATGCAATGAAAGAATCTATTGAAGATGGTGTACCATTAATTGGATATACAACATGGGGACCAATTGATTTAGTATCAGCTGGAACAGGACAATATGCTAAACGTTATGGATTCATTTATGTAGATAGACATGATGATGGAACTGGAGATTTCTCTAGAAGCAAAAAAGATTCATTCTATTGGTATAAAAAAGTTTGTGAATCTAATGGTGAAGAAATTTAATATAATAAAAGGACGATGCTTTGGCACCGTCCAATTTTTTTAATTATTTTTAATATAAGGATTATGATAGAAAGAATAAACAAGTTGAACTGTCATTACACACCAGATAACTGGTTCACAGAAGATAACAGCCATATATTGAAAACGTGGAATTAAGAAGATAACAAAGATAATCTTTCCAAAGAATTCAATCACACTTGAAATTAAAGGAAGAAGTTTTTGACCAATTCCTTGAAGTGCATAACGTGTTTGCATCAATATTCCAAGCACGGCATAGAAAGGACCAACAATTGTAAGATAAAGTGTTCCATTATGTAAAACAACTTCTTTACTTGAGCCTGATATTAATTTCACTAAAGAAGAACCAAATAATAAGATAATACAAGTTACAATCATAGCACCAACAATGTCATAGATATAAGCATAACGAAGTGCTTGTTTAATTCTATCTTTTTGATTAGCCCCTTTATTTTGAGAAACAAAAGTTGAAATAGCAAGAGCCATTGCTGTAAAAGGCATATTAAAGAACATATAAAGCTTTCTTGCAGCTGTATGTCCAGCAATAATTAAATAACCTAAATTATTAATACCATATTGTAAGATGACAGAACCAGCAGAAACAATACAATTCATAAATCCCATTGAGAACCCTTGTCCTAATAATTCTTTATAAAGATCTTTATCAACTTCAAAATGTTCTTTTTTAGGCAGTAACAAAGGTGTCTTTTTAAACATATAAATGATACACAAAATAACGGAAGTTCCTTGAGAAATAACAGTTGCGACTGCAGCACCTTGAACTCCCATATTTAATTGAGTAATAAATACTAAATCTAAAATAATATTTAAAACAGATGAAACAACCAAGAAAACAAGAGGCATAACACTATTACCAATGGCTCTCATTAATCCAGCACATAAGTTATAAGCAAACATAACAATAATAAATAAAACAATAAAGAAAATATAACTATAAGCTTCATCAATAATGTTTGCAGGCGTATTTAATAAATGAAGAAGTGGTTGTAAGAAAATTAAACCAATAAGTGTTAGTCCAATTGAAACAACAATACCAATGACTAAAGAACTAGCAACTGATTTCTTCAATAATTTTTCATCTTTAGAGCCAAAACTTCTTGCAGTAACAATAGCAAGACCATTTCCAATACCTAAGGCAAAACCTACAAGCAAGTCATAAATAGAGGTACATGATCCAATGGCTGCTAAAGAAGCGTCTCCTAAAAAGTTTCCAACAATCATGGTATCAACGGTGTTATAAAGTTGTTGGAAGATATTTGATATAAATAGTGGTAATGCAAAAATGATCAATGATTTAAAGATAGGTCCATGAATCAAATCAACATTTGCATTAAATGATTTACGTTTTATCGAATCCATATTCTTCTCCTATTCTGTAATATTTCGATTAAAAATTTCTACAAGTGTAAAGATTCCATCCTCATATTCATATTTTTGAATACAACAATTATAAAATCTTTCGGTTTTCTTTACTTTTGCATGTTCTTCCCATGCACGATAGAACTGAGCACATGCTGCTCCATGAGAAACTGCTAAAACTACTTGATGATCATCCTTGCTCATGATTTCGGTTAATGTTTTATTCATACGTTCTCTAAGCTCAAGTTCACCTTCACCACCGAATTGTTTAAAGAAATCCCCATAAGGTAGTTTAGGATTTAAACATTCATCTTTTCCTTCAAAAGCACCAAAATTCCATTCTTTTAAACCTTTTAATCTTGTATAAGGCATATCTGTAATGATTTCTAAAGTATCCGATGCTCTTTCAGAAGTAGAAGCATAAGCGTGATCAAGAGTAATATTTGTAAAGTATTCTTTTGCCATTTGTGCTTGTTTAATTCCTAAAGGTGTAAGAGGTGCATCACACCAACCTTGTATTTTATGTTGTAGATTGAACAAAGTCTGTCCATGTCTCATTAAATAGAGTGTTTTTTTCATGATAAATCTCCCCCCAAGTTTACTTTAATCAATAATATTATAAAAGTACAATACCTAAATAGCAATCTACTATAATTAAAAATAATAGTAAAAATAGGATTTAAAAAGTACCATAAAAAAATACCAAATACAAAATATTAATATGTAGTAAAAAAATAAGAAACAATAGATATAATATTGTAATCGCTTACAATAAGCGGAGGTGATAGTATGAAAGTGCGAAAGGGAGGAAAAGAATGATGAAAATAATGAAAAAAGCATTTGCGATGTTTGTTGCTGTATTTACATTACTAGCAACATTATGTATGGTTCCAGTTTCAGCTGCTGGAACAGTTGTTGCTCAACTTTATGGACGTATCGAAGATAATGGGCAAGCAATTTATAAAATGGTATTAGATTATGGAAATGTTAAAGTATCAGGAGTAGATAAAGATACATATACTGTACATGCAAAAACAAGTACAGAAGGGAAAAGACCAGCTGATGAAACAGCATATGGAGATAAAGATCAAGATAGAACTATTGTTCGTGTAGAAGAAAAGGGAACAAAAGTTGAAATTTATTTTGATGAAAATGATGGAGCTGCTGGAACATTATCATATTTAGCTACTGGTGCTAGAAATATTCCTGTAGATATTGAATACACAGTTACTCAAAATACTCCAGTTAAAGTAAGTGCAATGGATGGAACAGATTTAGGAGAAGACACTTTTGTTTATTCATGTACTAACACAGTTGAAGATGAAGAAACTGCTAAATTTACATCTGTAAAAGTAGACAATGGTATTAATTACCAATACTATGATGCAGGTGATGCAGATTCATTAATCGTTTGGTTCCATGGGAATGGTGAAGGAGATTATAAAGGTTCTCAAAATAACGTTGCTCAATTATTAGCTAACAGAGGAACAGTTGCATGGGCTACAGATGAAGCTCAAGAAATTTTTGGTAAAGCACATGTTATGTCTTTCCAAGCACCAGATACATGGTACTATGCACAAAAAGATGGTTTATTAGAAAAAGCATACAATGAAATTCAAGAAGTTATTTCTAAAAAAGGAATCGATCCTAAAAAAGTATATGTTTCAGGATGTTCTGCAGGTGGATATATGACAACACGTATGTTAATCAAATATCCAAACTTATTTAAAGCTGCAATGATCAACTGTCCAGCTTTAGATGTTGCTACTAAACGTGGTGGAGAAACACCAACTGATGAAGAATTAGCATCATTAAAAAATTCTCCAACAGCTATTTGGTTAGTTCAAGGTGCAACAGATGGAACAGTTAATACAGAAGATTGTTCAAAACGTTTATTCAAAGCATTAACTGATGGACAAGAACTTGTAGAATCAAGACATGAACAAGCATTAGATTCTGATTTCACTACAACTGAAACAAAAGATGGTAAATATAAAATTTCTTTATATGATACAACTGAAGCAGGTAAATTACAATTTGGTGAAGATTTTGATCAAGATGATGTAAAAACTCTTGTAGAATTCAGTAATCACTGGTCATGGATTTATACATTAAATAATAATCCAGAATCTGCTGATGGAACAAGTATTTGGAAATGGGCTGCAAATTACAATGTAACTGATACATCTACAAAAACAGATGATAAAACAGATAATACACAAAAACCATCACAACCAACAACTGATAAAACTACTAACAGTGTTAAAACAGGTGATAACACAGTGATGAGTTCATATGCTATTATGATGTTACTTGCAGCAGGTGCTTATACTGCTATTAAAAAAACAGCTGAATAATATTAAAATAAAAAAAGCATAAAGAAGTTCAGTTTTCTAAAAAAAAATTGAACTTTTTCTTTATATTTTTTAATAACCCAATTAATCGCAAGTTTCTTTTTTATAAAAAAGTGAGTATAATTTTATATAAAATATTTCTAATGTTACATTCGATGTAATACGTGACAAATAAGTTGTTTGGATTGTTTTTTATGATATATTAAATATGTATGATTATATAAGGAGATCTATCTATGAGCAAAACAAATTTAAAAATAGAATATATTTTAAAAGCATCTAATAATATAGAATTTGATAATATTGATACATATATATCTAGAAAAATATTTGAACACTATAATAAAATACCAACCTATACATTAGAAAACATTTTAACAATTTTAAATATATCAAAACTTAAATTTAAAACATATCTTAATCAACTGGGATATAAAAATTATACAGCGTTTAAAGATGAGGTTATTTTTGAAAGAATAGTAAGACTAAAACAAATCAGAGATAGATATGAAAGTTTTGAAAAAAATAAAATTATTCAAATTATGAGTCAATTAAGACATCATCTAATTAATATGGATGAAATAGATAAAATTTGTAAACAAATAAATGAACATGAAAGATTTATAGCTTATGGGTCACCAACACTTTTAAATTTATTGTTTGATTTTCAAGTAGATATGAAAATATTTGATAAAACGGTTTTGTTAAGTTCAGTAAATAATGGAAAAATTTTAGTACCAAAAAATAATGATCTTATTGGTCTCTTTACAGCAACAGGAAGATTATTAGGCTGTTGTGATGCAAAATTTCAAGAAGTTGTTTTAGATACAAAGAATACAAAGATACTTTTTAGTAAATCTCAAATAAATAGTGAATATATTGATTTCAGCTTTTCTATGGATACGGATAATGATTATTATGAAATGCATTATGTTTTTTTATTTCTATTTGATTTAATTAAAACGAGATACTATGAATTATATATAAAGGAATGAAAATATGATTATAGGAAAAATAATGATGATACAAAATAGTAGTTCAAAAGAGAGTGTGGAATATTTAATTAGTAAAAAAATAATGGAATTAAAAGGTAATATTAAGGATTATACATTAAATAGATTCATAGAAGAAGTGGGTGTGTCTAAGACTTCGATGGTCAGATATTTAAAAAATATTAATATTAATAAGTTTTCTTATTTTAAAAATGTTATGTACGAAGAATATATGCATGCGGAAGTAGATATGAAAAAGATGAAAAAGGTTATTAAAAATAATTTTCCTCACATACAAACACAAATTTTTAAAAAAATCATGGTATGTAAAAGAATTGTTATATTAGGCGATGGAAATAGGTTTGCATTGTTACTATGTCAAAAAGCGTTGACATATTTAGGATATCCTTGTGAGATACCGGTTTATCTTGGAAGTGAAGAAGAAATTATTGATCAGTTTCACTTGAAAGAAGATGATTTGGTTATTATTGTAAGTTTACATGAAACATATGATGATTTTTGTACAAATAGATCTGTTTTTTATCAAAATGCTAACTATTTAGATGTGAAAATAAAACCTAAAATTGGGTTTATAGGAGTTGCTCCTAAAGATAATCATCTTTATTTTAACTACAATATAAATCAAGAAAGCTTTGATAAAAGTATGAATGAGTTACAAGTATTCTTTTTAAATCTTGTACAATATATTCTTTATAAAAATGGAATATAAAAGGCGTAGCACAAACTACACCTTTTTAATTATTGAAACCAATAATCTAGATAATCATATTTAAAGACGCGATAAACAAATTTACCACCAGTTGTTTTAAACGTTCTTAATAAAGTTCCATCCTGACTGTATTCACTCCAAGATATTGCGATACCACTATCGATAATTACATTTCCATCTAATTCTTGAACACTACTTACATATCCTGAATAAGCAACAGGAATACTACTTACAAGTTCAACAGTACGATTATTTTCATCTACTAAATATTTATAGTAATAAGATGTTCCTTTTTTTAAGTTATAGTAAGTATTTGAATAATTTGAATCACTTTTCCAATCATAATCAGGACGTGTTGTACTTACCGCAAGGTTATTATTATAAAGATAGAGATAATATTGACCTTGAGGTAGGGAGTTATCATCTACATAAGTGACACAATGTTGACCAGATTGCATTGAAAAATCGCTTGTTTTATTTAAGAGTAAGGAATCATATCCACTTTCTTGCCAAAAGTTATCAGAACCAATCATGTGATCAATTGTTGGATTTGAATAGATATTATCTAATTTAATAATTGTGGATGTTTCTCTTGAACTAATAATTAAACTTGTTTTATCAACAAGAGCCAGTGAATTGATATGCATCCAATCAAGATCTTCTGCACCATCAGGTAGTGAAGTTGTTGAATAATAATCAGGTAATAAATCAATAAGATCTACAAGTTCTGTTATGTTACCAGAATCTTTTTCAATCATGATAATTTTATTTTCACTTGTTTTTGCTTCTTTTTCACTTGCAAGAACAAGAATATTATTGTTGCTATCAAAGATGTAATCATGATGTAATTTATAATTACCTGTATCATAAATTTTAGAAACATAATCAGTTTGTTCCATACCAACTATTTTTTTATTAGAAATACTAAAGTACATGGTGTTGTTTTCAAAAAGAATACGGTGACTTCTATAAGAAACGATAGGAATTTCACTACGAATGATGCCGTAATTATCATAAAGTCTCATATAAGCTTGTTCTTCACTATCTTCAGTAACATCGTTTCCAAGAACAGTATAAAGACCGTTAGATAAGGATGATGTATTTGAATCATCGCATTCTACTGTAAGATATTGATCACCGCCTTGTAATGAAGGGGCATTATATGACCATGATAAGGTATCAACAACTTTACCTTGTTTATTTGTTAGAGTAACTGTAATCGTATTTGTTTGATTAGGAATTGCTCCAATTAAGAGATATTCATGTTCTGTTGTATAACCGCTTAATGTATTAGTATTCAAAGTTTGTGAAATTATCACAACGAATTGTGTAACTTGCTTGTAATTCTTCTGTGGTTTTAAAATACATATAAACAGCTGTTGTATTTGTTCCATATGGATTCCTTATTAATAAAGGGTGTTGAAAAGTATAATTATTTAATTCCTTTTGTTTATTAATTTGATTATGTATAAGAGTTTGATATTTTTCACTATAAATAGTAGAAAGGGATGTACTTTTATTTTTTAATTTTAAGTAATTTATTGAATTATTATCATTACTTGAAGCTTCTATTTCTGTAGAGTTAGAAAACATGAGATAGAGTGGAGCTATAGAAATAGATAATATTAGTAAAATTAATTTTTTTAATTTATGCATAATTTTTACCTCCGCATCCATTATGTATGTGAATTATGTAAAAAATGTCGCATTTATTTAAACAATTATAAAAAAGTAATGATTATAGAAGAAAAAATGGCTTATATAAATAATAATTTAAAAAAAATAAAAAAAGAACAAGAAAAAGCTTTACAAAAGGGAGAGAGGATGGTAA
>ERZ1673700.1595-NODE-1595-length-21250-cov-17.105119_pt1 | contig 21250 bp, 17 predicted proteins | sample MGYA00580230_ERZ1673700 | MGnify/ENA primary metagenome ERZ1673700 (study PRJEB41218, sample SAMN15661782) | gut metagenome | host: Homo sapiens | place: Canada: London | collected 2015-08-20/2019-03-30 | study: EMG produced TPA metagenomics assembly of...
CCGGGCAGGCTCAGGCTCTTGGAGAAGGAGAAGCAGGTCAGGGTGTGGGGGTAGAACGCCGCCGGGTAGGGCACAGCCCTGCCATCAAAGGCGATATCCCGGTAGGGCTCGTCGCTGACAAGGAAGATGTTGTGGCCGTAGGCCCTGCTCTTCTCGGTCAGGATCTCCGCCAGCCGGGTCAGGGTGTCGGCAGAGTAGACCACACCGGTGGGGTTATTGGGGGTATTGATGAGGACGCAGGTGACCTTCTCGGTCAGCATCTGCTCAAAAGCCTCCAGATTAGGCTGGAAAGCCGGGGCCTGGGGCGGCACCACCCTGAGATGGGCACCGGTGCCCTCCACATAGGGGCCGTACTCCGGGAAGTAGGGGGCAAAGGTCAGCACCTCATCCCCGGGCCGGGTCACGGCGCGCACAGCGTGGGCAATGGCACCCGCCGCGCCCGTGGTGGGAAAGATATCCTTCTGCGCATAGGGCAGGCCGAAGGTCCTGTTCAGGTGGGCCGCCACGGCGGTGCGGAACTCCGGGTCGCCCTGGCTGGGGCAGTAACCGTGCAGGGCCACTGGGTCCTCCTGTGCCAGCAGCTCCTGCATGGCAGCGGTGAACCGCTCCGGGCAGGGCACGCTGGGGTTGCCCAGCGAGTAATCAAACACGTTCTCGTAACCGATCTGGGCCGCGCGCTGCTTGCCGTACATAAAGGTCTCGCGGATGACGCTCTTGTGGGCCAGCATCCCGCGGTAAGTCTCGTTCAGCATAAGTTCCTTCCCCTCTAAAACACAAATTTATTTTTCGTGGGCAGCAGACGCATAGCTCTGCTCTACTTTCACCACACAGCTGTATTTCGGGTCCTGCTCATGGACGAACTGGCACATGGCGGCCAGCATCTCGTCCTTGTTCCCGGTATAGCCTGCCGGGAACTCCAGATCGAACAGGACATTCGTATGGGTATCACCCGGCACGATGCGCAGGTCGTGGATCGAAAGGCAGGGGTCGAGCTGGCGGGCCTTTTCCATCAGGCGGGTGCGCAGCACGCCCACCGCCGCATCGGTGGTGACGATGGGGTCATAGTGGATGGTCACCTGCAGGCCGTCCCGCTTTATAAAATCGTTCTCGATGTTGTCGATGACATCGTGGGCCTTGAGCGGGTCGGTCTCTGCCGGGAACTCGATGTGGAGGGAGGCGAACTGATGCCCCGGGCCGTAATCGTGCACCATGAGGTCGTGCATCCCCAGCACACCGGGGTAGCCCATGACCGTCTGCTCAATGTGCTCCACCAGCTCCGGGCTGGGGCTCTCGCCCAGCAGGGGGCTCAGGGTGTCCATGACCAGCCCCCAGCCCGACCAGAGGATGAAGGCTGCCACGGCCACGCCCATGATGCCGTCCAGCCGCGCCCAGCCCGTCAGGCTGCAGACCACGGTGGAGATCAGCACCGCGCCGGTGGTCAGCACGTCATTGCGGCTGTCGGCGGCGGTGGCCATCAGGGTCTCGGAGCCGATGGTGCGGCCGATGGTGCGGTTGAAGCCGCTCATCCAGAGCTTGACGAGGATGGATGCGGCCAACACACCCACGCTCAGCCAGCTGAACGCCACGGGGGTGGGGTGGAACACCTTGACCACCGACTCCTTGAGCAGGGAAAAGCCGATGCCCAGGATGGTCACGCTGACCACCAGACCGGCCAGATATTCATAGCGGGCGTGGCCGTAGGGATGCTCGGCATCCGGGGCCTTGGCGGCCAGCCGGAAGCCGATGAGGCTGACCACGTTGGACGAAGCGTCCGAGAGGTTGTTCAAAGCATCCGCCATGATGGCGATGGAGCCGAACAGGGTGCCTGCCAGCAGCTTGCCCAGGCAGAGCAGCAGGTTGCAGGCCATGCCCACACCGCTGGCAAGGTTGCCGTAGGCCGTGCGGGTAGCAGGGTCCTGGGTATCATTGGGATGCCGGATGAACCGGCGGATCAGAAATTGCGTCATATCTATCTTTCATCTCCAGAGGTACGTTCAAAAAATACGACTTAGGTATAGTATAGCACCCAGCTTTACCGTTGTGAAGCGTTCACCCATGAAACTGCGGCTTGTCAGGCGGCAGTTTTGTGAATTTGCTTCTTGTTGCAATCAAAAAAGAGCTGCCGCGCGCCCCTTTGCCAACACTTTGGTTGGCAGAGAGCGCCGCAGCAGCCCCTTTTACAGTTCCGTCAGGGGAACTCAGACATTCTTGGCAGAGGGCTTGCTCAGATCCACGCCGCGGATGATCTTGCGCACGGGCAGGATGCTCTTGGCGTTCATGGACAGCTCGTCCACGCCCATCCGCAGGAAGGTCTCGGTGAGGGCGGTGTCCGCGCCCAGCTCACCGCAGATGCCCACCCAGATGCCGTGGCGGTGGCCCGCCTCAATGGTCATCTTGATGGCGCGCAGCACAGCGGGATGGTGCGGGTTGAAGAACGGCTCCAGCTTTGCGTTCTGGCGGTCCAGCGCGCAGGTGTACTGGGTCAGGTCGTTGGTGCCGATGGAGAAGAAATCGCACTCCTGGGCCAGATCGTCCGCCACCAGAACTGCGGCGGGGGTCTCGATCATGGTGCCCACCTCGATCTTGTCGCTGAACTTCTTGCCCTCGGCGGTCAGCTCTGCCTTGCACTCCTCCAGCACGGCCTTGGCATCCTGCAGCTCCCGCAAGCTGGTGATCATGGGGAACATAATGCTCATGTTGCCGTAGGCAGAAGCGCGCAGCAGGGCCCGCAGCTGGGTCTTGAAGAAATCCCTGCGGGTCAGGCAGATGCGGATGGCGCGGTAGCCCAGCGCGGGGTTGTCCTCGTGGTCGAGCTTCATGTAGTCCACGGTCTTGTCCGCGCCGATATCACAGGTGCGCACGACCACCTTTTTGGGGGCCAGGCTCTCCAGCACCTGCTTGTAGGCCTCGAACTGGTATTCCTCGGTGGGGTAATCCGTGCAGTTCAGGTAGACGAATTCGGTGCGGAACAGGCCCACGCCGCCTGCGTCGTTCTGCTGGACCGCGCCCACATCGCTCATGCCGCCGATGTTGGCAAAGACCTGCACGGTCTTGCCGTCCAGCGTGGTGTTGGGCTTGCCCTTGAGCTCGGCCAGCAGGGCCAGCTTCTTCTGATCCTCCTGCTGGCGCTTTTTCAGGCTCTCCAGCAGATCGGGGGTGGGGTCCACATACACGCAGGCGTTGTAGCCGTCCACCACAGCCATCTTGCCGTCCCAATCTTCCTGGATCTCCTTGCACTGGATCAGGGCAGGGATGTTCATGCTGCGGGCCAGAATGGCGGTGTGGCTGTTGGAGCTGCCCTCCCGGGTGATGAAGCCCAGCAGCAGGCTCTTGTCCATCCGCACCGTCTCCGAGGGTGCCAGATCCTCTGCCACCAGAATGCTGGGCTCCGTGCCCTGCAGGGTGGCATTGTCCACGCCCTGCAGGATGTCCAGCATAGCCTGGGCAATGTCGATAACATCGGCGCTGCGGGCCTGTAAATAGGGGTCGTCCATGGCGGCAAACACGGCGGCCTGGTTGTCGCCCGCTTTCTTGACGGCATACTCCGCACACATGTGCTGGCCGTTGATGATCTCCTTGATGGCATCCACAAAGTCATCGTCATCCAGCATCATGGCATGGATGTTGAACACCTCGGCAATGTCCTCGCCTGCCTCGGCCAGTGCCTTTTCATACAGGGCAGTCTGCTGGTCAATGGCCTTGGCCCGGGCCTCTTCAAAGCGTGCTTCCTCTGCCGCCGTGTCCGCGACCTGGGCGGTGGAGATCACGGTGTCTTTTTTCTTGTAGATCTTCAGCTTGCCGATGGCAATGCCGTTCAGGATGCTTTTACCGGTTCCTACCTGCATCGTTCTCTCTCCTTTGTTGAGAATTTAGTGCGAAAAAGCCCCCGCAGGGTCTCCCGCAAGGGCTTTTGTCCGCAGATTCAAAGATCAGACGTTCTCGGTCAGGAACTTCTGAATGGCCTCGGCAGCGGCGGCCTCATCGTCGCCCTCCACCTTCACGGTCACGGTGTCGCCCTGCTTGACACCCATGCCCATCAGAGCCATCAGTTTGCGCAGGTCGCAGCTCTTGCCGTCCTTTTCCAGGGTAGCGGTGCTGGCAAAGCCCTTGGCCACCTTCACGAGCAGACCGGCCGGACGAGCGTGGATGCCGCATGCATCCTTAACAGTATACTGGAATTCCTTCATAATCATTTTCTCCTTACTTCATCCCGTTTCAGATCCGGACGGTCCTGCCACTCCGGACGCAGCCGATTTTGCTGCGGGATGCTACTATTATTATAAACCCGCTTCGTTATTTTTTCATCATCCCATATTGCTGATTTTTAGCCAGAAATTTTGGTGCTATTGAACAGAAGTTTTGCCCCCATTTTTCCACCGGATTCATTCGACAGGATACCCCTCGGCATCCAGGGGCAGGTCGGTGTACTGCGCCTCCTCGGGCACCACGGAGTCCGGCTCCCCGCTGGTCTGCTGGCTCTGCCCGGCCGCGCCCAGCTCCTCATCATGGCGCTCTCCCCAGTCGCCGCTGTAATCCTCACCGGACACCTGCTGGGCATCCTGCTGCTCAGCCTGCGCCATTGCGGTCTGGGCATCCTTCAGGCCGATCACCGTGCCCGACGGCTTTTCCAGCAGGTAGGCCCCCACAGCCTTTTTGCGGTAGACCAGCAGCACGCCGTAGCGGCTGGTCTCTCCGCTGCTGGCCGCCGGGATCATGGCGGTCCACTTTTCCACGGTTTTCCCTTTGTAGCGGGTAAGATCCATCCCGCTTTGCTGCACCACCCCGTTGAAGGCCGAAAAGCTGTCGTCCCACTTGCGGGGGATCTTGACCTTATCCGCCGTGATAGACGTGCCGTCCACATCCAGCCCGTAGCCCGTGAACCAGGTCTGGATGTCCTGCGCGCTCTCGATCCGGTTCATCCCGGCCGCTGCCGCCACCGTGCGGGTGCTGATGTACCGCCCCAGAAAGGCGCTGAAGATCACCAGCGCACAGCAGAGCGCACCGGCCCCCACCTTTTTCAAGCTCGTCTTGTTCAGCGTTACCACAAACATGCCGTTCCCTCCCACCCGTTTTGTTCTGAAAAGAATATATGGGGCGGGCAGGCAGAATATGTTTGGCACCACCAAAAGAGCCCCCGCCGGTCTATTCCGGCAGGGGCTCTTTCTCATAGCGGTAAGTTCAGGATCACTCGATCAGGCCGTTCAGCAGGGCCAGGCACTTGCGGCTGTGCAGCTTGCGGATGGCCTTGGCCTCGATCTGGCGGACACGCTCACGGGTAACACCGAAGTCGCGGCCCACCTCCTCCAGCGTGCGGGGGCGGCCATCGTCCAGACCAAAGCGCAGGCGGATGACCTTTTCCTCACGGGGGGTCAGGCTCTTGAGGGCCTGATTGATCTGCTGGGCCACCATGGCGCGGTCTGCTGCCTTGCCGGGGGCCTCGGCGTTCTCGTCGGCCACGAAATCGCCCAGGGAGGAATCTTCTTCCTCGCCCACGGGGCTTTCCAGGCTGGCGGGTTCCTGCGCCATGCGCTGGATCTCGCGCACGCGCTCCACGCTCATATCCATGGCCTTTGCCAGCTCCTCGGGGGTGGGCTCGTGGCCGTTCTGGTAGACCAGCTGGTTGGTGGCCTGACGCATCCGGTTGATGGTCTCGACCATGTGCACCGGGATGCGGATGGTGCGGGCCTGATCCGCAATGGCGCGGGTGATGGCCTGACGGATCCACCAGGTGGCGTAGGTGGAGAAGCGGAAGCCACGGTCACAGTCAAACTTCTCGGCGGCCTTGATCAGGCCGATGTTGCCCTCCTGGATCAGGTCCAGGAACGCCAGGTTGTGGCCGACATGCTTCTTGGCGATGGAGACCACCAGACGCAGGTTGGCCTCGCTCAGGCTGCGGCGGGCGTTCAGGCCGTCGCGGCGGATCTTGAGCAGCTCCTGGCGGCGCTCCTCCGTCAGGGGGCCGTTCTCCACGGCCTCCATGGCCTCCTCTTCGGCAGCCTTTTCCTCGTCGTCCTCGCTGGACTTGGTGTTGCCGTCCTCGTCCAGATCCTCGGTATAGCTCCGGCTGTTCTCATCCTCCTCGAACGAGAAGCGGGCGCTGTTCTTTTTGATGTACTCAGGCGCGCCGTACTTCTGGCGGTCGGCCTGAAGGATGTGGGCAGCCTCGGCACCGGCGTGGATGCGCTTGCTCAGGTCCACTTCCTGCTCCGCGCTCAGCAGCGGGATCTGGCCGATCTGCTTGAGGTAGTTCTTCACAGGGTCATCCAGCAGCTCATCCATAGCAGCCTTCAGATCTGCGGGGTTCTCCTCTGCCGGGTCGTCCTCATTTTCATCGCCCAGGCCCAGCTCATCGCTGTTTGCCTCGGCACTTTCCACCTCTGCCATGATGCCTTCCACATCCAGGCTGGTGTCACCGTCGGCCTCGTCATCCAGAATTTTGATGCCGCGCTCCTCCAGAAGCGTGTAAAGCGTTTCCACATCCATCCGGCACTGGGAAGCCAGTGTCTTGGCCTCGCCCGCCGTCAGGGTGCCTTCGCCCTTCGTCAACAGTTCCTTCAAAGTCATGCCCATTTCGCTCTCTCCTTTTCACCGCGGCGCTGGCTGCGCCGTAAGTGATATCGTATCATAAGTTTTGCCGCTGCGGGATGGTTCAAATCACCAGGCCGCCGTTCACACCGAACACCTGCCCGGTGATGTAACCGGCGCTTTCGCCTGCCAGGAACACCAGCAGCTGCGCCACCTCGTCCGCGCTGCCCAGGCGGCCCACGGGGGTCTCCTCGGCCAGCGCAGCCTTATCCGCTGCCGTAAAGGCAGCCATCATATCGGTGTCGATGACACCCGGAGCCACGCAGTTCACGGTGATGCCGCTGGGCCCCTCCTCTTTGGCAAGGGCCTTGGTCAGGCCGATCAGGCCCGCCTTGGCAGCGGAGTAATGCACCTCGCAGCTGCCGCCGGTCTGGCCCCACATGCTGCTCACGGTCAGGATGCGGCCCGCCTTGCGGCGGATCATACCCGGCAGGGCCAGCTGGCACAGGTGGAACGCGCCGCTCAGGTTCACGTCCAGCATGTGCTGCCACTCCTCCGGGGTGATATCGGTGAACAGCTTCTGCTGGGCAATGCCCGCGTTGCTCACCAGCACATCCACATGGCCCACGGCCTGCTCCACGGTGTGGAACGCCACCTCACAGCTGGCGCGGGAGGCCACGTCGCACTGGACCGCCAGCAGGCCCGGCAACTCCTTTTCCAGCGCCGCCGCCGCCTCGGCGTGGGTGTGGTAGAGCACCGCCACCCGGTAGCCCGCCTGCCAGAAGGCGCGGGCCGCCGCGGCTCCGATGCCCCGGTCGCCGCCCGAGATCAGCACGCAGCGCCCGTTGGCCGCAGGGACTGCCGGTTCCGGCACAGACTCCACCGGCGGTTCCGTTTCCGCGGCCGGTTCTGGCGCAGCTTCCTGCACCGGCTCCTGTTCCAGCGCAGGGGCCCGGGATGCCTCGTCCTCATCGCTCAGGTCAAAGGTCAATTCAAATTCATCATCGTACAAGAGTCAGCCCTCCTGCCGTTTGTTCTCTGCCTGCAAAAAATCCCGCAGGCAGGAAGGTCCCGCCCTCCACCGCACCCATGGGCTGCGCTCTGCTCCTCTTTCCGGTCAAGGCCGGTCCTGCGGCGAGCCCGCTGGTCTGTGCGAGTGGTTTCGACAAGTTACCATTAAATAATATAACACAATTCGACGAAAAAAGAAAGTGGGAACCGCCGTCTTTTCACGCAGTTCCCACTTTTTTTCACGTTCTCAGGGGGTCACGGGCGGTTTCCAGCGGGGCTTTGCGGCCCGCTGCTCCCGCAGCCGGAGGAAAAACGCCTGCAGCAGCGCCTGCGCCTCCTCCGCCCGCAGGCCGCGTTCCACCACCGGATGGTGGTTGAAGGGCAGGGCGAACAGGTCGGTCACGCTGCCGCAGCACCCGGCCTTGGTATCCGCCGCGCCGTACACCACCCGCCTGATCCGGCTGTTGATGATGCCGCCGCTGCACATGGGGCAGGGCTCCAGCGTAACGAACAGCTCACACTGCCACAGCCGCCAGCCGCCCAGCTTTTTGCAGGCCGCGTCAATGGCCAGCAGCTCGGCGTGGTGGAGGGCGTTTTTCTCGGTCTCGCGGGTGTTGTGGGCGGCGGCGATGATCTCGCCGTTCCGGGCCACCACCGCGCCCACGGGCACTTCGCCCAGCGCGGCGGCCCGTGCAGCCTCCTCCAGCGCCGCGCCCATCAGCTCATAGTCGGTCATCCCATTCCCCTTTCTGCCAGCGCCCGGGCCAGCACCAGCCCATTGTTCAGGATATGCAGCACCACCCCGGGTGCAGGACTGTCGGTCTGCTCTGCGGCCCACCCGAAAATGAGCCCCATACCCAGCGCGTAGCACTTTTCGGTCAGCGTTCCGTGCAGGGCCGCAAAGAGCACAGCCTGGCAGAGGTTTGCCGGGTGCTCCCCCAGCGGCCGCAGCAGGCGCAGCAACGCCCCCCGGAACACCAGCTCCTCGGCCAGCGGCAGCACCAGCAGGCTGCGCAGCGTACCGGGCACGCCCTGCGGCAGCTCTGCCGCCCCGCCGGGAACCAGCACACACCAGACCGCCGCCAGCCCGGCCCAGGCCAGTGCTGCGGTGCCTGCCGCCCGCAGGCGGCGGTTCTGTTCTGACATCTTCTCCGTCCCCTCTCCGTTTGGGGGTGCGCTGTTCCGCTGCTTCGGGCGCACAGCGCACCGCCCCGCAATGCCTGATGCCCATTGTATCATGTTCCGGCCCGTTTGTGCAAGAAAACGGAGCGGAATTGCGAAAATACGAAGAAATATTGATTCAAACAATTGACATTTCCCGTTGTCTCTGGTATATTCCTATACGACTTTTTGATTGATTTGGTTGGGTTATCCGTTCTTGGCCCCGTTGGAGGTATTACTATGATCCGCATTCTTACCGATTCCGCATCCGACATCCTGCCCGCTGAAGCCGAGCAGCTGGGCGTGACCGTCATCCCCCTGAACGTCACCCTGGAGGACGGCACCGTGCTCCGGGACGGCGTGGACATGACCCCCACCGTGTATTACGGCGTGATGGCCCGCTGCCACAAGCTGCCCACCACCAGCCAGCCCAGCCCCGAGCTGTTCCAGCGCTTCTTCCTTGAGGCGGCTGCCGCCGGGGACGAAGTGGTGGGCATCTTCCTCTCCCATGAGCTGTCCGGCACCTGTCAGTGCGCCCGGCTGGCCGCAGACATGGCCAATGTGGACAATGTCCTCTTTGTGGATTCCGAGAACGTCTGCCTGGGCGAGAGCCTGCTGGTGCGGCTGGCTGTTCAGCTGCGGGATGCCGGAAAGACTGCCGGGCAGATCGCCGCCACCCTTGAGCACGCCAAGGAGCATCTGCATCTGGTGGCTGTCATCGACGACCTGAAGTATCTGCGCAAGGGCGGCCGCCTGCCCGCCGCCGTGGCCGTGGCCGGTGGGATGCTGGGCATCAAGCCCCTCATCACCATCAAGGAAGGCAAGGTCGTTATGGCGGGCAAGGCCCGGGGCCTGCCCGGCGCTTACGTTGCCCTGTTCAAGAAGATCGAGGAGCTGGGCGGCATCAGCACCTGCGCCGACGCGCTGGCCGGTTACACCCTCGCCCCCCGCGAGGTGCAGCCCATCCAGACCTACCTGCAGGAGAATCTGGGCCGGAACGAGGCCCTTGTGCGCCAGATCGGCTGTGTCATCGGCACCCACGCCGGCCCCGGTGCGTTCGGCCTGGCCTTCCTCGATGAAGGCTTCACCTTCTGATCTTACCCAATCAAAAAGAGGAACTGCTTTCCCGGCAGTTCCTCTTTTTTGTTGGTTCATTCGTGTCCGATCTTCGACCAGTTGATCTCTTCGGCATCTACAAAGCCGCTGTCCTTCGCTTCCTCCAGCTGCTTTGCTTCCTCTGTGGTCAGCTTGGTGAAATCCGGGTCCCATGCCAGTACCAGCTTTTTGATCAGCTCGTAGGCAAGGTTCTTGTCCGGGTCCGGCAGCATATCGATCATGTGTGCTGCATTCATTGCAATTTCAGACATCCTGCCACCTCCTTATTTATAGATATCGCCACGATTCCCGATATCCAGCACCAATAGAATCTCCAGCGCGTTTTCCTCTCCGTACCGGTAAAGCACGCGCCAGCTTCCGACCCGGAGCCGCATTGTTCCATCCTTCAGTCCCTGCATCACCTTGATATCACCTGCTGGCGGTTTCAGGGTCAGCCCCTCAATTCCTGCAACGATGCGAAGCACGGACCTTTTGTCCAGCTTATTCAGGAACTTCATGGCGTTCTTCGAGTAGCGGATCTTCATAACATCATCCTCAGCGCTCGTTTTTTCTGCGGGCCTCTGGCCCTATTATAGTCCATTCTCCTGCAAACGTCAATTGTTTTTTGCCGAAGATCCGTTCATTACAGCACCGCGTCCGAGACGATCTTGCCCAGCAGGAGCACCAGCACCACAAGCATCATGGGGCGGATGAACTTTGCGCCCTTCTTGAGGGCGAAGTGGGAGCCCAGCAGGTTGCCCACAATGCCGCTGATGGCACAGGGGATGCCGATGGAGAACACCACCAGCCCGCTGGAAAGATACGTTACCAGGCTGGCGTAGTTGCTGGCAAGGTTGAGCACCTTGGCGTTGCCGCCCGCCGTGCGCAGGTCAAAGCCCATCAGGGTGGTAAAGGCAATGATGGCAAAGGTGCCGGTGCCCGGGCCAAAAATGCCGTCGTACAGGCCGATGCCCAGCCCGATGGCAAGGGCCAGCACCGCCTTTTTGGCGTTCAGGGTGCCGTCGTCCCGGTTCTCGTCGGGCAGGTCCCGCCGCCAGAGGATGAGCACCGCCGCCACCGGCAGGATGATGAGCATCATGGTGCGCAGCACCTGATCGCTGAGCAGGAGCACGATGTGGGAGCCCAGTGCGCTGCCCACAAAGCTGCCCACAGCCGCCAGCAGGCCGACCCGGATGTTCATGGCTCCCTTCTGGAAGAACTGCGCCGTGGCAAAGGTGGTACCGCAGGCCGCGCTGAATTTATTGGTGCCGTAGGTGTAATGCACCGGCAGGCCCGCAAACAGGTAGGCGGGCAGGCTGATCAGACCGCCGCCGCCCGCCGCCGAGTCCACAAAGCCCGCAAACCCGGTCATCAGCATCAAAAACAGCAGCATTGGCAATGATAATGTAATTTCCATTCGTTCTACTTTCCCACTCTTTCGTTTACTTCAGATACAGCTTTCCCTCGCAGGCCAGGATCTGATCCAGGATCATCCGGGACACCCGGGCACCATAGACCATGGCAGGGTGGTCGTTGTACTCGATGATATCATGGAACTCCTTGTTCATCAGAACGATCACATACTCGCCGTAGGGGGTGTGGATGATGCCGCCGTCGTTGCGGCAGGCGTTCATGCTGCCGCTCTTGCTGGCCACCCAGAGAAGCTCCGACTCGCCGGTCTCCTCGCAGTCCAGATAGAACTGGGGAAAATCGTGGGTCAGCATGGTGTTGTAGTGCTGCTGGCGGAAGATGCCCAGCATGGCGGCGCTGGCTTCTTTGCTGACCAGCGCGCCCTTTGCCACCTGCGCAAATAGGGCGGCGTAGTCCCGGGGCGTGGTGGTGCCCAGCTTGTCGTAGCGGTCAAAGTGGAGGGGGTTGTGCAGGACGGTGTGCCCAAAGCCCAATTCCCGGATGCAGGCATTGATGGTGTCCAGCCCCAGGTAATCGATGATCATATTGGTGGCGATGTTGTCCGAGCAGATGATCATCATGGTGGCGGTGTCCTTCACCTTGAGCTTTGCCCCCACGCCCAGGGCCCGGAGCATCCCGGAGCCGTCCACGAACTGGCTGGCCTCGTAGGTGATCTCCTCTTCCAGGTCAGCCCTGCCCCGGCTGACCTGCAGATACAGCACCGCCAGAATGAACGCCTTGATGGTGGAGGCCGTCTCGAACTCCTCGTCGGCACCGATCTCCACCGTGCTGCCGCGCAGGTCGTCCACAAAAACGCTCATCCTGCCCTGATAGGAATAGAGCTCGGCGGCAATGCGCTTTTCCAATGTCATATTCTGATCCATCTGGAATCCCTCAACTTTTCTATACTTTCCGTTATACTTTATCCTTACCGTTAAGACATTATTTTTGTTGATTCTGTTGTTTTTGTTGCATGTGTTCTCTCAACTACAACAAAATCAACAAATTCAACAAATTCTGAGATACCAACGGTGATTACAGGTTGTTTTCAAAGAAACGCTGTGCGTTGCGGAAGAAGATGGCTTCCACCTCATCCTCGGTGAAGCCCTCTTTCCGCAGGGCATCGGCCAGCAGGGGCATTTTGGAGCAGTCGCTCAGTTCCAGCTTGCCGCCGATGCCGTCAAAGTCACTGCCCAGACCGATGATTTCAATGCCGCCCACCTGCTTGAAATGGGCGGCGTGTTTGGCCATCAGGGCCGTGGTGCTGCGGCACAGGTCGGGGCTGGGCTGGTCATCCAGAAAGCCCGCGCAGTAGTTCAGGCCCACCAGACCGCCTTTTTCCGCCATGACCCGGATCATCTCATCGGTCAGGTTGCGGCAGTGAGGGGCCAGGGCGCGGCAGTTGGAGTGGCTGGCCGCAAAGGGGCGGGTGCTGTGCTCCGCAATGTCCCAGAAGCCCTTATCGGACAGATGGCTCACATCGGCAATGATGTGCAGGCGCTCCATCTCGGCCAGGAACTCGAAGCCCTTCTCCTTCAGGCCGGTCTCGGTGTTGGGCATACAGGGCCAGATGGGGCCGTTGCCGGGCACCACGTTGGGGCTGGCCAGCTCGTTTTCGTGGTTCCAGGTCAGGGTCATCATCCGCACGCCCAGCTCGTACATCCGGCGCAGCACGCCCAGACTGCCCTTGCAGCAGCCGGCCTCCTCAATGGTCAGCATTCCGCTGATCTTGCCCGCCTCGGCGTTTTTGCGGATATCCTCGGGGCGGTAGACAGGGGCGATCCTGTCGAAATACTGCTCCATCATCCGCTTGAACACGTCGATCTCTTCCAGCGCCGTCACCAGCGGGTCCGCGCCCGGGGTGGGGTCAGCCAGATTCACAAAGGCGGCAAAGCACTGGAGCATGTAGTCGCCCTTCTCCAGCTTTTCCAGATCGATGTGGCCGTTGTTGTGGGCAAAGGTCTGCCCGTCGCCCCGCATCTCCGCGCGCCGCAGCTCGCTCAGGGTGTCACAATGTAGATCAAAAACTTTCATCGTTCATGTCCTTTCTTAACAGCTTCTATGTCAAGCCTCTCCGGGATGCTGCCCCTTCGCAGCAGCTGGCAGGGTTAACCCCCCAGTCACGCTTCGCGTGCCAGCCCCCCTAATAGTGGGGCCCTTGGCATGGCGGAAAGCCTTTCCTTTTTGCCAAGGCCGCCCCTACTAGGGGCGGTGGCATTGCGAAGCAATGACGGTGGGGTTTCACCTTCAGAACACACTCCCCACCGCATACAGGCTCTTGACCAGATCTTCCCGGTACAGCGGGTCGTTGGGATCAAGGCTGTTGATGACCACGCCGCCGCTGGCGGACGCGCCGGTGGAGTGGATGTAGCGGCCCTCGCCAAGGTAAAGGGCGATATGGCCGGGGAAATAGAGGGCATCGCCCCGCTTTTTGTCTGCAAAGGGGATCTGGTGCATGGGCCAGCCCTCCACGATCCTGGCATCCCGGTAGATGAGCACGCCGCACTGCATATAGGCGCTGCTGACAAGGCCGGAACAATCAATGCCCCGGCCCGATTTGCCGCCCCAGCGGTACTCGGTGCCCAGATACTTTTTCGCCTGCGCGCAGACGGCATCCCGGAACGCTTCCTCGCTGCCGTCGTACCACGCCTGCAGTGCCTGCGGCACCAGCTCCCCGGCGGTAACATTCCGGGCCTCAGCCAGCGCGTCATCAAAGGCCAGCCCCTCCCGCTGGGAGAACACGGCGGTCATCTCAAACCGCACCGGCTCCAGCGCCACGTCCCGGACATAGCCGGTGCGGCCATCCAGCAGGGCCACCTTGGCCCAGCCGGTGTGGGCCAAGGCTTCCTCGGGCGGTTCGGGCAGGCAGCAGAGCAGGCAGCCCCGCTCCAGCTCCAGCATCCGCACCCCCTGCACCTTGGGCAGGCTGAGCACATCGGTGGCACGGCCCACCAGCACCAGCGGCTGGGGCAGGTAGGCCCGCAGCGCATCCTCGCTGACAAATTTCAGCGCATCCCGCCGGACAAAGCCGTGGTAGCCGTAAAAAGTGACCACCTCGGCCACCTCCGGGGAGAGGGGCACTCCCTCGGCGGTCACACCGCCGGGGGCGGTGCGCACCTGACAGGCCTGACCGTACAGGCCCTCGTCCCCGATGGTGGAAACAAGGCCCGCCTCGCTCTGTTTGGTGGTCTGGGGCAGGTCGTAAATGGTCACGACAGGCCGGGCAAATAGGGCGTATTGCATCATTCGGTTCCCTCCAACAAATTCAGCAGCTCCTCCGGCTTCATGCGCAGGATGGCACCATCCGCGCTGCCGGTAACGGTCTCGGCCAGATCCTGCTTGGCCTGCTGCAGCTCCACGATCTTTTCCTCAATGGTGTCCTGGGCGATGAGCTTGTACACCTGCACCGGGTTCTGCTGGCCGATGCGGTAGGCACGGTCGGTGGCCTGATTCTGAGCCGCCACGTTCCACCACGGGTCGTAGTGGATGACGATATCGGCGGCGGTCAGGTTCAGGCCGGTGCCGCCTGCCCGCAGGGAGATCAGGAACACGCTGGCCTCGCCGCCGTTGAAGCGGCGCACCAGCTCGGCACGCACCGGCTTGGGGGTGGAGCCCTGCAGGGTGAAGTGGCTCACACCCTCTGCGTCCAGCCGCTTGGCCAGCAGCTCAAGCATGGAGGTGAACTGGCTGAACAGCAGGATGCGGTGCCCACTCTCCACGGCACTGGTGACCAGCTCGATGCAGGCATCCAGCTTGGCGCTGCCGCCTGTCCAGTTGTCGGCAATGAGCCGGGGGTCGCAGCAGATCTCCCGCAGCCGCATGAGGACGGCGAACACCGCCATCTTGTCCTCGGGCTTGGCGGCCCGCAGCTTCTCCCGGGCATCCACCACGGCGGCAAGGTAGAGCTTGCGCTGCTCCTCCTCCAGCTCGATGCGGTAGATGTTCTCTGTCTTGGGGGGCAGCTCCTTCAGCACCTCGGACTTCATCCGGCGCAGGATGAATGGCCCGGTGAGCTGGTTCAGCCGCCGCACCGCCGCCGGGTCGTTTTCCTGCGTGATGGGCTTTTCAAACCGGCTGCAGAAGCTCTTGTAGGGCGGCAGGTAGCCCGGCATCAGGAAGGAGAAGATGCTCCACAGCTCACCCAGGCGGTTCTCCACGGGGGTGCCGGTCAGCGCAAAGCGGACACGGCTGTTCACCCCGCACACCGCCTTGTATTTCTGGGTGGTATGGTTCTTGATGGCCTGGGCCTCGTCCAGGATGCAGGCGTAGAACTTCTGGTTCTCGTACAGGGTCTCGTCGCGGCGGAGCAGATCGTAGCTGGTCACCACCACGTCGGCCACGTCCCACTGCTCGGCCAGCTGGGCCCGGTGGGCGGCATCCCCGTCCACCACAATGCAGTTCAGCTCCGGCGTGAACTTCTGGCATTCCTCGGCCCAGTTCAGCACCAGCGAGGCCGGGCAGACGATGAGGCTGGGCAGGGGGTTCCCGCCCTGCTCCCGGAGGGCCAGCAGATAGCTGAGCACCTGCACCGTCTTGCCCAGACCCATATCATCCGCAAGGATGCCGCCCATGCCGTAGCCATCCAGCGTGCGGAGCCAGCGGTAGCCGTCCCGCTGGTATTTTCGCAAAACTTTTTGTAAAGATGCGGGCGGTGTATACTCGCTGTCCTTTACCGCGTGGAAGCTCCGGCTGAGCTGGCGGAAGGCATCGTCCCGGTTGAAGCGGATGCCGTTCTGCCCCGAAAGCGCCCAGTCCAGACTGGGGGCCCGGTACAGGGGCAGCCGGGCGTGGGCCTGGCCCAGTTTGGCCCCGGAAAGCTCCAGCGTCTCGTTCAGCTCGTCCAGCACCTCCATGGAATCGTCCAGCCGGAGCAGACGGCCATCGCGCAGGCGGTGGTAGCGCTTTTTCTGGTGGAGCGATCTCAGCAGGGCTTTCAGCTCTCCCACCGGGAACTCCCCCGTGTCCACCTCCAGGTCGAGCACGCTGCCGTGCACCGACACCCCCACCGAGATCTTCGGCGGTGCGGCCTGCATACTGCGGAAGGCATCGGTCAGGTAGACCTCGCCCTCCGCCAGCAGGGCCGGGATGCCCTCATCGAGGAAGCGGTAGACTTCATCCTCCTCATAGGCATCGTAGTGGGCGGCAAGGCCGTTGCCCATGGTGTCCGGCCCCGGCTCCAGGTACCGCCCCAGCAGCCGCCCGGCCCGCTGTTCGGCGCGGGCATCCCGCAGCAGACCGGCAGGCCCCGGTTCCTCCGGCGTAACGCGGTCCTCGCCGTACAAAAATTCAAGGTGCGCCCGCACCGTTTCCCGCGTGGGCGCGTCAAGGTAAAACTGCACCACCGGCTCCAGCGGGATCTGATTCAGCAGCAGACGTTCGGGGTCCTCAATGGTCACCCTGCTGCCCAGCTCCGGCAGGACGTAGCTGCAAAAGGCGGTGGCATCCCCGGTGGTAAAGAACAGGCTCTTGCCGCACAGTGCCTCAAGGGCGGGCCGCATCCGGGCGCTTTCGGCCCGGTCCAGCTGCCAGATCGTATCCTCACTGTATAAATAGTCGTTGTCTAAACCCGTTTTCCACCCCAACGCGGGGGTCACGGACACCTCCACGCCGCCCCGGCGCTTTTCCACCCGCATGGTCAGGGCCGGGATGCCGGTCTTGAGGGTGTAGCCGCCCAGATTGCCGGTGGGGGCATAGAGGGCCACCAGACCGTCAAAGATCTCGCCGTTCAGCGGGATGCCCCCGGCAGGCCCGCTGCGGGGCGCATTGCCGTAGCTGCGCAGGGCCGCCTCGGCCCCTTCCTTTGCGCTGAGCTGCCGCCGCAGCAGGCGGAGCAGCTGCTGTGCCTCCGGGGCAAAGGCCTCCCAGCTGTGCTGGAATTCCAGCGCCTTGCCGTAACTGATGAAACCGTGCTTCTCCACGGCCCGCAGCAGGTCCGGGATGCTCTTTACCACATACTGCCGCCCGCCGTCTGCCGAGATGCGCAGCCGCAGCCAGGGCAGCTCTCCGGGCAGCAGGGTCAGCTCCGGCTCCAGCTCTGCGGAGTGGGGGCGCAGCTCCGCGTGGCCGGTCACGCCGTCCACCTCGGCCAGTGCTCCCTCCTGATAGGCCCGGAGCAGCCGCCGTGCCTCGTAGTCAGATTCCGGTTCCTCGCCCCGCCACTTCTTGCCGAACAGCATTTCCAGGCTGGAGGCATAGCTGTCCTTGCGGGGCGGCTCCTCAGGCTGGGGCGTTTGCAGGTTGGCCGTGCCCCGCACCACGCCCGGGATGCTCTCCGGGCTCTCCGAGGGCTTTTGCGGCGCTCTGCCGGAAAGGCCCTGACTCTCGCTGTCCCACATCAGCAGCGCGCCGATGTGCTTGCAGCAGGGCCCCTCGCCGTTTTCGTTGTAAGGGCAGGAGCAGCTGGCGCTGACAAAGCTGCCGTTTTCCCGCAGCCAGACCTGGGTCTGGTACAGGCTCCGCCCGCCGCCGCGCACGTCGGCGCTCAGGTGGCGCACGCCGTTCCCGGCCACTTCGCAGTTCAGATCCTGTATCCGGTCCGTGTAGGCCTTGGCCCGCGCGAATACCGTGCCGCCCAACAGGTAGCGGATCTCTTCCATGTCCATCCGGGGTCTCCCTCCCTCTGCAATGCTCTATTGGTTAAGCATACCGCACCGGCGGGCGGGATGCAAGGGGTGCCGGGAAAAAAAGTTCCGGAAAGCACAGAAGCGCCTCATCCGGGAGAGGATGAAGCGCTTCTGTACTTTGGGAATTTTGGAACACTCAGCCCGCATTGCGGTTTACAGGCCAAGTGGGGGTTGGTTTAGGGCTGCTCAGGCATTCTGCTTGAGCTCCTGTGCTTTCTGCCATGCATTCAGCACATCGATCTTGCTTACGGCGTTGTCGGGATAGAATTTCATCTCTTCCGGAGCCGTACCCTCATCGTTCAGGTCAGGGATAAGCTCGTTTTCCATGGCCCAGCGGGCGGCGTGCTGCAGGTCCATATCCCGCTCTTCCTGCCCGACATCGGGGTAGAGCAGTTCGGATTCGGGCATGGGTTTGCCTGCATCCTCCCACAGCATCATGGCAAGAGCGCTGCGGTTGCTGGGGAAGTAGGGCAGAGCCATCAGCTTGCCTGCAAATTCAGCGCCCAGAGAATAGGCCTGATAGCCCAGCACTGCACCGCCGACAACAACAGTAGTGCCGATCACGATGGGGCCAACGATATCGGGCTCGTCATCTTCAATGGATGCATCCTGTGTCATGGCTTTCAGGGTCACGGCCTTTGCAGGCATCTCAAAGGCAAAGCTTTCCTTATCCTGATAAGCGTTCGGATCATCCAGGCCGGTGATATCCCAGTGGCCAAATTTCAGACCGCTATCTGCAAAAGCATCCTTATCAAATGCAACACTCACCGTTGCACCCTCGGGGACGTTAAAGGAACCGTCCTCGTTGGCATTCTTTTTAACGATCTCGGTGATATCCTCGGGGTCAGCACCATCCTTGCCGAGCACTGTTACGCTGGTGATAACGCCGTCCTTCAAGGTCAGGATGGGCATTTCAGACACAACAAAGTCCTTTTCGTCCTTTGCCAGCTTCTCCTTATCCTGCTTGACAGCAGCGGTCAGGTTCTGCTTGCCGGTCTCCTTGGGGGTAATGCGGAACTCGTACTCAACCTCACCGTCACCCAGACCGATTTTCAGGCCTCCTTCCGGCATGGGCTTGTACTCGCCGTTTTTGTCCTGATACTCGATTTCGCTGTCCTTGTCGCCAAAGTCGATAGCAGCCTCACCCAGCTTGGCATCATCATTGGGGGTAACCTTTACGGTAAAGTCCTTGCTTTCGCCTTCCTTGATGACGGCGTTCTCCAGGCCCTCAATGGTCACAGTGGTGTGGACACGGCCTGCAACCGTATAGTCCTTGTCCGCTGTGCCCAGCTCTACAGCATCCCGCACCACAGCAGCGGTCAGCTTCTGCTCACCGGCATCTTTCGGCGTAATGCGGAATTCATAATTTTTGTTGTTACCGCTCAGATCGACTTCTAGGCCGTCCTTCGGGTCCTTCGGCATGGGCTGATACGCACCGTTTTTGTCCTTATACTCGATCTCGCTGTTCTTGTCGCCAAAGGTCAGGATACCGGTACCGGTGCTGCCCTCATGGGTAAGGGTCACGGTAAACTCTGCCGGTTCTTCCGCTTTGATCTCACCCTTCAGACCGCTGATGGTCACGCCGACCAGCTTGGAAAAGCAGCGATATTCCTGGCCATCCGTGGTCTTTTTGTAGTCCACCAGATAACCCTTATTCGCACTCGTCAGGTTCAGATTCTTCTGGTAATAATCCGTTCCAGCGGTGGATGTAGTCAGTTGACGGCCATCCTTGGGGTCTGCACAGTCAACGGTTGCATTGTTCTTGAAAGTCTCTTCAATCGTGATTTTCTGGTTTGCATTTAGATAAATGTCCGTATCATTGTTTTCAAACTGGACACTTCTCAGAATAACATCTGGTTTACCATTCCGTACTCGGATACCATATTTTGCACCTATGATTTTACCACCGTTGATTTCTGTTTTGGAAGTATTTACAGAGGTTGTGCCGTCTGCACGAAGTGCCGCACGGTCTGAGCCATCGCTTACCTTAATGATACCGTCATTAAATTCCATTTTGCCAACGCCAACATTTACAATAGCGTCAGCGGTGCCTCCTACGCTGTTAAATTCCGGGGTACCGTCAATTGTAACATGTGCCTTATTGCCAAGGACTTGACCACATTTTGTGCTGGTAAATGTTCCGCCATGAATCTTCATGGTACCATTTGTTTTGTAGACCGCGAGCGTTGGGCTCTGAGAGCCACTTCCTATAAATTCTCCGCCATGAATCTCTACTGTGGGAACGGCTGTAGTGTAATTGTAGTCGCCGTAGATGGATACAACGGAACTTCTGTCACTTGTATAGTGGCCGCTGTTTATGATCAAATTTCCTCCATTTATCCTAATCGTGGCGCTTTTGGGTGCGTGAGCTGTTACGTTTTCCAGTATCACCAACGGATCTCTATCTACACGGCTATCTACTATATTAATTGCTCCACCTTCAGTATATCCAGTGTCAAGAACATTGATTGTAGAATTTTTTATCATCACCTTTGGTGCGCCACAAGCTTCAATACCTGTGCAGTCCAAGCCAGTCTCAATATAAACGCCATCTACTACGATTGGATTCTCATCAGAGCCACCCACTTCAAAGTCAAAAGCACATGTCTCCACGTTGGGCTGCTTTGTAATATTATAGCGTCCGCCATTAATTGTTACTTTTGCATTAGCACTGTTCGTACTGATATACAAAAAAGTCGGACCATTATAAACACCATTGTTATTAACCGTCAAATCGCTGTTAGTAACAACATCTAGTAGAACATATGGTCCAGCGTGCTCTTCCGGTTGAAAGGTCACTTCATCGCCTGCCGCAATATTAATAGTAACCGACTCACTTGTATCAATTTTAATTGCTTTTGTGTAAGGACCACTCAAGCGATATGTACCGCCCGTCGTAATGGGCTGGCCGTCGGACAGGAGCGTTCCCTTGGTGGTATCATCTGCTGTTTCTTCCGCAAATGCCGACACTGCCCCCGCAGGCAGGAATGTCAGCATCATACTGAATGCCAGTAAGAGGCTGATAAGCCGTTTTTTCATAAAAATCCTCCTTTGTCAGTCATACATACTCCCAATTTCTCCACGAAAAGCACCCAGACAAAAAGAAAAAAGCGCCGCACCAGCCAAATGGCTGGTACAACGCTTTGCGTTTTGTGTGTTCGGGGTGCTCGCCCTTTCCTACCCATGCCTTGCGTCACAGCCTTCCGACTGGTTTGCCGATCCTTCCTTTTTGATGGTAAGGAACTTTCCGCACTTTATCATACCCCCCCCCCCTATAAAAAATCAAGGGGTCTGGGCGAGGTTTGTAGATACTCACAAATCCATGGGATTTTTTCAGGCCATTTTAACAGAAAGGCACATGCACAACAAAAACAAACCCCCAAGGAATTTCTTCCTCAGGGGTTTTGTTTAAGTCGGCGACTACC
>ERZ1673700.1603-NODE-1603-length-21187-cov-5.967821_pt1 | contig 21187 bp, 20 predicted proteins | sample MGYA00580230_ERZ1673700 | MGnify/ENA primary metagenome ERZ1673700 (study PRJEB41218, sample SAMN15661782) | gut metagenome | host: Homo sapiens | place: Canada: London | collected 2015-08-20/2019-03-30 | study: EMG produced TPA metagenomics assembly of...
AAAAAAAGTAAAAAAAAATAACGAAATAAAAATTTCGTTATATCAAATAAATGATCAATGCAATTAAAAAACCACAAAGAACATCACTTATAAAATGAACAGCACAAATGATTCTTGATAGCCCTACAATGCATGCAATAATTAAAGTAATGATTCCTAAATGAATATTAATATTCAATAAGGCAAATGCAATCGCAAAAGCACTTACTGTATGACGACTAGGAAAAGATTCTCCTGTTTTATGACCTACAAGTGGTTCAATATTAAATGTCATACAAGGACGTGGACGATTATAGAGTTTTCTAATAAGTGTTACAATCAAAAAAGAACTTAATGGTTTAATGATTGTCAATAATAGCTTTGATGAATGATTAATAAATAATATGAGAAGTGTTAAAGCATAAAGTGCGGCTGTAAGATAAGGGGTTATTTTAGCTATTACAACGCATATTTTGTCTAAATGATGTTGACGGATGTAATTGAGATTGTTTTGATAAAATTTTTCCATTATTTTAAGATAAAGACTGTTTCTCCTTTATTAAGTGTCAGTATTTTTCTTTCAATTCTTGGATGTGAATATTTTTTTCTAACATAATTTAAAAGAATGGAAGAAGAATATCCATGAACAATTGTCACTTCTTTAACAAGAATTGAAGTTCCTTTTAAAAAATGATCTAGTTTTACTTTAGCTTCACTTTGACTACATCCGTGCAAATCTATTGTTGATAACATCCAATCACCTCTTTGCTATTATAAAATAAATTTAAATGAAAAAAAATGACAAAACGAAAATATTGCTTTTATGGGTATTTTTCATTACAATAAAGAGGTAAAAAAAGAGGAGTGAAAAAGATGGCATTAACAGCAGGTATTGTAGGATTACCAAATGTTGGTAAGTCAACATTATTTAACGCAATTACAAATGCACAAGTAGAAGCAGCAAACTATCCGTTTGCGACAATTGATCCAAATGTAGGTGTCGTAGAAGTACCAGACTATCGTTTAGATAAATTAACAGAAATGATTGAACCTAAAAAGACAGTTCCAACAACTTTTGAATTTACGGATATTGCAGGTCTTGTAAGAGGTGCAAGTAGAGGAGAAGGATTAGGTAATAAATTTTTAGGAAATATCAGAGAAACGGATGCAATTTGTGAGGTTGTAAGATGTTTTAGAGATAAGGATGTAACACATGTTGATGGTGATGTAGATCCTATTAGAGATATTGAAACAATTAATTTAGAATTGATCATGGCTGATTTAGAAACAGTTGAAAAACGTATTGGACGTTTAGAAAAGAAAGCTAAATCAGGTGATAAAGAAGCTAAAGCTGAAATGAGTGTTTTAGAAAAATTAAAACCAACATTAGAAGCAAATAAACCAGCAAGAAGTATTGAATTTGATAAAGAAGAAATGTTAATTGTCAAACAATATACTTTACTTACAATGAAACCATTAATCTATGTAGCTAACTTAGGTGAAGAAGATTTAGAAGATCCAATGCAAAATCCATATTATGTTCAAGTTTTAGAATTTGCGAAAGAAGAAGGTAGCGACGTTGTTCCTATTTGTGCAAAAATTGAAGCTGAATTAGTAGGAATGGATAAAGAAGAAAAAGCTATGTTTATGCAAGATTTAGGTATCGAAGAAAGTGGTCTTGATAAATTAATTAAAGAAGCTTATAGCTTATTAGGTCTTAGAACATATTTTACAGCTGGAGTACAAGAAGTAAGAGCATGGACATTTAAAGAAGGAATGACAGCTCCAGAAATGGCGGGTATCATTCATAGTGATTTCCAAAGAGGTTTTATTAAAGCAGAAACATATAGTTTTGATGATTTAGTGAAATATGGTAGTGAACATGCTTTAAAAGAAGCTGGAAAAATTAGACAAGAAGGTAAACAATATGTAGGTCAAGATGGAGACATCATGTTGTTTAAATTTAATGTATAATGAAAAAAGCAATTAGATATATCTTATTAACTGTCTGTGTTTGTGTATTTTGTTACTCAGCATATAATTTAATTAATATTTATTTGAATTATAAAAAAATAGATGATGATTATGGAGAATTAGCTAAAACTTATACGGAAGAAAAAGAAGAAAAGGAAAGCTATTTACAAATTAATTGGGATGAGCTTTTACAAAGAAATAAAGATGTGAAAGCGTGGATTCAAATTCCAAATACAAATGTGAATTATCCTGTTTTACAAGGTGAAACGAATGACACTTATATTCATAGTGATATAGATCATAATGAATTAAGTGCAGGTAGTATTTTTATCGCAAGTGAAAATGAAGATCCATTTAATGATTTTAATACGGTTATTTATGGTCATAATATGAAAAATGGTTCAATGTTTAATAATATTAAATCCTATACGGATCAAAGCTTTGCGGATGAACATCCTTATGTTTATATTTATTTACCTGATGGTACAGTAAGTCAATATAAAGTGGTTGTAGGACATATTATTTCAGAATCAAGTGTTTTATATAGTACACAAATTGTTGATACAGCTTCATTTGTACAAGAAATGGTAAAGACATCTTCTATTAAAGTAGATTTTGATCAATCTCAAGTACAATCGGTAATTACTTTATCTACTTGTACTTCTGCAGGAAGTGAAAGTGGTAAAAGAAATGTAGTACATGCGATTTTACAAAGAAAAGGGATTGATCCTGTAAAAGAAAAAATGGAAAACTAGAGAAATCTAGTTTTTTTTGTTGTTAATTGTAAATGAGCTTGAATTGAATAAGTATGTCTGATGTGCTAAAATATTTGCATGTTAAGAGGGTGTTTTAATGGTTAAAAAAAAGAAAAGAAGTTTTATGTCTAAGTTGTTTTCTAGACGTATTTTATTATTAATACAATTTATCGTTTCTATCATTTTTTTAGGATGTATTTATATATTAAAGATGTTACCAATGAAATATTATTTGATTTTATGTGGTATTATTTTTTTGTTATGGATGTTAAGTTCATTGCTTATTAAATCAGGTATTAAAAAGAAAAAGCGAGAAAATAAATATGCTAGATTGATTTTTGGAAAGCTATTATCTTTAATACTTAGCATTGCTTTAGGATTTGTTTCGGTAATGGCTTTTAAAGGAAATAATTTTTTATCTAATATTACAGGTTCTTTTACACAAACAAGAGTTATTTGTATGTATGTAAAAAAAGAGAGTACTATTAAAAGTTTAAGTGATGTAAAGGGTAATACAGAAATTGGAATTGCTAGTGAAAAAGGCTCAAAGAATATTACATCAGCAATTGCTAAAATAGAAAATAAAGCAAATAAAGATTTTCAAACAAAAGATTATAAAGATTATTCTTTATTAGGAGATGCTATCATGGATGGAGACATTGATGTTATTGTTGCTGATAATGCTTATATGGCTTTATTAGAAGCAAATCATGAAGGCATTGATGAAAATCTAAAGAGTTTATATAAAGTAGAAATTCAAGAAAAATTAAATTCTGTGACACAAGAAACAAATGTGACTAAAAATCCATTTATTGTTTATATGACAGGAATAGATACTTATGGGACAGTTTCAGCAATTTCAAGAGCTGATGTTAATCTTGCTGTCTGTGTTTCCCCAATTCAAAAACAAATATTAATTGTATCTATTCCTAGAGATACACAAATTACCTTGCATAAAAATGGAAAAATGGATAAATTAACGCATTCAGCTATGTATGGTATTAACGAGACAATTTCTTCTATAGAAGATTTCTTGGATTTAAAAGTGAATTATTATGCTAAGACAAACTTTAGTGGAATTACTAATATCATTGATGCTTTAGGTGGAGTAACAATTGATTCACCTTATGAATTTACAACATTACATGGTCACTATCATATTAATAAAGGAATTAATCAAATGGATGGAGATAAAGCTTTATGTTTTGTAAGAGAAAGATATGCTTTACCAAGTGGTGATTTTGATCGAGGAAGAAACCAACAAAGATTACTTAAAGCCATGATCAATAAAGCTGTTTCTCCTAAAATCATTACAAACTATTCAAATATTTTACAAGCAGTAGAAGGATGTTTTGAAACTAATATGTCATCTGAAGATATAAAATCACTTGTTCAAACGCAATTAGATGATATGTCTAAATGGAAAATGTACAATGTTCAACTTACGGGAGATCCAGAAATTTCATATAAAACATATTCTATGAAGGGTAAAAAATGTTATACAATGAAACCTAATAAAAAATCTTTGAACGGTATTATTAATGTTATTAATAAAATTGAAGATGGTAAAAGAATTACTGATCAAGATGTAAAAGGATTACAAGGTGCTTAACCTGTAATCCTTTTTAAATGACAACTCTTAATTTAAAATGGTGTTGATGAGTAGAAAATTGACAATTTCCATGGAGCTTTTCAACTGTATAAGCAATACTTTGAGTTCCAAAGCCATGATCTTTTTCTTTAGATATAGGAATACCATCTATAAAAATAGGTTCATTTAAGTAATTATTTTCAATAGAAATAAGTAGCTTACCACATTTTTCTTGCATATTTAATTCTATAAAACGTTCATTTTCTAATGACATAACAGCTTTAAAAGCATTTTCTAAACCATTAGATAGAATAGAAGTTAAATCGATATCACTAATAGACAATTGTTGAGGAATATCTAAATGATAATGAAAATCAATATTTTCATCTTTCATTCTATTTTCATAAGATGTCATAATCATATTAACAGTATCATTTAAACAATATTTCTTTCTTACAGTTTGATCGATGGCATCAAATAAAGTATGAATATATTCGATAGCATGTTCATTTTGATTATTTTCAAGATCGTTTAGTATATTGTTTAAAAAATGACGCATATCATGTCTCATTAAAATAATCTTTTTTTCATTTTCTTCCATCAGTTTCATTTCTTTTTTTGATTGTGCATGTTTCATATAAATAAGCTTATTGGTCGTTTCTATTTTTTGCTTTTCTTCATATTGTTTAAAATAAACGGTACAGAATACAAAATAACAGATACATAAAAGAAATGGTGTAAATTCTACAGTTGTTTTATTCCCAATATAAAGAAGCTTTGTATAAACGGTAGAAAGATAATCAAATATATAATAGAAAATTGGAATGATACCAAAAGAAATAAGTTCACGTGATTGTTTTTTTAATAATTGAGAAATAGGTAAATAAACAAATTTAATAATGAAAACAAAAGAAATAATGAGTGTTAAAGAATAGGTTATATTATCTATATTCTTAATAAAAGAGGAAACAAAGATTGTTGTCCAGTTACTTATTTGACAACATAAATAAGCACTTGTTATAGCAATTAAACTTGGAAATAATCGTTTTTTGAAAATTAAAACAAAAAATAATAAAAGTGGTAAATGGGTAATAAAAGGATATAAAGAAATAACAGCCGATAAATCTTTAGTAAAATAGAAAATACCTTGTAATACTAAATCAATATAAAAGAATAGAAAAAGACAAATGACATTCTTTTTATTGATTCTAATATCTAGAAATAGTGCAGAAACAAAGATACCGAATAATAAAGTTAAAGTATAACGAATAGATTCTAAAATAGTATAAATCATATGTTAATCACCTTCTTTAAACATATATTCAAAATAAGCTTCTTTAAAAGATTTAGCATAACTTCTTGCGATGGGAACTTTCTTGTGTGTTTTTGTTTCAATTTCTATAGAATTAAAATGATCAATAGCAGGCATATGAACTAAGTAACTTCGATGACATTTATAAAATGCATCATTTGTAGTTAATTCATTACTACAATGAACAAAAGTATCTAAAACTTCTAGACATTCACCATCATTTAAACAAAATAAAACTTTTTTATTTTGTGCTTCAACACATTCAATCAAATGATAATAAATTTTACGATATCCTTTATCTGTTTTAACAATAATAGATTCAGGTTCATAATGAAATGCTTGTTTACAATCATTTAAAAGAGAGCATAGTTTTTCATAAGTTGTAGGTTTTAAAAGATATCCACTTGCTTTAACATCATAAGATTCTAAGGCAAATTCAGGAGAAGAGGTTAAAAAAATAATTTTAACGACAGAATCATTTTTTCTAATTTCATGAGCTGTTTCCATACCATTTAATAAAGGCATTATAATATCTAATAAGATAACTTCGATATGACTTTTTTGATAACTATTAATTAAAGCATCCCCATGATTAAAAAGATAAATAGAAACATCTTCATGATGTTCCTTTCCCCATTTTTCTATCATTTCTTTAACTTGATTCATATATAAAAGATCATCATCACATATTGCTATATTCATATACATCACCTAATACTATTTTATCAAAATAAAAACACTTCTTATATACATTTCACACCCTAAAAACGACATTTCGCGCCAATTATAAAAAATAACAATTAAAAAAAGTAAAATAAAAGCATAGGAGGAAATGAATAATATTCAAAGAAAGGGGATAGGGAAAATGAAAATATATAAGAAAGTGATAGCATGTATACTGACATTAATGATGTTCTTTGCACAAATGCCAGTCAATGTATTTGCGGCTAATCAAAAGAATAATATACCACTTGATATTGTCTTGGTTTTAGATGTTTCAGGGAGTATGGAAGATCCTATAACTTCAACTGATACTACTAAAAGGATTACAATTTTAAAAGATTCAATTAATCAATTTATTGAGGAATTTGCTAAAAATAATTCAAAACAGAGTGATGAAAAATATCAAAGTAGAATTTCGATTATTAAATTTGCTGGAGATAAATCAGATAAAGTAGGGAATGATACCTATACTGAAAATAGATATAGATATAATTATACGCAAATTATGAATGATTTCTTTACTGCCACAAATGACAATAAAGCAAAGTTAGAAGATGTTGTAAATAGCATTAGTCCTGCAGGGGCAACACGTTCAGATTTTGCAATGGAATTAGCATTAAAACAAATTAATCAAAGTAAAAATGATGAAAGTAGAAAAGATGCCAAAAGAATTGTTTTTTTTGTAACGGATGGTCAGCCAACGACTTTGAATAATTTTGATGATGATGTCGCTAATAGAGCTATTACAGCATCAGAGGAAATAAAAAAAGATGCAGAAGTTTATACATTTGGAATGTTTTCTTTAACTGATCCATCTATTACTGGACATGTAGGAAGTGGTAGTTGGTCAGATGCAGAAAAGTTTAATGCTTATATGCATGGAGTTTCTAGTAATTACTCAGATGCCCAAAGTTATAAAAACTTAGGAACTAGAGCAGAAAATAGTGCTTATTATATGGGAGCTAAAAGCTCAAAAGAGGCTACAGCAATATTTGATAGTGTTATAGCTAAATTATTAAGTATGACATATGCTGGTGCAGATTATACAGATGTAGATGCAGCTATTAAAAGAGCAAATTCACTTAATAAAGATAATTATAAAGATTTTTCAAAGGTAGAGGATGCTATTAACGCAGTCAATCGTGATAAAGATATTACTGAACAAGAGGTTGTTAATGGTTATGCTAAGGCTATTAATGAAGCAATTGATCACTTAGAATATAAAGATGCCGATTATACAAAAGTAACTGAGGCAATTGAAAAAGCAAATAATCTTAACAAAGATAACTATAAAGATTTTACAGAAGTAGAAAAAGCTATTAATGCAGTTGTAACTGGTAAAAATATAACACAACAAGATGAAGTAGATGCAATGGCAAAAGCCATCAATGATGCAATTGGTGCATTAGTATTCCAATTAAAAATCAAATACAATTCTAATGGTGGAACAGGAACAATGGCTAATCCAGCTATTGAATTAGATAAAGAATTTACTTTCCCAAAATGTGAATATGTTGCTCCAAATGGAAAACATTTTAAAGGCTGGCAAGTAGACAGTACTATTTATAAAGTAGGAGATCCAAGAGTATTTACTAAAGATGATCAAAATAAGGAAATTAAAGCAGTTTGGGAAGAACATACTTTTGATCAAAAATTAAAAGAAGTCAATGGAGTAAGTACTTTAAAAGACAAAGCAACATGTACAACAAATGCTATCTATTATAAAAGCTGTGCTTGTGGTCAAGTAAGTACTACAGAAACATTTGAAGATAAAGATACAAAATTAGGACATGAATATACAAAACAAATAAAAGATGCAAAATACTTAAAATCTCAAGGAAGTAACTGTCAAGAACATGATGCATATTGGTATGCATGTTCAAGATGTGATGCTAGTGCTAAAGATGATGAAAATGCACAAGATAAGTATTATGAATCTGCAGAAGTAGGAAATCATGTGTATGATCAAGAAGTTGAAAGTAGTGAATATTTAGCGACTCCAGCTACTTGTATGACACCTGCTAGATATTATAAGAGTTGTATTTGTGGAGCAAAAGGTACAGAAGCATTTGCAGCAACAGGTACTCATTTAGGACATGCTTATATAGAAGTTAAGAATCCACAATTTTTAAGAGAAAAAGCAACTAATTGTAAGGAACACGATACATATTGGTATGTATGTTCAAGATGTGGAAAAACATCAAAAACAATCAATAAATATTATGAAGATAAGGATTCTAAAGGAGAACATATATCAAGTGATTGGATCATTGATCAACAACCAACAGTAGCTAAAGAAGGATCAAAACATAAAGAATGTACAGTATGTAAAGAAGTGTTAGAAACAGAAAAGATTGCTAAGTTAGAAAATGTGAAAACTGAAACAAAGAAAGAAGAAACAGCTTCTAAAAAAGAAATAAAAGTAGAAAGTAAAAAAGCTGTAACAACAGGAGATAATACAAATAGTATTGTACCAATGGCTTTACTAGGTATAAGCTTATTAGGAATTTACATTATTGTAATGAAAAAATATGTTCGTTAGAAAGTAAAAGAGAGAAGACTTGGTTCTTCTCTTTTTGTTATAATGGATAAGAGGTGATACATAATGCAGATAATAGTGATTATCTTTTTTGTAATTATATTATTCATAATTTTACTTTTAAGTTTATCAAATGGTGAAGACCAAAAAAGAATTGCAGGGAAAGAAGGAGAATTACAAGCAAAGAAGATATTAAATCATTATTTAAATGAAAATGATTTATTGTTGAATAATGTGAATATATCAATACATGGAAGAAATACGGAATTAGATTATGTTGTTATTAACAATAATGGTATTTTTATTTTTGAAGTAAAGAATTTTAGTGGTAAACTTGTGGGAAATGAAGATGATCAATATTGGAATAAGTATAAAATAAGTAGTGGAAACAAAGAATATATAAAAGAAATAAGAAATCCTATTAAACAACTAAAAAGAGAAATATATTTGTTAAAGGAATATTTGAAGTATTATGGTGTTGATTTATGGATAGAAGGTTATGTTTTATTTGTAAATATGAATAGTCCAGTAGAAAGCGAATATACTATTAATGATCAAAGTGAAATAGATGATATTTTACATCTAAGAAGGAATCAAGTACTTACAAAAAATCAAATTGAAAAGATTATAAGTATTTTAAAATAAAGAGATGTCTTATATAGTACAAGACATCTTTTTGTTATTTATATATTTTATATAAAATAAGTGCAATGATTGCAGTGATAATATCCGCAATCATTTGACTACTAATAATACCATAATATCCAAAAATATTTGATAAAAGAAGAAGACAAATTGCAAAAACAATACCTTGTCTACCTATTGAAAGTAATAATGCAGGAAGTGCTTTTCCTTCTGATTGAAATAAAGTTGTAAAGACAAGAATAATCCCTACACAAGGAGAAGATAAAAGCAAAAATCTTAACATCAATGTTCCAGCTTGAATAATAGAAGGATCATTCATAAATATTTTAATAAATGATGCTGTAAATAAAGCTAAGATAATAGATGTAATAACTGCAAAAGTAATTTCTACAAATAAATCAAACTTAATAATTTCTTTTAAACGTTTAGTATTATGTGCACCATAATTATATCCAAGTAAAGGTTGTGCACCAAAAGCAAAACCAATCATGACAAGTAAAACAATCATATTGATTTTTAAAACAATTCCTATAGCTGCTACTTTGTCATTTCCATAAGTAACTAAATAATTGTTTGTCATCGCCATCGCAAATCTAGACATTAAATTTGTAATAGAGGCGGGAATACCAATTTTAAAAATAGAAATGACTTCATTTTTAGTAATATGTGTATGTTTTAAAGAAATTGATAATTTCTTACTTTTCTTTAAAGTAAGATAAATAAAAACAAGGTCAGATGCAAAATAACCAATAATGGTTGCGATAGCTGCACCACCAGCTCCCATGTTTAAATAGAGAATAAAAATAGGATCTAAAATCATATTGATAATTGAACCAGTAATTGTTCCAATCATGGATTCTGTAGCTAATCCTTCTGTTCTCATGAGATTAGGAGTCAAGGAAACGATAATTAAAGTTGCTCCTAAAGCCATATAAGTATAATATTGGCTGGCATAAGGAAGTGTTGCTTGATTTGTTCCAAGGATTGTTAAAATTGGTTTTCTAGCAATCATCATAATAAGAGAAACTAAGATACCACAAACAATAGCTCCATAGAAACAAAAACCACTGACGTTCTTTCCTTCTTCATCTTGTTTTTGTCCAAATAAACGAGAAATAACAGAGCTACCTCCAATACCAAAGATGTCTCCTAAAGCTATCATTAAAGTAAAAATAGGCGCACATAAAGAAACACCAGCAACAAGATTTGTATTTTGTGTCTGTGCTACAAAAAATGTATCAACCATATTATAGACTAAAGAAATAACCATGCTTAATACAACGGGTAAAGCAAGTTTAAAGTATGCTTTAGATATAGGCACTTTTTCAAATAAATCATTATTATTCATATAAATCTCTCTCTTTCTAGGGAAGTATAACAAAATGATTTGTCAATTATTGTGACATGTGACACAATAGAGGCATGAAAAAGATCTATGATAAAAATTTAATAAATAAAGTAAAAGAAGAATATAAAATAGACAATTATTTTTCTAAGGAATATGAATTTATAGGGATTGAATATGAAGAAGATGAAACAATGATTAATCCTTTAGAAAAAACACAATATATTCAATTTGTATTAGAAGGAACGTTATTGATTTCTTTTATTGATCAAGAGGGAAGACAAACTGTAGTTTCTCAAAGTGAAGAATTATGTATTTTAGGTGATATGGAATTTGTTGATGATTTAAATCCGATGTTTTTTGCGGAAGCAAAAACAAAGGTCAAAACGTTGGCGCTATCTTTAAAAGATAATAAAGAAAAGCTTAATCAAGATATAAAATTTCTACATACACTTTTAAATTCAATCGTTTCTAAATTAAAACAATCATCAACCAATCAATTTGTTTATCAAAGTATTGAAGAACGTTTTTTATATTATTTGAAATATTATTGTTATGGTTCATTAAAAAGCATTGAAGAAGCCACAAATTATCTTCATTGTAGTCGAAGACAATTACAAAGAATCTTAAAGAAGCTTTGTGATGAAGGAAAAATGATTAAAGAAGGTAAAGGAAAGTATAAAATAAAGGGGTGAAATTTTTCACCCCTTATAATTAAGCATTTAACATTTTGTTAGCAAGTTTTTTAGCCACAACGACTAATAAAACAGCAACTGCAGCAAGAATAGCTGAACCAATGAATCCCATCACATAAGATCCTGTAGCATCAAAGAAACTTGCGGAAATCTTAGGACCAACGAAAGCCCCAATACCATAACCAATAAAGATCAAACCATAGTTTCTATTATAATATTTAGAACCAAAGATTGTTTTAACCATTGGTGCGAAAACAACAAGTAATCCACCAAATGAGAAACCAACTAAAGCAATGCATGCGACAAAGTATGCAAATGAATGAGCTACTGTTAGCATAAGCATTGAAATACCATTTAAAATCAAGACAAGAATTAAAGAATTCCATCCTTTTAACTTATCATAAATAACACCAAATGATAAACGACCAAACATATTAAATAAAGTCATTAAACTTACACATAAAGCCGCATCCATCGCTGATAAACCAATTTGAGTTTGAGCAATTGGTGATGTTGCAGAAACCATCATTGTTCCAGCAGCATTAGCGAAAATAAACATTACTAATAATACCCAGAAGATTGAAGTTTTAACCATTTGAGGAATATTATAATCTTTTGTATGTAATTCTTTGCTTTGTTGTGCACTTGGTACCCAACCTTCAGGAGTCCATCCATCAGGACAAGGAACGATCATCCAAGCAACAGCTCCAACACCGATTAAGAATACAACACCTAAAATTTTACAAGCCATTGGTGCTCCAAAGTTATCAATTAACATTTGAGCGATAGGTGACATAATGAAAGGTCCACAAGCAGCTCCAGCTTGAACTAAACCAGAGATAGAACCACTTTTATCTGGGAACCATTTTAATGCTGTTGGTAAACATGCAGGATAAATTGTTCCAGCACCAGCACCAGCAATGACACCATAAGCAATATATAAGAATGGAATAGATGAAGCAAAACCAGTTAAGATCCATCCTCCAGCAAATAAAACTAAACCAATATAAATAGCTACTCTTGGTTGTAATTTTTCAGCTAAAATACCACCAAGGAAACCTACTGCACAGTAGATAAACATATAAATTGTGTATGCCATTGAAAAATCTGAATTACTCCATCCAAATTGATTACAAAATGGCAAACAGAATAAACTAAAGAAGGCAGTGGCAGAAGTGAATAAACTTTGAATCCAAACTCCCGCAAAAACACGCCAACGTGTTGCTTTTGTAATTTTCATATTCTCTTTTCTCCCTTTATTATTGTAAAGTACCTAAATCAAGTGGTACACCTTGTCCGTTAAATTTACCAGCTTCTCTACTAGTTCCTAACCAGTAAACCATACTAGCGATATCTTCTACTTCAAGGAATGGAACTCCTGCATACATTTCTTCAACAGATTTGAAATCTTTACCAGTTAAATCATTAATGAATTTAACATAATCCATTGTTTCACACATTGGAGTTTTAACTTTAGTAGGACATAAAGCATTAACGATTATTCCTTTAGACCCCACTTCTTTAGCAAGAGTTTTAGTTAATCCTAAAATACCCCATTTACTCATACAATAAGTAGCTAATTGAGGAGTACCATATAAACCAGAAGTTGATGAAATATTAATAATACGACCAAATCCTTGTTTTAACATATATTGAGCAGCATATTTATCAGTACGCCAAGTACCAATTAAGTTAATATCCATTACTTTTTCAACTTGTTCATCAGTTAATTCCCAAGTATAACCGAAGTTAATAACACCAGCATTAGCAATCACAACATCTAAACGACCAAATGTTTCCCATGCTGAAGCAAATAATGCTTCCATATCTTCAGTAGAAGTAATGTTTGCTTTTTTAGCTAAAACTTTTGCTCCTTTTGCTTCACAATTTGCAATTGTTTCTTTAAATGCTTCATGAGATGGATCTAACATATCAGCCAAAACAACATTAAATCCGTTTTCAGCATATTTGTAGGCATGAGCACGACCTTGTCCCATTGCTCCACCCGTAATAAGAACAACTTTTTTTTCTTCCATAATTTTTCTCTCCCTTTGTTATTTATTTAACATCACATGTTATTTTTTTAACAAAGCCATTTTAAACTCTCAAACGATTTGAGAGTCAAGGGGGTAAAAAAGTATTAAATAAGGTCAAAAAAGAGGAAAATATGTTATAATTTGGTGAAAACTTTAAAACAATTTGAAGGTTGGGGGATTATGTACAATACTTATACAATAGGAGAACTTGCTAAAATACTAGGAATTACAGCTGAAACAATTCGTTATTATGAAAGAAAAGGAATCATTGCGCCCATCCATGATCAAGAAACAGGATATCGCTATTATACAACTTGGGATCTTCATATGCTGATTCGTGCACGTTGTTATCTTGGCTTTGGATTATCAATTGAAGAAACAGCGGGAATACTCCAAAGTAAGTCTTTAGAAGAAATTGATGATTTATTAGAAGAACAAGAACAAATCATTCAAAAGAATATTATTTATCAAATGAATTTATTGAAAAGATTGCGTACGAATAGAAAGTTGATTAGTCGAAGTGAAAACTCAAACTTTACTTTACAAAAAAGACCAGGAATCTATCGTATTGATACACAAAAATGTTATACGATAGATTTAAAGAAAGAAGAACGTGAAGAACTTAAAGAATTTTGTCAAAAAATACCATTTGTTTTTTCTACGGCGCTTTTTCCTAAAGAACATATTGAAAATGAAAATAAGGAATTCTACTATGGAATAGGGGTAGAGGAAGAATTTGCGGGAGTACTTGATATCAAGGAAAGTGAATATGTTCATTACTATCCTGAACAGTTATGTCTTTATATGTGCGTTCCTTCTCGTTCGAGTCAAATACTGACATATGAGGTTTTACAGCCCGCCTTTGATTATATGGAAAAAAATAATCTCCAACTCGCAGGAGATGTGATTTCTCAAGTGGTTTCAATGTGGAAACCAGAAGAAGAATATTTTAATTATCATAATATTTGGATTCCCATCAAATAAAAAAGCAATTTCAACCGAAATTGCTTTTTATCTTGTTCTTTGTAATGATTTTTTAAGAATAGAATCATCGATAAAGCGAATATATGTTTCTAATGTCTTTTGTCCATAAGTAAAACGTAATTTTGTTTTCTTTGGATAAGTGACTCTTTTAATTTTTCTATAATCAAATAAAACACGACCAATTAAAACTTGTTTTTGTCCAAAGAAAATAATCCATTGAATCATTAAATAGAAAACAAAAGAATAAATTGTGAAAGCATTTAATGGTAAATAAACACTATCAACATCGCCACTTAATAAATGCGTAATCATGTAATAAATACAATAAACAAGCATTACTAAATAAATAACAATAATGATTGCATAGAATATTTTTCCTTGCATGTTTAAACCACAAACCATGGTATCATCTTTCTTCATTGTTTTAATAATTGTAGCTACGAAATTAATGACAAGATAAGTAATCCACACTAAAATAACAGCTACTAAAATAGGTAATAAATATTTTAAATCTCCCATAAAAGACGCTCCTTTAAATAATTACCTTATTATTATACAAGAAAAAACAAAAATAGTATAGTAGGAAAAACACCTATTAATAAGGCAAATATGTTACAATGATAAAAAAGGAGAACACAATGGAAATTACAAAGGAAATATTAGAAAGTATTTTAGATGCTTATAGTTATGAAATTGTTTTTGTTGATCGACAACATATTGTGCGCTATATGAATAAAACAGCTAAAGAAAGATATGGTGAGCGTGTAAAAATCAATCAAAGTTTATTTAATTGTCATAGTGAAAACTCTAAAGTTAAAATTGAAGAATTTTTAAAAAGAGCCGATGCTGGTGAAGATGAAATGTTTGAAACTTATAATACTAAAACAGGTGAAAGAGAATTCTTTGTACCTGTTAGAGATTCTAATAAACACGTCATTGGTTATTTTGAAAGACATGAGATGCCTTGGGATGAAAGCAATCCTAAAGTTCCTGTAACTGAATATTGGAAACATAGAAGATAGCTTTGCTATCTTCTAATAGTTTCTAGCATAATATTCATCAAAAGTTAGACCACTTTTTTCTATTTTTTGGGCTAGGTCTTTCCCTACATAACGAATGTGCCAAGATTCATAACTATACCCTGTTAGTTCCTCTTTATCTTTTGGATAACGTAAGATAAAACCATAATTACTTAGTTGACTTAAAAACCAAGAATATTGAGGGTGATTTTCAACTTCTTCATATTTATATTGATCTAAAGCAATATCTAAGCCTAACCCCGTTGTATGTTCACTATGGCCGGGACGTGAACAAGTTTCATCTGCTCTTTCTACACTATAAGTTTCTACCATATGATTATAAATTTCTTTTTGCCAGACTGTTGAACGATAGCCTGAAGTCACATACAGTTCAAAACCTTTATTCATACAAGCTTGTTTTAAAGCTTGAAAATCATCATAAACCACTTTTCTAGCAGTATGTTTACTATAAGAACTTCCATAAGTACCTGCGTTTGTATTTATTTCAACAAGATCACTCGGTTCATAGGTTTCATCTAATTGATAATATTTATTAACAATTGTATTTAAATCATTAGGATGTTCTTGTTTGATGATTTTTCCATAAAAATCAAAATCACGATTCATATTTACAAGTGTAATAACTTCTTTTTTACTTAGATCTTGGTGTGCTTTTTGGTAGGTATCATATCTTTCTTTATATTCTTGATGATAAAAACTTATTTCAGGTGTTTGTTTCTTTTTTACCATTTTTACTTCCTGAGTATTCTTTTTAGGAAAGAAAAAAACAATACCACCAACCATACAGATTATTAATATTAATAGACTTATTCTTTTCTTCATATAAACCTCACATTTCTATATCAATATCATCATTACTAATCATTTGTTTAACATAATTTTTGAATTCTTTAATGATATCAGCTTGATCTTTTAAAATACTATGTTGACTAGCAAGAGTAGAAGTATATTCTTTAAGTGAATAAATAGTTATAACATTATCATTATAATGATTGACAAGAGGAACATATTGAATATTTTCAATACTGATTACATCTTCTTTTTTAACAAAATCAAAACATACCATTCCTTCTAACTGATTATAAACATCTTTCATCGTACTTAAAAAATTACCTAAAGAATAAATAACAAGTGTATGATTGATTTTTTCAATAGGTTGAATTAAATGAGGATGATTTCCAATTACAACATCAACACCTAAATCAGCAAAATAATGAGCATATTCTTGTTGTAAATCAGATAATTCACTATGTCCTTCTTTACCCCAATGAACAGCTACAATAACTACATCACTTTGAGCTTTAGCGTTGTTTACATCTTCTTTAATTTGTTCCTTATTTAATTGTCCTAATATATAAGGATACGTTTTTAATTGTTTTTGAATAGATTTATAGTTGGTTGTTTCATTAACACCAAAAGTATAAGCTAAAAGACTAAAACGAATTCCGTTTTTTTCAATGACTCTTATTGTTTGCCGGTCTTCTTGATTTTCATATAGCCCAGAAAAGAGAATATCGGAATGTTGTTTCCAAATATGTGCAGATGATATCAAAGCATTTTTTCCTAGATCCATGGAATGATTTGTAGCACTAGAAACCATATTAAATCCTGTATCTTGTAGATCATTAATTAAAGATTCAGGAGAATTAAAATTAGGATAACCTTTAATTCCATAAGAATCACCAGCAATCAAAGTTTCTTGATTAATATAAGCTAAATCACGATCAGAAATATATTTTTTTATATTTTGATAACAAGGTTTAAAATTATAAGTTGTATCATTTCCCTGTTTTAAGGCATATTGATAAACATTTTCATGGATAATATTGTCTCCTACTGCAACAAAGGAAACAGTAGGGTAGGATGTGTTTTTTTTATTTTTTTTATGTATTGTTCTAGGTTGGATAGGAGTAGAATAATAAGAAAATATAAAATAAAAAAGTAAACATAGTGTTATTAAGAAAGTGATTGAAACAAAGAATATTTTTTTCTTATTTATTTTTTTCATATATTTTCCAGCCTTTCCTTTTGATTATAAATATATTATTATTAATTTAATAAAAAATAAACATTTTGGAGAAAAAAAATGAAAAATAGTGAAACATGTGAACGATATGAAATAGAATACCAAAACGCCGATTATTATGGTGAATATAAATATGCGGATTTATTATCAAAGCTTTCTAATCTTGCAACTAAAAATGCGATGGAAATAGGTTTGTGGAAGGAAAGTTTTAATGGAAAATATGGTTGGGTATTAGTTAAACAAACAGTTAAATTAAAAAGACCACTATTAGTAGGAGAGGAACTGATAGTTTCTACCCGTGCTAAAGGGGAAAGAAAAATTCAATATTTTAGAACCTATGATTTAAAAATCAATGATGAAGTTGTAGGAGGCATTTATTCTATTTGGACATTAATAGATATTGAAAAAAGAAGAATTGTCAGACCACAAAAAGTAGGAATTACAATTCCTGAATGTGAAGAATATTCGAGTTTTGTAGAAAAATACGAGCCGCTTTTAGATATAGAGACTCAAAAAGTTCAAACAAGAGAAGTCATGTATAGTGATATTGATTTAAATAAGCATATGAATAATGCAAGATATCTTGAATGGGTCATGGATCTTCTTCCTCAAAACGTATTAGAAAAATATTTTATTGGAGAAATGACAATGCACTATCAAAAGGAAATTGCTCCAGAGAGTATTGTGGATTTATATTATGGGCAAGAAGATGATCATTTTAAAATAGAATTTAAGATTGCAGAACAAATACATTTTGTTATATCAGGAAGATTTAAAGAAAAGAAAGAATAATGGATAAAGTTATATCATAATATACTAAGAAAAAAGTGATTCTCATTTAAAACAAGAATCACTTTTCTTATCTATTAATACATTGCAGGAGTTGGAACTTCGTTTTTAGAAGTATCTTTTGCATCGGCAATACCTGCTTCGGTTGTAATGAATAATGAAGCAATACTGCAAGCATTTAATAATGCGCTACGAGTGACTTTAGTTGGATCAATGATTCCTTTTTCAAACATATCGACCCATTGTCCATTTTTAGCATCAAAACCATAATTCTTTTGCGCAGTTTTTTGGCTTTCAACAATATCTTCTGCATTATATCCAGCATTTTCAGCAATTTGTTGAATTGGAGCAAATAAGGCTTCCATGACAATATGAATACCTTTTTGAACATCTACATTATCAGATTTTAATTGAGGTTTAACTTCTTTATATGCTTCTACTAAAGCAGCACCACCACCAATAACAATACCTTCTTCAACAGCGGCTTTAGTGGCATTTAAAGCATCTTCAATACGTAATTTCTTTTCTTTTAATTCACTTTCAGTTGTTGCGCCAACTTTAATTGTTGCCACACCATTTGATAATTTACCCAAACGTTCTTTTAATTGCTTTTGATCATAAGAAGAAGTTGTTTTCGCTAATTGATTTTCAATACTTTCAATACGTTGTTTTAAACTATCTGATGGATTATTACCAGCAATCATTGTTGTATGATCTTTTGTAACGATTACTTTTTTAATTGTTCCTAATTGATCAAGAGTAACATCTTTTAATTCCATAGAAATATCTTTATTAATAAAGGTACTACCAGTTAAAGCAGCAATATCTTGTAATAATTCTTTTTGGTTATCTCCAAATCCAGGAGCTTTTGTTGCGACAACATTGAATGTTCCTCTTAGTTTATTTAAAACAAGGGTTGAAATAACTTCGTTTTCAAAGTCATCAGCAATTAATAATAATGGTTTATTACTTTGAACGATTTGTTCAAGAATTGGAAGAATTTCTTGTAAATTATTGATTTTATGATTTGTAATAAAGATATAAGGATTTTCCATTTCAACAGTCATTTTATCATGATCTGTGACCATATAAGGAGAAACATATCCTTTATCATATTGCATACCTTCATTGATTTCTAAGACGTTGTCAAAACTATTAGATTCATCAACGTTGATAATTCCATTTTTACCAACTTTATCCATTGCTGAAGCAATCAATTGCCCAATTTCTTCATTACCAGCTGAAATGGTCGCTACTGAAGCAATATCTTGACTTGTTTCTACTTTATGTGAATTTTTCAAAACAACATTAGCAACTTCTTTACCTGCTTTTTCAATACCTTCACGCATTAAAACAGGATTAGCTCCTTTATCTACAGCTTTCAATCCATTCACGATCATATTTCGAGCAAGAATAGTTGCTGTGGTTGTACCATCACCTGCTACATCATTAGTTTTATTGGCTACTTCATATACAAGTTTAGCACCCATATTTTCAAATTTATCTTCAAGTTCTATTTCCTTAGCGATACTTACACCATCATTTGTAATTAATGGAGAACCATAACCTTTATCTAAGACCACATTACGTCCTTTAGGACCTAATGTGACACTTACCGCATCCGCTAAAACATTAACACCTTTTAACATTGATTGACGTGCATCATTTGAAAATCTTACTTCTTTACTCATAAATATCTGCCCCCTTATTCAAACTTAGCAATAATATCTTTTTCATCAATAACAATATAATCTTGATCCTCAACAGTCACTTTCGTACCTGAATATTCTTTATAAATTACACGATCATTTTCTTTTAATGATGAAGTACATTCATCACCAACGGCAATGACATTTGCAATCGAAGGAACTTCTTTCTTTTCTGTTGATAAAACAATTCCACTTGCTGTCTTATTTTCTTTTTCTTCTTTTTTTATTAATACAAATTTATGCAATGGTTTAATCATACTATTCACTCCTTTAGCACTCACCATATCCTTGTGCTAATTTGTATTATAGACTCTTATGTTAACTGAATATGAATTGTTTAGCACTTTGGTAAATCAAGTGCTAAACATAGTTACAAAAAAGTGCCTACTTTACCAAATAAAAAAGATATTTTAAGATGTTGATGAAAGGAAGGATAAGAAATGATTAATAAAGAAAATTGGAAAGAAAATTATACACATATTTCAAATGAAGTTATTGATAATGAAAAGGTTTTAAGAGTTATTAAAAGTGGAAAAATTAATGAATATGATGAAAATACGTACGCTAAATTAGTTGATTCATCATTTCATAATGGAATTATTGAAGTAAAGATGCTTAGTCGTTTATTAAAAGAGGCACCAGATTTTGCGAGAGGATTTATTGGTATTGCATATCGTATTCATGAAGATGATACAAAATTTGAATCATTTTATGTAAGACCTACAAATGGTAGACAATGTGATGACCCGGTAAGGAAACAACATGGTTGTCAATATTTTTCTTATCCAACCTATACATTTGCCTATTTTAGAGAACATGACATTACAAAATATGAAAATCAAGTAGACATTGACTTAAATGAATGGATTAGTTTAAAAGCGGTGATTGAAGATGAAAAAGCAATTTTCTATTTAAATGATGATCTTCAACCATTATTAGTGGTCGATCAAATGATTCATGATAAATCAATGAGAGGAAATATTGGTTTCTTTGTAGATATTGGAACAGAAGCTTTCTTTAAAGATTTAAAAATTACATACTTTGA
>ERZ1673700.1636-NODE-1636-length-20763-cov-5.534866_pt1 | contig 20763 bp, 16 predicted proteins | sample MGYA00580230_ERZ1673700 | MGnify/ENA primary metagenome ERZ1673700 (study PRJEB41218, sample SAMN15661782) | gut metagenome | host: Homo sapiens | place: Canada: London | collected 2015-08-20/2019-03-30 | study: EMG produced TPA metagenomics assembly of...
GCCTGGCGGATCCACCAGGTGGCATAGGTGGAGAACTTATAGCCCTTGGTGTGGTCAAACTTCTCCACGGCCTTGATGAGGCCCAGGTTGCCCTCCTGGATCAGGTCCAGGAACAGCATGCCCCGTCCCACATAGCGCTTGGCGATGGACACCACCAGCCGGAGGTTGGCCTCCGCCAGCTGCTTTTTGGCCTTTTCTCCGGCTTTCAGGTCCGCCTTGGCCTGAGCCAGCTCCTCCTCGGTGAGGGTCAGTCCTCCGGTCTCCGCCTGAGCCAGCTTCTCCTTGGCGGTGTTGCCTGCGGACATGGCGGTGGCCAGCTTGATCTCCTGCTCGCCGGTCAGCAGGGGCACCTTGCCGATCTCCTTCAGATACATGCGCACGGGATCGTCAATGTTGAAGCTGTCCACCAGGGTGTTGGGATCTACCAGCTCCTCCTCCTCGATCTCGGCGATCTCCTCCATGGCGGGCTCCATGTCCTCGGGGATGTCGTTGGTGAAATCCTCGGTGACGATGTCGATGCCCAGATCCGCCAGGGAGTCATAGATGCTGTCCATCTGGTCGCCGTCCAGGTCCATGGCGTCCACCACCTCGGACAGCTCCGCCGGCTCCAGGCGGCCCTTCTTCTTGCCCTTGATGAACAGCTCCCGGAGCTTCTCATTGCCGGCCAGCAGAGCAGCGGCAGGGCACTTGCCGAGCTTTTCCTCCAGGGTCTTGTCGTTGGTCTTGGCGCTCTCCGGCTTCTTGTCGGCAGTCTTTTCGGCCTTTTTCTTGTCGTCGGCGGCCAGCAGCTGGTCCGCCATCTCCTCGAGCTCCTGCCCGGTATAGGTTTTATCTGTCATTGTGCTTTCCTCCATAGCCCTTCTTGTTTTTATATTTTTCCGCCGCTGCCGCCAGGGGGTCTGTCCCGGCCCCGGCGGCGCGTTTTTGCGCTTCCTCATGAATGACGCGGCAATAGTCCTCCAGAGCCCGCTCCGCGCCTGTGCGGGACTCTGGCTTCTGCACCACCGCCGTCAAGTGGCTCATTTCATCGCCGGTAAGCTCACCGCTCAGCGACGCCACCGTCATCGGCCGCCCGGCCATATGGCTCTCCCACAGGCTGGCATAAACCCGGCCCAGCAGCGGCGAGGAAAATTCCTCTGCCGGAATGGGCGGCGCCGGGCCAAACAGGCCGTCGTCCAGCAGCAGCAGCCGGATGACGCCCTCCTCTGCCAGAGCGCTGCGGAGATTCTCGTACCGCAGGCCACGCTCCTGGGGCTGGAGTGACACCACAGGGTTCAGCTCCCGGCGCTCCCGGGCCTTCTTGTCCTTGGCGGCCTTGCGCTTGAAGGCGCGCTGCACCTCCATCCGCAGAGCCTCCGGCGTCAGGCCCGCCGTTTCCGCCGCCCGGGTGGTGTATACCTCCCGCTCCACGGCGTTTTCCAGAGTGCAGAGCACGGCGCTGACCTCCTCGGCGTAGGCCACCCGGGCCTGGTCGTCCCGCAGGTCATATTTCCCGGCGATCTCGTTCAGACGGAACTCCACGCCGTTGGCGCTGCCGCTGAGAAGCCGTTCAAAGGCCTCCGGGCCCTGGAGCTTGATAAAATCGTCGGCGTCCTGCTTCACATATTCCCCGTCCACCAGCCGGTTGGGCAGACGCAGCACCCGGACGCTGAACTCCGACTGGTTCAGCAGCTCCAGGGCCCGTTGGGTGGCCAAGGCTCCGGCCTTATCGTTGTCGTAGCACAGCACCAGCTCCTTGGTGTACCGGGACAGGAGCCGGGTTTGTTCCACCGTCAGGGCCGTGCCCATGGAGGCCACGGCATTGTCGAACCCCGCCTGGTGCAGGGTCACCACGTCCAGATTGCCCTCGCACAGGATGATGTTGGGCCGCTTGGTCTTTTTGGCCAGGTTCAGGCCGTACAGCACCCGCCGCTTGCTGTATGTAAGGGTCTCGGGGGTGTTCATATACTTGGGCTCGGACTTGTCCAGCACCCGGCTGCCGAAGCCGATCACGTCGCCCCGGACGTCGATGACCGGCAGGATCAGCCGGTTGCGGAACTTGTCGTAAAGATGTCCGTTCTTTCCGCTGACGGCCAGGCCCGCACGGATCAGCTCGTCCTTGCCGTATCCCTTCTGGGTCATGGCGGTCAGCAAGGCGTCCCAGCTGTCGGGGGCCGCCCCCATGCCGAAGCGCACGGCGATCTTCCGATGAATACGCCGCCGTTCCAGATATGCCCGGACCGCCTGACCGTCGGGCCCCTGCAGCGTCTGATAGTACCACCGGGCGGCGTCCCGGTTCAGCTCCAGCATCCGGCGGCGGAGCTTCTCCGTGCCGTCGTTGGCCTCCTCCGGCACCGGGATGTTGGCCCGCTTGGCCAGAAACCGCACCGCATCGGGATAGGACAGGTTCTCAATGTCCATGATGAAGTTGATGACGCCCCCGCCCTTTTTGCAGCCGAAGCAGTGGTAAAACTGCCGGTCCGGCAGCACATGGAACGAAGGAGTCTTTTCATTGTGGAAGGGGCAGCAGCCCCAGAAGCTGCCGCCCTTGGGCGTCAGGGATACATAGGAGCCCACCACGTCCACAATGTCATTGCGGGCGATCAGCTCGTCCAGAAAGCTCTGGGGAAACGGCATGGCCGCGCCTCCTTTCCGTGAAATTCCCGTGATACTTATATATACCCCGCAAAAGCCCGGAATCCTCTTTTTCTGCGTAAATTTTTAAAAAATTTTTCCCGCCGGAGGTCCGGCGGGAAAAGTACGTCACAGAGTGTATTTTTTCTGATATTCGGCGGAATAACGGGCAAAGGATGCGGACTTCATGGCCTTGACGCTGTTGAGGTACTCGTGGGTATCAAAGGAGTCGGACTCCAACTCGATCATGGCCACGGCAATGTTGGAGCAGTGATCCGCCACGCGTTCGTAGTTGGTCAGCAGGTCGTTGAAGATAAAGCCTTGGTTCAGGGTACACACGCCCTTTTGCAGGCGGTCCACATGGTGCAGCTTCATCTCGTCGCACAGTCCGTCGATGATCTCCTCCAGCGGCTCCACCCGGCCGGCGGACTCCAGGTCGCCGTTGACAAACGCGCCCACGGACAGGTGCAGGATCTCGGTGACCGCCTGCTCCAGCATCCGCAGCTCCCGGTCGGCCTCCGGGGAGAACACCACGCTTTTGGCGTTGATCTCTCGGGCTGCATCGCAGATATTCAGGGCGTGGTCGGAGATACGCTCGAAGTCCGAGATGGTGTGCAGATATTTGGACACCTCCTCGCTCTGCCGCTGGGACAGCTCCTTACCGGTGATCTTCATCAGGTAGGTGCCCAGCCGGTCCTCGTAGCGGTCGATGGCGTCCTCGGTATCCTCAACGGCCCGGCAGCCCTTGTCGCTGAATCGGTGCACCAGCTCCATGGCCCGCAGCAGGTTGCCCATGGCCCGCTGTGCCATGGCGTCGGTGACCTGGCGGCTCTGCTCCAGGGCCAGGGCCGGATGCAGCAGGAAGCGCTCCTCCAGCCGGTCCATCTCCTGCTCCTCCCGGACGCTTTCGGGGTTCTCCGGGATCAGCAGGCACACGCACTTTTCCAACACTCCGATAAGCGGCGCCAGCACAATGACCGTGGCCAGACGGAACAGGGTGTTCATCAGGGCAATAGACACGGCAGTCATGGTCATGGTCAGGAAATCGAAATGCACGATGGCATTGACGGCGTAAAACACGGTGGCCCAGATCACCACGCCCAGCATGTCAATCAGCAGATATACAAAGGCCGTGCGCTTGCCGCTGACGTTGGCCCCCAGAGCCGACAGCAGCACCGGCACCGCCGCGCCGATGGCGATGCCCATGACTATGGGCAGGGCGATCTCAAAGGTGATGGCCCCGGTGACGGCCAGTGCCTGGAGAATGCCCACGGCGGCGCTGGCGCTCTGGATGACGCTGGTAAACAGCAGGCCCACCAGAATCCCCAGCAGCGGGTTCGAGAAGGAGGTCAGTGCGTCGATAAACACCTGGCTGTCCCGCAGAGGGGAGACGGCATCGCTCATAATGGACATGCCATACATCAGCACCGCAAAGCCCAGGAGAATGTCTCCCACATGATGGGTGGCAGGCCGCTTGGCAGCCATGCGCAGAATGATGCCGACGACGGCCACCAGACCCGTCAGGGTGGCGGTACTCAGCAGGGTCACCCAGCCGCTGCCGCCGCTGAGACTGCTGAGGCAGAGGATCCACCCGGTAACGCTGGTGCCCAGAATGGCGCCCATGACAATGCCGATGGCCTGGTTCACCTTCATCATGCCGGAGTTCACAAACCCCACCACCATCACGGAGGTAGCGGAGGAGGACTGGATCACGGCAGTGACCCCGGTGCCCAGCAGCACCCCCTTCAGCGGCGTGCTGGTCAGCTTATACAGCACCAGCTCCAGCTTGCTTCCGGCGACTTTTTTCAGGCCGTCGCCCATGATGGCCATGCCGAATAAAAACAGCGCGATGCCGCCCAGAAGGCTGATGATCTCGGATGCGCCCATACGCAGCCCCTCCCAGTGTATTAATCCTTTATAGTATAGCAAATCCGTGCAAAGTCTGTCGATGGAAACCGGGCAGAAAGAATGGAGAAATACGGAGAAAAAAAGCCGGTTTCTTTGTAGATTCCGGAAAAATACTCGGCAAAAAATTAACGATACTTGCGTATTACACCGGGACGGGGTATACTGTTTTATTATACCATTGATTAGATGCGCTTAACGCTGTAAAAAGGAGCCGTTATGTTCAAGCATTGTCTCATCGTATTTCTGGTGTCCATGGTGCCTATCATCGAGCTGCGGGGGGCCATCCCCTACGGCGTGGGCTTCGGTCTGCCGCTGTGGCTGACGTATATCGTCGCCATTGTGGGCAATATGTTGCCGGTGCCGCTGATCTATTTTTTTGCCCGGCGCATTCTGGAGTGGGGGCAGGATAAGCCCGTCATCGGAAAATTCTTCACCTTCTGCCTGGAAAAGGGAAAAAAGGGCGGTGAAAAGCTCCAGGCCAAGGCGGGACGGGGCCTGTTCTGGGCGCTGCTGCTGTTTGTGGGCATTCCCCTGCCCGGCACCGGAGCCTGGACCGGCACCCTGGCCGCCAGTCTCCTGGATATGGATTTCCGCAAGAGTGTGCTGGCCTGTATGGGCGGCGTACTGCTGGCCGGATGCATCATGGGCGCCCTGAGCCTGCTGGGCGTCTCTGCCTTTGGGGCCATCACCAAATGACAGGTTTCATCCGGGAAAAGAATCTCCCCGAAGGAGGCACTTCCTTACGAAGTGCCTCCTTCGGCCAGTCTGTCAAAGACCCCCTGCTTTCACGCGGTGAAAGCAGGGGTTCTGCTGCAATTTGTGGAAAAATAAGCGCGTATCAGCCGGAAAATGGAGTCCCTCCAGCTCCAATTTGCCAGCTTTTTCAGATTCATGGCAGCATACTTCAGCCTGACCCATCTGGTGACGGCGGCCAAGCCCTTGTTCGCGCTGGCCCGGATATGGGTCCCGTCAATGAAATCAGATCATTCTTCTTGACAGGTGCAAAAAGTCATCCATGTCAGGCGGTGATAGGAAACAGGAGCTTCAGCACGCCAAAGATCACCAGGGATGCGGCGGCGGCGATGAGCCAGATGAAGCAGGTTTTCCGGTCCCGCAGGGCCAGCTTTTGATTTTCGTGCTCATTTTTCCACCGGACAAAAAACCAGCCTGCGCACAGCAGACAGATCACAGGGGCAAACAGCAGGCCAATCGCGGCAACATATTCCATAGCAGCTCCTCCATCATTTTTTCCCAGTATACCGTATTTCCCTGCCGCCGTCAATCCGGGAGTTTCCGGGCCGGACGGCGGGGATTTTTTCAGGTAGTTGCTTTTTGGATAAAGGTGTGCTACAATGCACCTGATCACACACCGGGCTTACCTATTAAATATAGAAGGTCCGGATGCCAAGAAGGAGCCGTGAAGCATGGAGACCATTACCAGCCGCCAGAACCCGCTGATGACCCATATCCGCAAGCTGGCAGGGTCCGCCGCCTACCGCCGCCAGACCGGCGAATGCCTGTGCGACAGCCCCAAGCTGCTGCGGGAGGCCGCCCAATGGGGCGCAGACGTGCGGACCGTGGTATCCGTTCTGCCCTGGGACGGGCCGCTGCCGGATCATGTCCGGCAGGTGCTGGTGCCGCCGGAGGTCATGTCCTCCATCAGTCCTGCCAAAACGCCCCAGGGGGTGCTGTTCACCTGCGCCATTCCCGTTTTGCCGGTGCCGGAAACGCTTCCGGGCCGGCGATATGTGGTGCTGGACGGGGTCCAGGACCCCGGCAACGTGGGAACGGTGCTGCGGACCCTGGACGCCTTTGACGCCGACGGCCTGCTGCTGACCGGCGGCTGCGCGGACCCCTTCGGCCCCAAAACCGTCCGGGCCTCCATGGGGGCGGTGTTCCGCCGTCCGGTATGGAGCGTAACGCCGGAGGAGCTGGGAGCCCTGCTGCGGCACAGCGGCATCCCCCTGTATGGTGCGGCTCTGCGGCCGGACGCCCTGGACGCCCGGCAGGCGGACTATTCCCGATGCGCCCTGGCCATCGGCTCCGAGGGACGGGGCCTCAGCCGGGAGGTGCTGGACCTGTGCGACAAAACCGTGCTCATCCCCATGTCTCCCCGCTGCGAGTCGCTGAACGCGGCCATCGCAGCGGCGGTGCTGCTGTGGGAAAGCTGGCGATAAACGAAGGGGGGGAACCGCCGTGGCGGCACTGAAATACTGGGTCTGGCTGACGGCTCTGCCGGGGCTCAGCAACCGCAGCAGGCTGCTGCTGTTGGAGCGGTACGGGTCCCCGGAGGATGTGTATTACGCCGACCCCGAGGAGCTGGCCCAGGTAGAGGGTCTGACGCCGGGACAGGCGGCCCTTCTGGCGGACAAGAGCTTATCGCGGGCGGACCGCATCCTGGCGGACTGCGCCCGGGGCGACATGTTCCTGCTGACCATGCAGGACGCCGCCTACCCCGCCCGACTGCGGGACATCTTTGACCCGCCGGTGCTGCTGTATGGCAAGGGCTCCCTGCCGCTGTTCGACGAGGAGGCGGCCATCGCCGTGGTAGGCACCCGGTCCTGCACTCCCTACGGGCTGCGCTGCGCCCATCGCATGGGCTATGAGCTGGCCCGGCAGGGCGCCGTGGTGGTGTCCGGCATGGCCAAGGGCATCGATGGTGCGGCCATGCGGGGCGCTTTGCAGGCCGGGGGCTTCACCGCCGCCGTGCTGGGCGGCGGCGTGGACGTGGTATATCCCGCGGAAAACCGCAGACTATATGAGGATATCGCCGCCACCGGCGTGCTGCTGTCGGAATATCCCCCGGGAACGGAGCCCCTGCCGGGGCATTTCCCCGTGCGAAACCGCATCATCAGCGGCCTGAGTCTGGCGGCGCTGGTGGTGGAGGCCCCGGTGCGGTCCGGGGCCCTGATCACTGCCCATGCCGCCCTGGACCAGGGGCGGGACGTGTTCGCCGTGCCCGGTCCCATCGACGCGGCAGCCAGCGTGGGCTGCAACCGGCTGATCCGGGACGGCGCGGGGCTGGCGGCCTCGGGCTGGGACATTCTGTCGGTGTACCACAGCCGGTTTCCTCACCGGCTGCATCCGGCCCACGTCACCGTGCCGGAGCCGGGAGACGCCCCCAAGCCGGAGGAGGACAAGTCCTCTCCCCTGCCCGATACGCCGCCGGAGCCGGCCCAAAAGCCGCAGCTGCCGGTGCTGGACCTGGACCGCAACCGGGAGGGGCTTACCGACGATCAGCTGGCGCTGATTCGGGTGCTGGATACAGAAACGCCTCTGCTGACGGATGAGGCGGCGGAACAGACGGGCCTGCCGGTAAGGCGGGTGCTGTCGGCGCTGACGGTGCTGGAGATCGACGGCTATGCCCAACGCTCCGGCCCCCGCAGCTATGTGCGCACAGTCAGGCTACATTCGGAAAAGGAAGGATCGTAAATATGGCAAAAAAGGCTGAAAAATACCTGGTGATCGTGGAATCCCCGGCCAAGGCCAAGACCATCGGCAAATACCTGGGTCCCGCGTATCAGGTGAAGGCCTGTATGGGACACCTGCGGGACCTGCCCAAAAGCAAGCTGGGCGTGGACGTGGACAACGACTTTGAACCCAATTACCGGCCCATCAAGGGCAAGGAGGACATTATCCGGGACCTGAAGCAGGCGGCCAAGGACAGCGACGCCGTTTACCTGGCCACCGACCCGGACCGCGAGGGGGAGGCCATCAGCTGGCACCTGAAGCAGCTGCTGGACCTGCCGGAGGACAAGACCTTCCGGGTCACCTTCAACGAGATCACCCGCAAGGTGGTCACCGAGAGCATCCGCCAGCCCCGGGACATTGACCAGGACCTGGTGGACGCTCAGCAGGCCCGGCGTATCCTGGACCGCATCGTGGGCTATGAGCTCTCTCCCCTGCTGTGGAAAAAGATCCGCCGGGGCCTGTCCGCCGGGCGGGTCCAGTCCGTGGCCATGCGCCTGGTGGCGGACCGGGAAAAGGAGATCGCCGATTTCGTGCCCCAGGAGTACTGGACCCTGGACGCCCTGCTGCAAAATGACCAAGGGGCCCGGTTCAAGGCCCACTATTATGGCCGAGGCGGCAAGAAATATGAGCCCACCTCCCAGCAGGAGGTGGACGGGATCCGCGCCCAGCTCCAGGATACGCCCTTTGCCGTGTCCAACGTGAAGCGGACGGATAAGCGGCGCTCCCCGTCGCCTCCCTTCACCACCTCCACCATGCAGCAGGAGGCCTCCCGGAAGCTGAACATGACCCCCCGCCGGACCATGGCCATCGCCCAGCAGCTGTATGAGGGCGTGGACATCACCGGCGAGGGCACCGTGGGTCTGATCACCTATATGCGTACCGACTCCCTGCGTATCTCCGACGAGGCCCAGGCAGCGGCCCGCAGCTTCATTGAAAGCCGCTACGGCGCGGCCTATCGCCCGGAGAGCCCCAAGCAGTACAAGGCCAAGGCCGGGGCCCAGGACGCCCACGAGGCCATTCGCCCCAGCAGCGTCACCCTGACCCCGGAGCAGGTAAAGGGCGACCTGACCGGCGAGCAGTATCGCCTGTACCGGCTGATCTGGAGCCGCTTCCTGGCCAGCCAGATGTCCAACGCCGTGTACGACAGCGTCAGCGTGGACATTGCCGCCGGAGAGCACACCTTCCGCGCCAGCGCCAGCAGCCTGAAATTTGCCGGCTATACCGCCGTGTATGAGGAGAGCCGCGACGACGATAAGGAGGAAAAGGAGCCCGCCCTGCCGGAGCTGCAGCCCGGCGAGGTGGTGACGCTGGAGGGCTTTGAGCCCGGCCAGCACTTCACCCAGCCCCCCGCCCGCTACACCGACGCCACCCTGATCCGCACCATGGAGGAAAACGGCATCGGCCGCCCCTCTACCTACGCGCCCACCGTTTCCACCATTCTGGACCGGGAATATGTGGTGAAGGAGGGCAAGGCCCTGCGGATCACGCCCTTGGGCCAGGTGGTGACGGACCTGATGTGCCAGCGGTTCCCGGACATTGTGGACGTGAATTTCACCGCCCGGATGGAGGATGAGCTGGATGAGGTGGAAAGCGGCAAGATCCCCTGGAAACAGCTGCTGCGGCAGTTTTACGGCGGTTTTGAGAGCAATCTCCAGCAGGTGGAGAAAGACATGGAGGGCGTATATCTGAAGGTTCCCGACGAGGTCACCGAGGAGAAGTGCGACGTGTGCGGCCGCAATATGGTAGTCAAGTCCGGCCGGTTCGGCCGGTTCCTGGCCTGCCCCGGATATCCGGAGTGTACGTTTACCAAGCCCCTGGTGGTGGAGATGCCGGGCCGCTGCCCCAAGTGCGGCGGGCGGCTCATGAAGCGCACCGGCGTCAGCAAAAAGACCGGCAAGCAGTACACCTATTACTGCTGTGAGCGGCTCAACGCCGCCGACGAAAGCGCCCGCTGCGATTTCATGACCTGGGACGTGCCGGTGAAGGACGACTGTCCCGTGTGCGGGCACACCATGTTCAAAAAGGCCGGCAAGGGCTTCCGCAAGCCCTTCTGCATCAATCCCGACTGCGCCAACTTCCTGCCGGAGGACAAGCGGGGCTATGTGAAAAAAGCCAGGACGGAGGAGCCCGCGGCAGACGGTGGTCAGGCGGACGGCGGTCAGGCAGACGAAGCCCCGGCAGAGGAAAAAGCACCCGCTAAGAAAGCAGCGGCTAAGAAAGCCGCCGCCAAAAAGCCTGCCGCCAGGACGGCCAAAGCCACCAAATCCACTAAGACTACCAAGACTACCAAGACCACCAAGACCACCAAGAAAAAGACGGAGGAAGCATGAACCATGTAACAGTCATCGGCGCGGGGCTGGCCGGCAGCGAGTGCGCCTGGCAGCTGGCCCAGCGGGGTATTTCTGTGACCCTGCGGGAGATGAAGCCGGAAAAATTGACTCCCGCCCACCAGACCGCCGATTTTGCGGAGCTGTGCTGCTCCAATTCCCTGCGGGCAGCGGGGCTGGAAAACGCCGTGGGCCTGCTGAAGGAGGAGCTGCGGCAGCTGGGAAGCCTTTTGATCCGCTGCGCGGACGAGACCGCCGTCCCCGCAGGCGGAGCCCTGGCGGTGGATCGCCACGGCTTTTCCCGGCTGGTAACGGAGCGGGTCAGAAGCCACCCCCTGATCACCGTGGTCCCCGGTGAGGTGACGGACCTGCCGGAGGGGGAGGTGGTGGTGGCCTCCGGCCCCCTGACCTCCGACGCCCTGGCGGACCGGCTTATGTCCATGCTGGGCGGACAGGACTCTGCCCTGCATTTCTTCGACGCGGCGGCGCCTTTGGTGAGCTTCGACAGTGTGGACATGGACAGCGGCTTTTTCGCGTCCCGGTACGACAAGGGGACGCCGGACTACATCAACTGCCCCATGGACCGGGAGGAGTATCTGGCCTTCTGGCAGGAGCTGATCCACGCCCAGGAGGCGGAGGTTCACGGCTTTGAGGATAAAAACGTATTCGAGGGCTGTATGCCCGTGGAGGTCATGGCCCGGCGGGGAGAGGACACCCTGCGCTACGGTCCCCTGAAGCCCCGGGGCCTCAAGGACCCCCGCACCGGGAAGGAGCCCTATGCCGTGGTGCAGCTGCGCAAGGACAACGCCAACGGCACCATCTATAACCTGGTAGGGTTCCAGACCCACCTGCGCTTCCCGGAGCAGAAGCGGGTGTTCTCCATGATCCCCGCTCTCCATGATGCCAGATTCCTGCGCTATGGCGTGATGCACCGGAACACCTATCTGGACTCTCCCCGGCTGCTGGACCGGTATTACCGGCTGAAGGCGATGCCCCGCATTGCCTTTGCCGGACAGATGACCGGCGTGGAGGGGTATGTGGAGTCCTGCGCCTCCGGGTTTCTGGCAGGCGTGGAGACGGCCCGGCGGCTGCTGGGCCAGCCGCCCATCGACTTTCCCCGGGAAACGGCCATCGGCGCCCTGGGCCTGTACGTCAGCAACGAGTCCGTGGGCCAGTTCCAGCCTATGAACATCAATTTCGGCATTATGCCGCCCCTGGACCACCGGGTCAAGGGCAAGCGCAACAAAAACGCCCAGCTGTCCCAGCGGTCGCTGGCCATTATCGAGCAGCTGAAGCAGGAGGTTCTGAACTATGAAGATCATCATTGACGCCATGGGCGGCGACAACGCCCCGCTGGAAATCGTAAAGGGCGCCCTGCTGGGCATGGAGCACTGGGGCGTGGAGGTGCTGCTCACCGGCGACACGGAGGCCATTCTCCGGGCCCTGCGGGACTGCGGCCATGATACCATCCCCCATGGGATGGAGATCGTCCACACCACGGAGACCGTGGACATGTGCGACGATCCCTCCAAGGTGTTTCGCCACAAGAAGGACACGTCCATGGGCGTGGGCCTGACCCTGCTGCGGGACGGTAAGGCCGACGCCCTGGTTTCCGCCGGGTCCACCGGCGCGCTGCTGGCCGGGGCCACCCTGATTACCAAGCGCATCCGGGGCATCCGCCGGGCGGCGATGGCTCCGGTGATTCCCACCACCGGCGGCCGGGCCGTGCTCATCGACTGCGGGGCCAACGCCGAGTGCACGCCGGAGTATCTGCTGCAATTCGCGTACCTGGGCAGCTTCTATGCCGGACGGGTCCTGGGGCTGGAGCGCCCCCGGGTGGGCCTGCTGAACATCGGCACGGAGGACAGCAAGGGCACAGACCTGCAAAAGGCGGCCCTGGCCCTGCTGCGGCAGGCAGGCGCCGACGGGCACCTGAACTTCATCGGCAACATCGAGGCCAAGGAGGCCATCAAGGGCGGCTGCGACGTCATCGTCACAGACGGCTTCTCCGGAAACATCCTGCTCAAGACCATGGAGGGCGTTGGCTCCTTCGCGGGCCATGCCCTGGGCGATATTTTCAAAAAGAATCTGCTGACCAAGCTGGCCGCCGCCATGGTCATGCCGGGGCTGCGGGCCTTCAAGGCCCAGCTGGACCCCAATAAGGTGGGCGGCACGGCGTTTATCGGCATCTCCAAGCCCGTGATCAAGGCCCACGGCGCCTCCAACGCCGAGGCCATCGACAACGCCATCGGCCAGGCCAGACAGGTGGCGGAAAGCGGCATTATCGGACAGATTCAGGAAAATGTCCACCTGATGCAGCTCCAGGCGGAATAATTGCGAAAAGGGTATTGACAGACCTGACCAATTGCCGTATTATTTTCCAAGACAAAGCCCGAAAGGAGGGATCATCTCATGACGATGGACGAGATCTTCAAGACCATGCAGGATCTGATCGCTGAGCAGTTTGCCATTGATACTGACGAGATCGGCATGGATAGTTCTTTTGTGGACGATCTGGGCGCCGACTCCGTGGACCTGGTGGAGCTGGTCATGGCCATGGAGGAGGAATTCGACGTCGGCGAGATCGACGAGGAGGACCTCACCGGTCTGAAGACCGTGGGCGACTGCGTGCGCTATCTGTATAATAAGCTGAACTGAATCAATCAGGCAGCTGAAAAAGAAGGCCCCGTTGGTTGCAACGGGGTTTCCTTTTTCCGCTGCGGAAGGGAGAAAAAACATCATGCATACCCTGCAAGTACTGGAAAAAAAGCTGGGCTACACCTTCCGCTGCAAGGAGCAGCTTCAGGCGGCCCTGTACCACAGCTCCTACGCCAACGAGCACCGGTGCTGCGGCGTCAGCAGCAACGAGCGGCTGGAGTTTCTGGGGGACGCCGTGCTGGGTCTGGTCACGGCGGACTATCTGTATCGCAAGCACCCGGACCTGCCGGAGGGAGACCTGACCCGGATGCGGGCGGCGCTGGTGTGCGAGGAGAGCCTGTATGAGGTGGCCCAGCGCCTGGGCCTGGGCAGTGAGCTGCGGCTGGGCAAGGGCGAGGAGGCCGGCGGCGGCCGTCAGCGGCCCTCCATCCTGGCCGACGCAACGGAGTCCGTGTTCGCGGCGGTGTACCTGGACGGCGGCATGGAAGCCGCCCGGACCCTGATCCACCGGGTGCTGCTGGACAAGGAGCAGGAGGAGGCCGTGGAGGAGCGCCGCCGGGACTATAAGACGGAGCTTCAGGAGCTGGTCCAGCGCCGCAGCAACCAAACGCTGCACTACGAGATGATCGGCGCCACCGGCCCGGACCACGCCAGGCAGTTTACCTGTGCGGTGCTGCTCAACGGCGAAACCGCCGGTACCGGCACCGGCAGGAGTAAAAAAGAGGCCGAGCAGTCCGCTGCCAGGGCAGCGCTGCAGGCGCTGGCGTAATACGCTTTACAATTTGTCAAAAAAGGGCGCCGCCCTTTTTTGACAAGCTCAAACGCTCCCTGTGCCTTCCGGCACAGGGAGCGTTTCTTCACAGATTCATATACCGGTAATCCTTCCGCAGGATGTTCCGCACCACGGGGATGCCCATGATGATGTCCGCGGCGATCCACGCCAGCGGGTCCGCAGCACACAGGGCGTAAAACGCCGCCGGGCTGGCCGCCGCGCTGACGGTGCCCCCTGCCACAGCAGCAGGCAGCACCAGGCACACGGCGATCCGGGCCACCAGCTCCGCCGCGCCGGCCCCCAGCACGAATTGGGACCGTCCGATGCCCTGGACACAGTTGCGGGTGATGAATACGCAGCCCAGGAACAGATACATGGAATAATCCACATACAGGAACGTGTTGCCAAACCGGATGGTATCTGCCGTGATCTTGTCCGCCGACAGGAAGATATGCAGATATGTATTGTTCAGCGTCAGCAGCAGTCCGCAGCTCACCGCCGCCACGGCGATGATGGCCATCATCCCCAGAGCCTGCAGCGCGCCCCTGCGGATGCGGTCATAGTTGCCCGCGCCCAGGTTCTGGGCGGTGAAGCTGGTCATAGCCGTGCCCAGGGCATTCATAGGCGTTGCCGTCAGGCTGGACAGCTTGTTGGCCGCGCCGAAGCCCATCTGGGCGGAGGAGGACACCATAACGCCGTCCAGCATGTCAAACTGTACCACCACGCCCTGCATGACGATAATGCCGATGGCCAGCACCGAGAATTGCAGCCCCAGGGGCACGCCCTGCACCACATGGCGGCGGATATCGCCCCGGGTGATCCGCATGTCCTCCCGGTGCAGCCGCAGCTGAGGATACTTGGCAAAGGCATAGATGAAGCACGCCACCGTGCTGATAAGCTGAGCCGCCACCGTGGCAATGGCCGCACCGGCCACGCCCCACCGGAACACCATGATGAACAGCAGGTCCAGCCCCACGTTCAGCACCGTGGAAAACAGCAGGAACAGCAGCGGCGTCAGGGAGTCGCCCATGCTGCGCAGAAACGCGCAGATGAAGTTATAAAACAGCTGGGCCCCGATGCCCGCGAAGATGATGAAGCAATAGGTATACGCGGCGCGATACACCTCGGCATTGTCCGGTGTCACGTTGATCCACGCCAGCATGGGATTCAGCAGCGCCAGGGCCAGGGCCGTCAGCAGCACCGTCAGCACCGCCGACAGGATGATCTGGGTGGCCAGGGACCGCCGCACGCCTGCCTGGTTCCGGGCGCCCACCTGGCATGACGTCACCACGCAGAAGCCTGCGCTGACACCGAAGGCGAATTGCAGAAAGATGAACACCAGCGACGTGGTGTCGTTGACGCCCGCTACCTCCTGGGCCGTCAGCGTCTGGCCCACAATGGCCGCGTCACTGATGGAATACACCTGCTGCAGCAGATACGACAGGATCACCGGCAGCGAAAAGATCAGAATCGTTTTCCAGCATGTCCCCTCGGTCAGGTCCATTGGCCCGAACAGGAATTTTTTCTGTTTTTCCATAGCATTTACCTCCCATTAAAAGGAACAAATGATTATAGCCCCGCCGCCCCCCAGTCGTCAAGCAGCAGAACGCACAAGTTTTTTGTAATTTATGCTGAAAATACATGCATGTTTATCGTGTATATTCACAACGAATATTAGAAATAATAATGTCAGATATGTCGGATTTGTTATTTACTTCTGACGTGCTTTTCGGTATAATAAGGGGCTGTTGGCGGTGGAAACCCGCCAAAAATTCTGTTATGATATAGATGAGGAGACAAAGACATGTCAAATTGCGCGATCGTGGGTATCAACTGGGGCGACGAGGGCAAGGGCCGCATGGTGGACTACCTCACCCAACAATATGACGTGGTGGTGCGCTATCAGGGCGGCGGCAACGCCGGGCACACGGTCATCAACGAAAAGGGCAAGTTCGCCCTGCATCTGCTGCCCTCCGGCATTTTCCGCTCCGGTGTCATGAACATCTTGGGCAACGGCGTGGCCCTGGACTGCGAGAATCTGCTCAAGGAGATCGACACCGTCCGCCAGGGCGGCGTGGACATCACCCCCGAGAATCTGCTGGTCAGCGAACGGGCCAGTCTGCTGCTGCCCTGGCACCGGGAGCTGGACGCCCTGGAGGAGCAGCGGCTGAAGGATAAGAAGTACGGCTCCACCAAGCAGGGCATCGCCCCCTTCTATTCCGACAAGTACCAGAAAAAGACCGTCCTGGCCGGCGAGCTGCTGTACCCCGACCATCTGCGGGCCCATCTCCAGGACCTGCTGGAGTGGAAGAACCTGATCCTCCGGGAGGTCTACGGCGCCAAGGGGTACACCATGGACGAGATGATGGCCTGGGTGGAGCAGTACGGCCAGCGGGTGAAGCCCTATGTGGCCGACACCAGCCGCTATCTCCACCAGGCCCAGGCCGACGGCAAGTCCATCCTGTTCGAGGGCCAACTGGGCGCTCTGCGGGACCTGGACTACGGCATCTATCCCTATACCACCTCCTCCAACACCATCGCCGCCTTTGCCCCGGTAGGCTCCGGCCTGCCCGGCGCATCCATCGACGAGGTGGTGGGCGTGGTGAAGGCGTATTCCTCCTGCGTGGGCGAGGGCCCCTTTGTCTGCGAGTGGTTCGGCGCGGATGCCGAAAAGCTCCGGGACGCCGGTGACGAATACGGCGCCAAGACCGGCCGTCCCCGCCGGGTGGGTCCCATCGACCTGGTGGCCACCCGCTACGGTGTCCGGACCCAGAATGCTACCAACATTGCTCTGACCAAGCTGGACATTCTCAGCTATATGGACCGGATCCCCGTCTGCGCCCATTATGAGATCAACGGCCAGCGCACCGACGAATTCCCCTTCCCGGTGCTGCTGGACCAGGCCAAGCCCGTTGTCGAGTATGTCCCCGGCTGGGCCTGCGACATTTCCGCCGCCCGCACCTGGGAGGATCTGCCCCAGGCGGCCCGGGACTATGTGGAGTATGTGGAGCGGGCCATCGGCTGCCACATCGGCTATGTGTCCGTGGGCGCCGAGCGCGACAGCCTCATCGTCCGCTGAAACCAAGGAAACGGAGGACCCTTATGTCCCACGACGTTTACGAATCCCCCCTGGCCGGGCGCTACGCCTCACCGTATATGCTGCACCTGTTCTCTCCGGACATGCGCTTTCAGACCTGGCGCCGCCTGTGGACGGCCCTGGCCCGGGCCCAGCATGACCTGGGCCTGCCGGTAACGGAGGAGCAGGTCCGCCAGCTGGAGCAGCACATCACCGATATCGACTACGATACCGCCCGGCAGCGGGAGCGGGAGGTCCGCCACGATGTCATGGCCCACGTCTATACCTACGGCAAGGCCGCGCCTCTGGCGGCGGGCATCATCCACCTGGGGGCCACCAGCTGCTACGTCACCGACAACGCCGACCTGATCCTGTACCGGGACGGGCTGCGTTATCTCCGGGGCCAGCTGCTGGCGGTGATGAAGAATCTCTCTGCCTTTGCGGAGAAATACGCCGCCACGCCCACCCTGGGCTATACCCACTATCAGCCCGCCCAGCCTGTCACCGTGGGCAAGCGGGCCTGCCTGTGGCTCCAGGATCTGCTGTCAGACCTGGAGGAGCTGGATTTTGTCCTGGGGAGCCTGCGCTTTCTGGGCTGCCGGGGCACCACCGGCACCGAGGCCAGCTTCATGGATCTCTTTGAGGGCGATGAGGCAAAGATTGACGAGATGAACCGCCGCATCGCTGCCGGGTTCGGCTTTGACTCCTGCTTCACCGTCTGCGGCCAGACCTACCCCCGGAAGGTAGATGCCCGGATTCTGAACTGCCTGTCGTCTATGGCTCAGAGCGTCTACCGCATGGCCAACGACATCCGCCTGCTGCAGCACGACCGTCAGCTGGAGGAGCCCTTTGAGGAGCACCAGATCGGCTCGTCGGCCATGGCCTATAAGCGCAACCCCATGCGCTGTGAGCGCATCTGCTCCCTGAGCCGCTATCTCATGGCCGACGCCATGAATGCTCCCATGACTGCCTCCGTCCAGTGGATGGAGCGCACCCTGGACGACTCTGCCAACCGCCGCCTGTCCATGCCCGAGGGCTTTTTGTGCGCCGACGCCATTCTGCGCCTGGCCCAGAATGTTACAGACGGCCTGCGGGTCAACGAAAAGGTGGTGGACAAGACCATCCGGGAGTATATGCCCTTCCTGGCCACGGAGAACCTGATGATGGAGGCCGTCAAGCGCGGCGGCGACCGGCAGGAGCTCCACGAGCGGGTGCGGGTACACTCCATGGCCGCCACCGCCCGGATGAAGGACGGTGAGCCCTGCGACCTGCTGGACCGCCTGGCGGCGGACCCGGCCTTTGGCATGACCCGCCCGGAGCTGGACCGCCTTATGGACCCGGCCCGTTACATTGGCCGCTGCCCGCAGCAGGTCCGCGCTCTGCTGGACCGCATTGCCCCCCTGCTGGAGGACGCATCCTCCGCCGACGGCGGCGTCAGCCTGTGAGCCGTTTGTAAACCGGAAAAGGACCGGAACGCACAAGCGTCCCAGCCCTCAGCCTGTCAAAGAGAACCCCCGCTTTCACGCGTGAAAGCGGGGGTTTTTTGACAGGGAGCGTTTATCTATTTCTTCCCCACTATGCTGCACACCAGAAACGCCAGCAGGTCGGCGATGACCACCGTGGCGCCCACCGGGGTGCTGAGCAGATACGATGCGGTGAGCCCCGCGCAGAAGCAGGTCACGGACAGGATCCCCGCCAGGATCACCACGCCCCGGAAGCTCTTTCTCACCCGCATGGCGGACAGGGCCGGGAAGATCACCAGGCTGGAGATCAGCATAGCCCCCATCATCCGCATTCCCAGCACGATGGTCAGGGCCGTCAGCACGGAGAGGAACGTATTGTACAGCCCCACCCGCACACCGGTGGCCCGGGAGAAGCTCTCGTCGAAGGTGATGGCGAACAGCTTGTGGTAAAACAGCACGAACAGCAGCAGCACCGCCGCCGACAGTCCGGCGCTGAGGGCCACGTCCGACCGGTCCATGGCCAGAATGGAGCCGAACATATAGCTGTCCACGTCCGTGGTCATGCCGGTGGTCAGGCTGGTGACAATGACGCCGGCAGCCAGGGACGAGGCGGACACCACGGCAATGGCGGCATCGGCCCCCATGCGGCTGTTTTCCGTCAGCCGCAGCAGGCCCAGGGCCGCCAAGATCACCACCGGAATGGATACCGGCAGCGGGGCCCAGCCGCAGGCCACGGCGATGGACAGGGCCCCGAAGGACACATGGCTCAGGCCGTCGCCGATCATGGAATACCGCTTGAGCACCAGGGGCACCCCCAGCAGCGCCGCGCACAGGGACACCAGAATGCCCACCACGAAGGCCCGGACGATGAAGGGATAGGTAAACATTTCCAGCAGCAGGCTCATGACAGGTCACCTCCGAAGCGTTTTCCGTAGGGCGAGGCCAAATATTCCCGGGGCGTGCCCAGGAACCACTGGTTCCGTCCGGCGTGCAGGATGGCGGTGGCGTCCCGCAGGGCGCTGCGGATGTCGTGGGTCACCATCACCACGGCCATGCCCTCGGTGCGGTTGAGATACCGCAGGGTGCGGTACAGGTCGTCAGCGGCAGCGGGGTCCAGTCCCGTCACCGGTTCATCCAGCACCAGCAGATCCCCTGCCGCACACAGAGCCCGGGCCAGCAGCACCCGCTGCTGCTGGCCGCCGGACAGCTCCCGGTAACACCGGTCCTTCAGCTCCAGAATGCCCAGCTTGCCCATGTGCTGCAATGCCTGGGATTTCTGAGCCGGTGTGTAGAAAAATTTCCAGCCCCGGGCGCTTAGGAAGCCCGACAGCACCACCTCGCTGACGGTGGCGGGGAAATCCTTCTGCGCCCGGGTCTGCTGGGGCAGATAGCCGATGGCCCCCCGGCGCACACTGTCGTCCAGGTGGATTTCCCCGGACAGGGGCCGCAGCAGGCCCAGCAGACTTTTCAGCAGGGTGGACTTGCCGGAGCCGTTGTCCCCCACGATGCAAAGATAATCCCCCCGGCGCACCCGGAACGACAGATGCTCCCAGATGGGGCGGCCCTCATAGCCCAGGGCCGCGTCACGGCAGTCTATGAGTATCTTGGGTTCGCTCATGACAACCCCTCCTTCAGTACGTCCACATTTTTCCACATCAGGGAGAGATACGTCTCCCCCCGGTCAAATTCCTGCCGGGTCAGGGTCTGGCAGGAATGAAAGGTCAGGATCCTGGCCCCGGTGGTCTCGGCAATGGCGGAGGCCACCTTTTGGCTGCTGAGCTCGATGGTGTACACCACCGGAATCTGCTCCGCCCGCACCTTGTCAATGAGGTACTTCAGCGTAGCCAGAGACGGCTCCGTGTCGCCGGAGCAGCCGTGGAAGGCCGCCCGGTAGTCCAGGCCGTACTCCCGGCAGAAATACAGCAGCGGGAACCGGTCGCCGAACACCAGCAGGCGGCGGCTGCCTCCTTCCACCGTGTCCCGGAACGCCTGGTCCAGGTCCGCCAGCTCCTGCACATACGCCGCAAGCCGCGTCTGATACTCCGCCGCGTGGTCCGGGTCCGCCTGGGACAGGGTATCCGCGATGACCCGGCACAGGTCCATGGCGATGCGGGGTGAGGTCCAGATATGCTCGTCGTATTCGATGTGCTCCTCGTGGCCGTCGTGGTCATGACCATCGTGGTCATGGCCGTCGTGATCGTCGTGGCCGCCCTGCATGCCCTCGGAAAATTCCTCACCCAGGGCGTCCACGTGGTCCATCATACGGACCACAGAGCCGATGTTCTCCCCGGCAGCGGACAGAATGTCCTCTACCCATTCCTCGCTTTCGCCGCCGTTGCAGAGAAACACGTCCGCCTCAGAGATGCGGATCACATCCAGAGGCGTTGGCTCGAAGCTGTGGGCCTCCCGCCCGGCGGTCACCAGCAGATACGGCTCCACCCGGTCGCCGCCGATGGCCCGGACAAAATCATAGTA
>ERZ1673700.1650-NODE-1650-length-20523-cov-9.048612_pt1 | contig 20523 bp, 14 predicted proteins | sample MGYA00580230_ERZ1673700 | MGnify/ENA primary metagenome ERZ1673700 (study PRJEB41218, sample SAMN15661782) | gut metagenome | host: Homo sapiens | place: Canada: London | collected 2015-08-20/2019-03-30 | study: EMG produced TPA metagenomics assembly of...
ATGCCTGAAAGGAGGGTTTTATGACCAAAAAAGAACTGCGCGCCGCGATGCGCCGGCGGAACCTCGGAATGGACGCTGCGGAGCGCGCCGAAGCCTCGCGCCGGATATTCGGCCGGGCCGGGCGGCTGGAGGCTTTCGGCGCGGCCCGGACGGTGGGTGTTTTCTGCTCGCTTCCCGACGAGCCGGACACGGCGGAGACGCTGGCGCGGTGGAGCGCCGTGAAACGCATCGTGGTTCCGCGCGTCGAAGGGGATGTGATGCGATTCTGCGAATACGACCCGCAGACGCTGCGTCCGGGGGCTTTCGGCATCGCCGAGCCGGGACCCGAGGCGCAGACGTGCGACCCGTCGGAGATCGACCTCGTGATCGTTCCCGGCACGGCGTTCACCGCCGCGGGCGCCCGTTGCGGCCGCGGCCGGGGTTACTACGACAAATACCTCTCCCGGCCGGACGTGCACGCCGTGAAAGTCGGCGTGTGCTTTGCCCACCAACTGGTCGGGGAGCTGCCTGCGGAGCCGCACGACGTGGCGATGGATTACATAATAACGGATTGAATGATGGATGCGAAAGAGTTTGCCTCCGCCTATGGCGAGGCGTTCGGACCCGCCGCGGGACTGCCGCTGCTGTTCTGGTATTCGGACGGGCCGGTGCGTGCCGTGCCCAAAGTCGAAGGATGTTTTTTCAAGGCGCTGGCCGAAGCCCGCGAGGGGTCGGCGGTGAGCCTCAATGCCGCCAATATCGGCTGCGGGGGCGGGAAGTTCTACACCGGCTTTGCACCGATGCCGCCCTTCGTGCCGGCCTTCGTGTCGCAGAAGGAGCACTACAAGCAGACGCCCGAAATGGTGCTGGAGTTCATCGGGCGGCTCGGCGTGCCGGAGGCCTCCGGTGCGTGGCTCAATTTTGCGCGCATTGATACGCCGCAGGCCGCGGAGGCTTTCGGTACGGCCGACGGGGCGCTGTTTTTCGCCACGCCCGACATATTGTCGGGACTGGTGTCGTGGGCCGTTTACGACAACAATGCCGACGATGCCGTGTGCGTGCCCTTCGGGTCGGGATGCAGTGCCGTCGTGACGCAGGCCGTGCGGGAGAACCGCCGGGGCGGACGCAGCGTCTTCCTGGCGTTGTTCGACCCTTCGGTGCGTCCGTGGGTCGACGCCTCGGAGCTGGGGTTCGTCGCGCCGATGTCGCGTTTGCGCGAGATGTGCGGCACGATGCGTGCAAGTTGTCTTTTCGGGACCCATGCGTGGAACAAGGTCCGGGTCCGCATTAATGGAGGGAATATATGAAAAAGAGAAGAGTGGCGCTGGTGCTGGCAGGCGGCGGCGCACGGGGCGTGGCCCATATCGGGGCCATCGAAGAGTTGGAGAGGCAGGGATTCGAGATCAGCGCCGTGGCGGGGACCTCGATGGGTGCGCTGGTCGGGGGCGTGTATGCCTCGGGGTACCTCGAACCGTTCAAGGAGTGGATGCGAGCACTCGATAAATACAAGGTTTTCAGCCTGGTCGATTTCGCGTTGAGCACCGAAGGGCTGGTCAAGGGAGACCGGGTGATGGAGGCGATGAAGGAGTTGGTCCCCGACGTGCAGATCGAGCGGATGCCCGTGCCTTTCGCCGCCGTGGCGGCCGACCTGCTGACGGGCGACGAAGTGGTGCTCGACAGCGGGGGATTGTACGACGCCATCAGGGCTTCGATCTCGATTCCTTCGGTTTTCAGGCCCGTGCACCGCGACGGCCGGGTGCTGGTCGACGGCGGCACGGTCAACCCGCTGCCGCTGAACCGCGTGCGGCGCGAGGAGGGCGACCTGCTGGTCGCCGTGGACGTCAGCGCCCGGTTCGGGGCCGATTCCGTCCGCCGGGCCAATGCGTCGCTGAATTATTACAAGGTACTGATCGCTTCGTCGCAGATCATGCAGCAGCGCATCACGCAGCTGATGTGCCGTCTGTACAAACCCGACATCATGGTCGGGCTGCCCGCCGACAGCTACGGCATGTTCGAGTTCTACCGTTCGGAGGAGATTCTCGAGGCGGGGCGTGCGGCGACGCGCGCGGCACTGGAGCGGCTGGAAACCGACGGTGAAAACGGTATGGTTTTTGCTAAAAGCGAAGAAAAGATTGCGACGGCCCGTTTTTGAAGAATTCAAAAGTAGTGACGCAACTTCACACAGATTTTAGGGCCATCGCAATGTATTCGGGGATGAAGGAGATGGCGGAAAACATTTCCGGATTCCTTACGGGGCAAAGATAGAGAAAGTTTCCGGATTTGCAATCGCTTTGCCCGAAAGTGATATGGGTGCGTCCAAAATTCCGAAGGGGCGGGCCTTTTTCGCGTGGCAAATCCGTTTTTTTTCGCGCTGCGGCCGCCTGTCCGGGTGCCCGGTCCGGCCTGCGGGACGCATTCGCAAAGCAAATTCCCGGCTCATCGAGCCGGGAATTTGCTTGTTTGCGGGGTGGGGTCAGCGTCTGTCGCCTTCGCGGACGTAGGCCGCGATACGGTGGCTCCGCTTGCCGATGGGGATGCCCAGGCCGAGCGTTACGTTCATCGAACTCTGCTTGATGGGAACCCACTGCGGCGTGTGCTTCGAAGTCAGCACGTCGGTTGCCAGATAGAAATTGATCCAGTTGGGGCAGAGGTTCAGCGCCAGGCCGACGGCTCCGCCGCGGTTGTCGATCACCGAATAGCTTCCCGACACCGTGAACCAGCGCACGGGGTGGAAATTGACCGATCCGGTGATGTTGTGCATGGTCTTGTATTTCCAGACGCGGGCCGTGTAGAGCAGGCCGATGCCGATTTTGTGGCGCCACACTTCGTATTCGAGTCCGGCGTTGACCGACGCGCGGAGCATCTTGGTCGTGCTGCGCCCGTCGACCTGGTTGAATTTCAGCATTTCGAGGTCGAAATCCGGAACCGGCTCCGAGGCGTTTTCCGGAACCGTGGCGCCCGTGAATTCCGTCTCCTGCGTCGAGACGCCCATGACGGAGTTTTTCTTGCTCCAGCTGATGAATCCCAGGTCGGTCACGGCCAGCGACGCTTGCAGGTTGGGCAGGATGTCGTACGTGGCGCCCAGATCGAGGGCGAAGCCGTATCCTGCGGGTTTGGTGGGTTTGAAGTCGAGATCGCCGATCTCGAAGGTCTCGCTGTCGGGGCCCGTTTCGACTTTGGCCCCGGCGGCCGTGAGGTCCAGCGTGCCCTGGGTGAGAACGGCCCAGCGGTCTTCGCGGAGCGAGATGTCGAAGCGGTCGTAGGTGACCTGCGCACGGGCGAGTCCGGCGAGGAACTTACCGCGGATGCCGATGTAGAGGCGGTCGTCCATCAGCGGGAACGAGTAGCTGAAAGCCGCCTCGAGGTAGAAGTCCGTCGAGGTGCCGAAGTTGCGGATCTGGCCCTCCTTGCCGAGTTTGATGAATTCGAAGAGCGAGTAGGGCAGGTTGGCGTCTTCGTTGACCCGCACGTTGAGGTCGAACGACCAGAAATTCTTGTGGTTTTTGGTAAAGGCGCCGAATCCGATGACGTTCATGCGGAAGTCCATGCCCAGCAGGTTGTTCTGCTTGAGGCCCGAGAGTGCGTCGGCGGCCGACACGGAGCTGTCGAGCAGCGTCACCAGCTTGCCGTCGCGGGAGAAGAGGATGTTGTCCACGGCGATGTTGCCGCCCACGTTGATGTTCACGCCGCCGATGGCCGGGATGTTGACGTAGCCGCGCAGCGGCGCGAAAGCCGGGTTGAACTGGCTGCGGAAGGTCGAACCCTCCATGAAATAGGCCGTGGGGTTCTGGGCTGCGGCGCCGGTCGCCAGAAGCGCCGCCGCGATGAGGGTGTATATTTTTTTCATAATGGAGTGCGGTTTAGATGTCGAGTTTCAGTCCTCCGTTCTTGAGCAGGCTCAGGCTGATGACGATCTGGTACCGGTCGTCGCTGAATCCTTTGCCGGGATAGTATTCCGTGAGCGTCACGGGAATCCGGATCGTGATGCCCTCGACGATCTGCCGCAGGTCTTCGGCGAAAAGCTGCGTTTGGGGAATGTCGTTCGATGCCTTGTCTGCGCCGACTCCGACCTGGAACGTGATCTCCGTGGGCGAAAAACTCGGATCGAGGAGCAGCGAAAGGGGCAGCCCGCTGGTGATCTGGCCGTAGAGGAACAGCGTGTTTCTGGCGTTGGGCGTGCCCTCGGGGTCGAGGTTGTCGGCGAGCATGTCCACTATGTCGCTGCTGATGTCGATATGGCCGACTTCGTATTCGAGCTGGTCTATTCCGAGCGAGCCGGTCAGGTAGGTGCGGGCCAATGCGCTGACTTCGTCCGCGAGCCGTTCGCGCAGCGATGCGTCGTTGCGGTAGGCGGTTTTGAATGCTGTCTTGAAGGTTTGCTCGTCGGGAGCCGTCAGGTTGAGAAGCAACAGAAATTCCGCGGCGTATTTGTCCCAAACCAGATCGACGACCGATGCGAGTTTGGCGTCGCTGGCCTGCATCTCCTCGCGCAGCGTTCGGAGCAGCGTGTTTACGTACGTCTGATCGTCTTTGTCCTGCAATTTGACGAGGTCGACGAATTTGCCGTCGGGCAGCTGGGAGGGAAACCAGATGTCGGCTTCGCGGAAGATCTCTTCGATGTTGCCGCCGTTGTTTTTGATCTCGTCCTTCGAGACGAGCACCTTGACCAGCGGGATGCGGAACTGCGACCCTTCGTCGCCGATGGCGATGTTGTCGGTGTCGATGTTTCCCAGGTCGTAATCTTTGTCCACGCATGCGGTGGAGAGCATGCCGGACAGGAGCAGGAGGATAAGTTTTCTTATAGGCTTGGCGTGTAGTGAAATAGCGATGTGCAAAGATATGATTTTCGGACGAATTAAACAAAAAATGCGACCTTTTTATAGACTTTCCGATTTGCAATATATTTGCTAAATTTGCAGGGCGTATGGCTGAAACGGAAAAACCGGATCTCAAGGAGCAGGTGGCCCTGCTGCCGCTGTCGCCGGGCGTCTACCAGTTCGTGGACCGCTCGGGGACGATCATCTATGTGGGTAAGGCCAAGAGCCTGCGCAAGCGGGTGTCTTCGTACTTCGTGCAGTCGAAGGAGCACAGCGCGAAGGTGCGTGTGCTGGTGAAGCAGATCGTCGAGATCCGCCATATCGTCGTGGGGAGCGAGACCGACGCCCTGCTGCTGGAAAACTCGCTGATCAAGAGCCTTCAGCCGCGTTACAACATCCTGCTCAAGGACGACAAGACCTATCCGTGGATCGTCGTGCGGCGCGAGCGCTTTCCCCGCGTGCAGTCGACGCGCATCCTGACGCGCGACGGGTCGCAGTATTTCGGCCCCTACGGATCGGTGATGATGCAGCGCAGCGTGCTCGACTTCATCCGCGAGGTGATCCCCCTGCGGACCTGCAAACTCAACCTCGCCCCGGAGTTGATCGCCAGAGATAAATATACGGTCTGCCTGCAATACCACCTGGGCAACTGCAAGGCCCCGTGCGTCGGGCGGCAGTCCGAGGAGGAGTATGCGCAGCTGGTCGGCATGGTCGTTTCGGTGCTGAAAGGCGACCTGCGTCCCGTGCGCCAATACCTCGAAGGGGAGATGGCGCGTGCGGCCGGGGAGCTGAAATTCGAGCTGGCGCAGCGGTACAAACAGCGGCTCGACGCCCTGGACAACTATGCCGGACGGTCGGTGATCGTCAGCGCGAAGATCGTCGATGTCGACGTTTTCTCGCTGTTGCCCGACGACGACGTGGCCTGGTGCAACTTCGTGCGCATCCGCCACGGTTCGGTCGTGGGCGTGCAGACCGTGAAACTCTCGACGGGCGTCGGGGGCGACGAGCGCGACATGCTGACGCTGGCCATCCAGCACATCGTCGAAAACATCGCCGGAGGCGAACTCTCCCGCGAGGTGATCGTGCCGCTGCTGCCCTCGACGACGCTGCTGTTCGAAGGCGTGACTTTCACGGTCCCGAAGCGCGGGGAGAAACTCGAACTGCTGGAATTCTCGCGGAAGAGCGCCCGCATCTACCGCGCCGAGCAGTTGAAAAACCTCGAAATCAAGAATCCCGAACGGTATACCGAGCGGCTGATGAATGCCGTTCAAAAGGAGCTGCGCCTCGACAGACAGCCGCGGCACATCGAATGCTTCGACAACTCCAACCTGCAGGGCGCTCATCCGGTGGCTTCGTGCGTGGTGTTCCGGGATGGAAAACCCTCCCGCAAGGAGTACCGCCATTTCAACATCAAGACCGTGACGGGAGCCGACGACTACGCCTCGATGCGGGAAGTCGTCTTCCGGCGTTATACGCGGCTGATGGCCGAAGGGGCCGAAATGCCCGACCTCATTATCGCCGACGGCGGAAAGGGGCAGATGGGAGTCATTCACGAGGTGCTGGAGCGGCTCGGGCTGGACATCCCCATTGCCGGACTGGCCAAGGACGACCGGCACCGCACCGCCGAACTGCTCTGCGGCTTTCCGCCCGTGCTGGTCGGCATCCGTCCCACTTCGCCCCTGTTCCACTTTTTGGCGCACATTCAGGAGGAGGTGCACCGTTTCGCCGTTTCCTTCCACCGGCAGAAACGCAGCAAGGCGTTTATCCACAGCGAACTGGAGCAGATCGAGGGGGTCGGAGACAAGACGCTCCAGACCCTGCTGCGCCATTTTCGTACGGTGGAAAAGGTCCGTGCGGCCAACATCGAAGAACTTTCGGCGCTGGTCGGGGCGGCAAAGGCGAAAAAAATCAGGGCCTTTTTCGAAAAATAGCCGTATTTTTTGAAAAGTTACGAAAATCACCTATCTTTGTCCACCCGATTCGCCGTGTAACGCTCGCGGAAATGCCCGGATGGCGGAATCGGTAGACGCGTTGGTCTCAAACACCAATGACAGCAATGTCGTGCCGGTTCGACCCCGGCTCCGGGTACAAGTAAAATCGCTTAATTTGTTGATTATGACAGGTTAAGCGATTTTTAATTTTCGGGTTTTCCCCGCATTTTCCCCGCAGACAATTTTATCTTTTTGGAACGAAGTGTTAATGTATTACTGAATTTGACATTAAGGTATATAAAAAATGTAATAAATTCAGATTTTCACTATATTTGTCGCGTCAGATATCTATTGCAATATGAATTCAAAAGTATTATTTTCTGCCGTGTATCTGTTGGCGGCAGTACCGTCATCTGCACAAACGGATGCCCCTTGGTTTTTGTCCGCTTCCGATTCGCTATGCGGAGTCCGTCTGACAGAGATTTGTGCGGCAAGAGGTAAAATTCCCCCCCCCCTCCCGAAAAAAATCTGAAATAATCGTCGCCGTCATCGACGGCGGGTTCGATGTTTCGCATACGGCTCTTGCGGATTTCATCTGGACCAATCCACGCGAACAGGCTGCTAACGGCCGTGATGACGATAAAAACGGCTATGTAGACGACATTCACGGCTGGAATTTCCTCGGCAATGCTGTTGGAGAGAGTCTTCGAAGGGCCGGCACGGAACCTTTCCGGGAATACAAACGGCTTCGGCCTCGCTTCAAGGACGCTGATACAAGCCGCCTTACTCTTTCGGCAAAGGCCGAATATGCCTATTATAAGCAGATGGAACGGGCCGCCCGGCTCGATACCTACATCAAATTTACCGAATATCAGCGTATTCGTTCCGATGCTTTCCGCATTTGCGATTCATTGATGCGCCTGAAATACGGTGATCGAGAAACAACGGTCGCCGATTTTCAGCGTCTTGAATTGGCCGACACGACCGGGCTTGCGCTGCCTCTGTCGATTGCGGCTTCCACACCCGTTATGTTCACACCCGACATGCCGTGGCACGAAGCGGTGGAAAAGATCGACAGCGAATATCGTTTGTCCGCCGTACGTGTGGCCAGCCTCGATTCCCTGAATGACGATCCTCATATAAAATTGGGCAATCGCCCGGACGATTTCCGGAATTTCCGTTACGGAAACAATCTTATCGGCGACGATCCCTATCATGGGACGATGGTTGCCGGAGTGATTGCGGCGTGTGCGGCGACGGCCGGGGAGTTGCCGCGCCCGGTAAAGATCCTCTCCGTCCGTGCCATTCCCGAAGGCGATGAATACGACCGCGATGTAGCTGCGGCAATCCGTTATGCGGTGGATAACGGCGCAGAGGTGGTGAATATGAGTTTCGGCAAGTACCTATCGCCTCACCGGGATGAAGTACTGGCTGCGATGAAATATGCCCGGAGCAAGGACGTATTGCTGGTTATGGCCTCCGGCAACGACGGCGTCAATGTCGATGTCCGTCCGATATTTCCGACTTGCCGGGACACGAAAGGACGCCGTCTGGAAAACCAGATCGTCGTGGGGGCCTCGACGCCCGACGGACGGGTCGCTTCTTTCAGCAACTACGGAGCGGAAAATGTGGATCTGCTCGCCCCCGGAGAAAATGTACGATCGACCGCTCCCGAGGGCGGATACGATACGGCGCAGGGAACGAGTATCGCTGCGCCGATAGTTTCCGGTGTCGCAGCGGTCTTGCGGAGTTTCTATCCCGATCTTTCGGCTCGTGAGATACGGGAAATTCTGATTCGTACCGTTACGCATTTTCCGGCGGACGAGATGCCTGTTCCCGGGAAATCCGAAACTTCCCGCATGATCCAGGGGCGTCAGGTCTGTCTCGGTGGAGGGATTCTCAATGCGCAGGCGGCCATGAAAGAGGCGTCGAAAATCAGCAAATTCGGAGAGCGATGAAACGGTTGCTTGTATTTTTAACGGTATGGAGTCTTTATCCGCTCTGTGCTCAGGAATCCTATATGGCGCGGGCCGACCGCTTTTCGTCCGATTCGCTCGGTGGATTGATCCGTAACCAATATGTTTCGGTTCAGTGGATCGGCGAGGAGTGCCGTTGGTTCCATTATACGTCGGATGACGCCGATGCACGCCGTTATTGGTTGGTCGATACCCGCACCTGGCGGAAACGCCCGCTGTTCGACAGTTTCTCGATGACGCGGCAGTTGGCCGCATACGCCGATTCATCACGGATGCCGACCCCGAAGGAGTTACGGCTCTACGGCCTTGAATTCGATTCTTCCGATCCCCGCGGTTTTACGTTCGATTTCAATAAGCACCGGCTGCACTACGATGGCCGAAATGGCAAACTGAGCGAAAAGCCCCGGCAGGATGCTTCCCGCGGGAATCTTTTCTCGCGGGGCGACTATCGGCGCAGCTACTCCGCCGACAGCTCGTATTATGTTACGGCTGTCGGTCATGACCTCATGCTCTTTCGCGGAGATGGAAGCGACAGTGTACGGCTGACCCACGACGGGGAGCGCTATCATTCGTTCTCCACCGGCGGGAACAACGTCGTCGGGCCGGAGGCGCGCAGCTCCGCCATCGGCCGCTGGATGGGGAAAAGCCATTATTACCTGCTGGTGCGCGAAGACAAGCGCGAGGTGGAGGAGCTCACGCTGGTGGACAACCTCGCCCGACCGCGCCCCAAGGCTAAAAGCTACAAATTTCCCATGCCTGGCGATGAGCATGTCGTTCAATACGATGCCTGGCTGGTCGATGCCGACAGCATGTGCATTCGGAAACTCGACATCGCCCGCTGGCCCGATCAGAAAGTCGAAGTTCCCCGGTTCAGCATGATCGCTCATACGGACCGTTATGCCTGGCTCGTTAGTCGCAGCCGGACGTGCGACAGCGTGGAACTGTGCCGGGTCGATTTCGCGGCGCACCGTGTCGAGCCGATTATCCGCGAGGTGTGCAAACCGGCCCAGAATGACCAGCAATTTTGTTTCCATATCCTGAATGAAGGCCGCGATATCCTCTGGTGGTCGGAGCGAACGGGATACGGTCATTATTACCTGTACGATGGAAACGGACGCCTGCAAGGGGCCGTCACTTCGGGCGCATACGTCGCCGGAAAGATCGAACGTATCGATACGCTCGCCCGGACGATCGTCTACGAGGGTTACGGACGGGAACCGGGTGTCAATCCGCATTACCGCTTTTATTACAAAACCGGATTCAACGGCGGCGAGCCGGTTTTGCTCACTCCCGGAAACGGCGAACATTCGGTGGCATTCTCTCCCGACGGACGTTTCCTGACGGACACTTGGTCGCGTATGGATCGTGCCCCGCGGCATCAGGTCTGCGACATGAAAGGCCGCGGCCGTATCGAACTGGAGCCGTGCGACCTTTCGGAACTCTATGCCCGCGGATGGCACGAACCGGAAGTCGTCGAAGTGCTGGCTGCGGATTCCGTGACCCGGCTCTATGGCATCGTCTACCTTCCTTTCGACCGGGAACCCGGGCGGAAATACCCGATCATCAGCAATGTCTATCCCGGCCCCCATGTCGATCTGGTTCCGCAGGCCTTTACCTTGGATGACAACTACAATCAATCGCTCGCACAGCTGGGATTCGTCGTCATAAATTTCGCCTACCGCGGCAGCGGCCCCTGGCGCGGACGCGATTTCCATACGTTCGGCTACGGGAATCTGCGGGATTATGCTTTGGCCGACGACATGGCCGCGATCCGGCAGATTGCAGCCCGCTATCCTTGCGCCGATATTGAAAGAGTCGGAATTTACGGACATTCCGGAGGCGGTTTCATGACGGTCGCCGCCATGCTGAACCATCCGGAATTTTACAAGGTCGGGGTGGCTGCTTCGGGGAACCATGACAATAATATTTACTCCCAGTGGTGGGGCGAAACTTTCCACGGAGTAAAGCAGACCTGGGGGAAAGACGGGAAACCGCATTTCGAATGTCATATTCCGACCAACATCGAATTGGCCGACCGGCTGGCCGGACGGCTGCTGCTCATCACCGGAGACATGGACAACAATGTGCATCCGGCATCTACGGCCCGGCTGGCCGATGCGCTGATCCGGGCCCGCAAGCGTTTCGACATGACGGTCATTCCCGGAGCGGATCATGGTCTCGGGAACTCATATTATGTAAATCTGATCCGCTATTATTTTACGGAACATCTTCTCGGGTTGCCTCAGCAGGAGATCGATATAGTCAAACACAACTAATGGATAATGCGTATGAAGCAAACTTTAAGAAATTTTTTACCATTCGTATTTACGTCATTGTTACTTGTAACGATACTTCCTGCCGTCGCTGCTTCTGAGAGCGAGGGGAACAAACATCCGGTGTGGGGTACGGTCAAGGATACGAATGGTGTACCGCTTGTCGGTGTGTCCGTGGTTGTCGTAGGAACGCATTCCGGTGTGAATACTGATATTAAGGGTACGTTCCGGATCATAGTTGCCGACGGCGCTACGTTGCGATTCTCATACATTGGTTATGAACCGCAGGAACTCAAGATAAAGCCTGATCGGGTCGGTTATGATATAACGCTCAAGGAGCAGTCCACGGACATCGGACAAGTCGTCGTGACAGGCTTTGCCAAAACTGAGATTCGCAAAAGCACCGGTTCGGTTGCCGTGATTGAAGGAAAAGATCTCAAGACTTCGCCTTTGGAGGGAGTAGACAAACTGTTGCAGGGCAAACTGGCCGGAGTGAGCGTGCAATCCGTATCCGGCCGTCCGGGCGAAGCCGTGAAGATCCGCATTCGCGGAACGAGCACCATCACGGGCAATGCCGAACCGCTGTGGGTCATTGACGGCGTACCGATGCAGAAGGAGGTCCCGACACCTCCTGTTTCCAACACGCAGATTCGCTCCGGAGACTTTTCGAATATTTTTGCTACGGGCATCGGTGGGATCAATCCTAACGACATCGAGTCGATCTCCGTGTTGAAGGACGCTGCCGCTGCCGCAATTTACGGATCTCAGGCTGCCGGCGGTGTGATCGTGGTAACGACCAAACGCGGCAAGTCGGGACCTACGCACGTCAACTATTCGGGAACCGTATCCATTCAGACGCGGCCTGTACGGTCTGCCAATTTGATGAACTCACGCGAGAAACTGGCCTGGGAGCAGGAATTATGGGACGAATTTGCAGCTGCCGGTTATGCGAATAATCTTCAGGATGGCAAAAGTTACTATCCGGTTGTGGGTATCGTGGGCATGATTCGTTCGGGATACGGCAAATATAAGGGATTGAGCGTCGCAGAGCAGGATGCCAGGATTGCGGAACTGGGCAGCCATACGACAGACTGGTTCGAGGAACTGTTCCGGACGACAGTTTCCACAAGCCACTATCTCTCCATTTCGGGAGGTAATCCCAAAATGGCCTATTATCTCTCAATGGGATATGGTAACGATCAGGGCATTGTGTTGAAAAACTCGTACGACCGTTACAATTTCAACGGCAAGATCGATGTAACACCGAACAGAGTCGTATCGTTCGGTATCAGTACGGATTTCTCCTATCAGACATCCAAGGCACCGTCGAGCAATGTGGATATGTTCAAATACGCCTATTTCGCCAATCCCTATGAACGCCCTTATAACGACGACGGTTCCTATCGGGCTGACGAGACTTATTTTTCCTTGAGTGAAATCAATGGAAGCTATACGGTAGCGCTTCCCGAAAACGGATTCAACCTGATGCGGGAGATCAATGAGACTTCGGCCAAGAGTACCAGCGGAAACTTCACACTGACGGGAAATACGACGGTCAATATCACCAAGGATCTGAAGTTCGTGGGTCTGGCGTCGTTCTCCTATATTTCGGATCACGGGGAGAATATCAATGGAAAGAATACCTATGCGGCATGGATGGATCGGCCGTTCGAAAACAATACGACGACTTCGAAACGAATCTATGGTTCCATTTATCAGACTTCGACATACAATACCAATTATATGTTACGGGGACATTTCGCCTATGGACATACTTTCAACGAAATACATCGGCTCAATGTGTTGGCCGGAGCGCAGGTCAGCCGGAATTACGCCAAGACGATTTTTACCAAACGTTACGGCTACGACCCCGTTACGGGCAACCACTCGACGCCGCTTTATCCTGCGAGCGGAAACAATTCGGTGATCGATTACGATAAACTTGTCAGTTTCGGGAAGACCCTCGATAATTCCACCGGGCAAGCTATTACGGAAAACGCTATGGCCTCGTTCTACGGTACGATCGACTATATCCTGCTCAACCGCTATGTTTTCAATGCCTCGGTAAGATCCGACGGATCGAATAATTTCGGCAGCAAGGAGCAGTTCAATGCTACCTGGTCGGCAGGTTTTTCTTGGAATATAGACGAAGAGTCGTGGATGAAAGGGAAAATCTCGGATGTGATCAGTTCGATGACGCTCCGTTTGGCCACGGGTTATACGGGCGGTGTCAATAAGTCGGTCTATCCGGTAATCATCATGAAATACGATAACACGTTTCGAATTTCCGATACGGATTCCTACCGGATGGGGACTATTTCGAATGCCCCGAATCCGCATCTGAGCTGGGAGAAGACCTGGGATATCAAAGCGGGTCTGGACATCGGATTTTTCAAGGATCGTTTGCGATTGCAGGTCGAAGCATACAACCGTAAAGGATACGATCTCGTGACTTCTTCGCGCGTGAATTCGGCAGTCGGATTTATTTCGCAGGGATATAATACATCCGAACAGGTGAACCGGGGAGTCGAGTTCACTTTGGGGGCGACGATTCTGCGTTATAAGGATTTTGCGTGGAATTTTACTGCCAATGCGGCTTACAATATGAACAAACTGACCAAATACGTGTCGCCCAACAGCGGTATCTATGGTCAGTATTATGTAGGTTATCCCCAGGGGATGATCATCACGGGCAAGAGTACGGGCATCGATCCATCGACGGGATTCTACAATTACGAACTGCGTCCCGATGCGAAAATAAACGAAGTCGCGGACTACCGGAACATGCAAAACTATCTTTTCTATGTAGGTACATCGACGGCTCCCTGGACGGGCGGGTTCAATACGTCCGTTCGTTACAAGGGGCTTACGCTCAGTATGAACGGTGTGTTTTCGTTGAACGGCAAAGTGCTGAACGATATCGTATCCCCCGCATCCTACAGTTCGGTGAGTGACCGGAATATGACCGGTGTGGATAAGGAGCCCATTCCCAACTCCAAATACGACCTTTATGTCAACCATCTCAATGTCGTGCGTGATGTAACCTATCGCTGGACTCCGGATAATCCTGTTACGGACGGTTATCCGCGTCTGATCGACATATACGGAGGGCGCCTTTACGATCAGAACGGCAATCTTATCGCCCAGAGTCTTCCTTCCGAATCAAGAGTTACGAACTGTCTGTTGCTGGAGAATGTTTCTTATTTGAAAATCAGTTCCCTGACATTGCTTTACGACCTCCCCGGCGCGTGGGTGAAGAAACTTCACATGCAAAATTGCAGCGTGTCGTTTACGATGAACAATCTGGCGACGTTCACGAATTACTCGGGGCTGGACCCTGAAACTCCCGGTGCGGTGTACCCGCAATGCCGCTCCTATTCGATCGGACTTTCGATCGGATTTTAATTCCGAAACGGTAATTTCAAAACAGAGAGTATGAAAAAGACATTCACAGTGATTGCACTCGTGTTATTAGCCGTATCCTGCAACCGCTATTTGGATATAAAACCTTACGGACAGACCATCCCCGAAACAGCCGAGGAATTTTCAGCGTTGCTCCATGCGCATCTCGACGAGATCGATTACGGAGAGGAGGTCGTGATGGGCGACGGATTGGAAATGGCCGATTTGGAGTGTTATGCCGATAACCTGGCTGCTAATCTGACTCAATATCCCGGAGGAAATTATATTTCGCTTTACATAGGAGAGCAACTTTCCGCTAAGCAAACTCTGTATACGAATCTTTATGCGGTGATTCGGGATTGCAACATCATAATCGGTTATCTCGAAGACCGGAGCAGCCGGCTCGGGATGGACGTGCTCGGTACGGCGTATGCCCTTCGCGGTATCTGCTATTATAATTTGCTGCGCAACTTCTGTCAGGCTTGCAATCCGGATAATCCGGGGCCTGGTGTACCGTTGGTTACGGAATTTGATATGGAGGCGAAGCCTACTCGCAGTACTTATAACCAGACCGTCAAACGGATCGAGGAGGATTTGAATAAAGCGATCGAATACGACATTCAGGATGAGATCTATCGCTTCAATTCCGATGTCGCCAAAGGCTATCTGGCCCGGCTCTATTTCTGGACACAGCAGTATCGTTTGGCAGCTCAGTATGCTTCGGAGTTATTGGAAAAATATCCGTTGCTCGATGCGGAACCTTACAAGGCGATGATCGGGGAACAGATGGCCAAGAGTGGCAACATGATCTTCAAGGCACAGATTTATGCTGGATCTTCGGAATCTACGGCGCTGACGAATTCAAAAAATTATTTGAAAAACAGACCTTGTTCCCGCCGGTTTTACGATCTTTTCGCCGAAAAGGAAAGAGATGTGCGTTTCGCGCTGTCGATCGATGCCAAAAGACTGCCGGCTAAGAACCTGCTTTCCTGCCTGCGAAGCGCTGAATTGCAGTTGATTCTGGCTGAGAGTTATTATCATAGCGATGAACCCGAAAAGGCCCTTGCTGCTTTGAACGAACTGCGACGAAAGCGTATTGCCGATGTCTCGGACTACACGATGCAGACTCTGCCTCCGGTCGATCACGACGATTTGATTCAGGTCGATGCCAAGGGAAATGCGCTGACTCCGCTGCTGTATGCTATCCATTGCGAACGCCGCAAGGAACTTTTCCTTGAAGGAGATCGCTGGTACGAACTCAAACGTAACGGATGTCCGGAGTTCTGGGTCGCCAAGCAGGGACTGAAATACACGACTTATTCCTGGATGTATACTTTCCCGCTTTACGCTCCCGATATTCAATTGGTCGAGGGGTTGGAGCAAAATCCGGGGTACGATAAAATGGAATAAAAGAATCAGGATTATGAACAATACGATGAAAAGACGAATGATTGCGTTTGTCGCAGCGATTGCGGCTGTTGTGTCGCTGAGTGGCTGTGATGACAACTATGATGAGACGCCGCCTTTGGCTAAGGATTATTTGACGAAATACATTATGCCCGACGGTGTATTTCTCGGGAATGAGGATTGGGCGCAGATCGCAAGCGAAAAAGATGAATATGAAGCCTTTCTGGAAGGTTCGAAATAACTGTTGAACAAACCTTTATTAATTAAAACTTTGGTTATGAGAAAATTTTTATTTGCATTGCTCGCGGCGCCGCTGTTATTCGGCGCTTGTTCGGATGACAACGATGAATCGACGCCTACGCTTTCTTTTGCGAAGCCGGTGCTCGCGCTTTCGACAGGTTCCGTAACACTGGATCTGCAAGTCAGCGGTGTAGATTTATCATCGCTTGCGTCGCCCGTCACCGTTCCCGTTGCTTTCTCGGGTACGGCTGTCAAGGGTTCCGAGTATTCCGTATCGGCCGAACAATTCATATTGGGAGGTAACAATCAGTCGCTTTCGATTACGGTAACGGCTTTGGACAACTACGACGAAGCCAAGGAAATCGTTGCGACGTTGGGCTCGGTGGCTGACTTTATCCCCGGGAAAAATGCCACGGCGAAGATCAGTCTGGGAGTGAAAGGTAAAATTATGTATTCCTTCTCTGTCAAATCCATGACCATGGGTGAGACCGGTTCCGTTCAGTTGGATCTTTATACGGCTACGGGGGCAAAATATACTGCGGAGCAGGATATCGTCATTCCCATTGAGATCGCCGAAGGTTCGACGGCTGTCGAGAATACCAATTTTACGTTCGAGGGGGCTAAACAACTGGTTGTCGCTCAGGGTAAAAGTTCAGGTGCCATTACCCTTAAAGCCGGCACGCTGGAAACCGGAAAAGACAAGGTCGTTCTGAAAACCGGACTGGAGAACAACAAAGGATTCGTCCGGGGACAGTATAACGAGATTACCGTAACGATTTTCGGATCGTATTTCAGCAAACTGGAAGGTACATGGAAAATGAGTGCCGAAGGCAACTATGATCCTACGGAGTTTGCCAATCTGAATGGAAGCAGCTCTGAATACGACAAACCTACGTTCGACGCCGATATGGCTGCTTTACCCGCATACAATGCAAAGGACCGGTTGATTTTCACGGAAGAGGGTCTTACGACCTCGCTTGAATCGACCTTGAAAAACTTTTTCCGGGAGAACTCAGGTATTTCGAAAGGTGAAGAGATCATTGTAAGAGAGGGAATGGGGACGAAGGTTCCGCTTCAATTGATTTTGCTTGATAACGTAAACCGTTATTTTTCTGCAACAGAGCAGAGCGAAGATACAGAGGCTTATATTGGAATAAACTTTAAGGATGGAGATTCCAATAAGATGAAAATCTATTTTGTTGACTATAATTCAAAATCATTCTTAGTCGATAAAATATATTATGAAGAAACTAAACCGACGACTACATATTCTCCGTTTATTTCATTTACATTCGAACGTGTGACCGAATAGACGGTAAATTCTTAAAGGACAAGTCCTGGCTTTTAGTCAGGACTTGTCCTTTTTGTTGCAGTTGCTTTATATTGATTTACTAACGCCTTCAATGTGCTTTCTTCTATGATCCCTACTGCTTTTGCAACAATCTCGTTCTGCTTTATGATAAAAGTTGTGGGCATTTCATTAACTCCGTATTTTGTTCGAATTTGTTGATCTATATCTTCAAAATTAATTTTTCCAAAATAACACTCTTCGTTTGTATACCATTCTGCAACTTTTTCGAATCTACTAGCATACATTCTGCTTGGGCCATGCCATGGAGCCCAAAAGTATATCGCTAATACTCCGGGACCTGTAGTTGACCATATTCGTATATCTTCCTCGGTCAGAAGGTTAAATACGGCCACTCGCGTTTGTGCCAAAGGACTCATATTGCGAAATAATTCGAGTAATTGCGAATTTGTCAATGGTATTGACACGTGTTCGATTGTAGTGGTTTCGGCTTCTAAAAATGTTGACTGGTTTGCAAATTTCGGTTCTTCAACCTTGCAAGATACGAGGTATAGAATAATCCCTAACAATAAGACAAGTTTCTTCATAAATTGAGAAAATTAAAACAATTATTTGACTTTATAGCTTTCTATTAATTCGGTTAGAGCTGCTTCAGTCAAGATGCCCAACGCTTGAGCTACGACTTCTCCGTTTTTAATTATAATAGTTGTAGGAACTTTAACAATATTGAATAGTTCTGCCAGTTCTGGAGATTCATCCACATCAACTTCCAAGAAACGACATACACTGGCAGTGTATTTTTCTGATACTTTATGATAAATGGGCTTATACATTTTACATGGTCCACTCCATGTCGCTGTAAAACAGACAGCAACCAGAGAAGTATTCAAATAGCTCTTAAATTCTTCTAAACTGCTTACTAAAACAACCGCACGAGTCTGTACAGTAGTTAATGTGTTATATAACCCAATAATTTGTGCGTCGGTTAACGGAATACATACATGCTCAATGTTGGACTCTGTAGTCGTTAATTGAGAGTCGGCATTTTTCTCTATTTTACAAGAGGAAAAAATAGAGATTACCATAATAAAAGAAATAATTTTTTTCATAAAGCGTTAATTTTAATAACATTCTAAATGTATGAAAATAAAATGAAAAATACAATAGAATGGAAAAATATTTTTCCTGCCACCCAAAATCGATCCGAATACAAACTTTAACACAGTTTGATTTACGCCCCACCTACTGTTGAAATCGAGATTATTGAATCTGGAATTATTTTAATTTTGTTGTCGCAATATCTCAGCATCGTCGAGTAGTTTTTTCGCTTTCCGCTCCTTAACAGTCGCCTGCTCCATCCGTTCAGCTTGACGCCTTACGGCTTCTTCGTACCACTCGACTTGGTTTCGGACGGTATCGCGCATGGCCGTGTGCTGCTTATCCCTGAATATCGTTTCCAACTCTGTCAGCTTCTTTTCGGTGATTTCCCCGCACATCTTCACGTAACGGTATTTCAGATCGTTGGTAGCTAACTGCCGATTATTCTCCGAGATTCGGTAAATGAATGCTGCTTGCAGGAAAATACATCCCAGCATGGCGAACATCATCAGAAATGTTTTCGAAGAACTGATGTCGAGCGTATAGGTATGGCGGTGTTCCTGTGCAGGCAGGGCGTCGGGCCTTGTCAATGCTTCGACGGCCTGCCCGACCTGCTCGATCAATGTATGCGTTTGCTGGGTCTCGTGGTTGATTGTCCCCAGTTTGCCCGCCAATTGCGTCAGCAGCGTGTTGTATCTGTCGGTAAATTCCCGCTCCTGCTCGGTTTTTACTCCGGGCAAGGCCGTATGCCGTTGCAGGTGTTCGAGCAGTTGCGTAATCTGTTCCTGAGAAAGTTCCGCAGCCTCTATCAGCCGTTCGATCCGTTCCAGCTGGGCATTATCCAACCCTGCGTTTCCTGTGCTGTCAGCTTTGGCGTTTTTGATGGCTTTGACAAGTGTTTCCTTGAGGTCTTCATACATCTCAATCGAGAGGTCGATCTTATTTTCGTCGTTCATGGTTTCTCGGTTTTAAGGTTACAGTTTCATTTTGGCTCTTCTTTTCTGTTCTTCGAGTCTGCGTCGGTGTTCCATCGCAGCTATGGCCATCGCCTCGGCCGCGGCATCGAGCAGCGCCGTGATTCGTGCTATATGCTCTTCGGGGCTTTCTCCCGGTTTGCGTTGCAACTGCCCGGCCGACACTCCGCCGGGCGAATCGGTAGGCGACAGCGGAATACCCCCGGCTTTTCCGAGATTGACCGTTGGCGGCTCTTCGCGTGCACTGCTGCCGCCCATGCCTCCGAACAGCCCGGCAAATGCCGAACGGTAATTGCCTGCCGCCGCCGAGAGGTTCCCGAAGAGCGTGGCCCGGTGTTGGGTCTGCTGTTGAATATGGTTGAACCGGTTGTCGAGTTTCGTAAAGTTGAAAGCCCGGTCGATCTTCGAGCCGGAGAACTCGAAGCCGTTTTTCGAGAACAAAACCCCTTGTTTGCGGTCGGTCGAACCGCAATACTTGTATCGCACGCTGATGCCCTGTTCTTTTAATTTACCTTCCAACTCGTTCCAGTTCTTGCACTTGGGAAGACTGCCTTTGATTGCATCGTAGATTTCGTATTTGGTCTTGTCGGGTTCGCGCAGCCGCTCCCGCCGCACGTCGTCCTTTCCCGACGCGAGATACAATCCGTACTTCTCGGTCAGCTCCCGGCAGACCTTGGCATTTCGGATTTTGATGTTCTTGTCCGAAATGGTCTGCCCGTTATTTCCGACCCGGTTGTAGACCAGATGGCAGTGCGGATGGGGCTGGTCGAGATGGCGCACCAATAGGTATTGCGTATCGGTGATGCCCATCTTCTGCATGTACTCCTTTGCGATCTGCGTCATCAGGGCGTCGGTCATCCGCGGGGCGTCTTTGGATGAGAAAGACAAGGAGATATGGCCGACGTTGTTTTTCAGCCGCGGGTTCAATAGGGTCTGGTCTTTGAAGTCCTGCGCCATGTCCTTTACTTCCGGGGGCATGACGCCCTCGGCTTCCAATATCCGAGATTCCTCTTTCATCACGTAGCCCACCGTTCCCGAAAAGGACGAGCCCGATATTACCTTACCGATCATCGCAGATCTGTTTCAGGAGTTTTTCGATGGCCGTGACGATCGCCGC
>ERZ1673700.1673-NODE-1673-length-20330-cov-11.629100_pt1 | contig 20330 bp, 15 predicted proteins | sample MGYA00580230_ERZ1673700 | MGnify/ENA primary metagenome ERZ1673700 (study PRJEB41218, sample SAMN15661782) | gut metagenome | host: Homo sapiens | place: Canada: London | collected 2015-08-20/2019-03-30 | study: EMG produced TPA metagenomics assembly of...
CACTACACTAACGCCGCATTATAAATTTTTTCGGCGATTTTTTCATTGCAAAATTTTTATACCATTCATTGACTTATATATTATGCTTCGTTTTGAGGGGGTTTCCAAGTGAATGAAGTTGTAATAGCATATATAACAGACGACAATTATGTTATGCCGACAATAGTTTCTATAACTTCCGCAATAATGAATAAAAATGAAAGTTCTATTTATAAAATCTTTATTATTGGAGTTTCAATAAATAATGAAAATAAAAAAATAATTGAAGAATTTATTTCAAAAAATATTAATGATAAAATATATTTAAATATTCTGCATTTCAATCAGCATTACAATTTTGATGACAGTCATCCTTATGTTACTTCTGCGGCGATATTCAAATTTGATATAGAAAATATTTTGTCGGATTACGATAAAGTTTTGTATATAGATTGCGACACGATTATATTAAAAGATTTGACAGAACTTTTTAAAATTGATTTAAATGGCTATTATGCTGCTGTTGTAAAAGATTATATTGTATATGTATTGCATGAAAATCTACCTTTAGGAATAGAGGATTATTTTAATAGTGGGGTAATGCTTTTAAATACTAAATTATTAAGGAAAGATAATGTAAAAGAGTTATTATTAGATTATAAAATTAATAAAGACAGACGACATTTTATGGACCAGGATTGCTTTAATTATATCTTTAATAGTAAAGTAAAATTTATTAAACCCAAATATAATTATATGAGAACTATTTGTAATTATGATAGAGATTCTTTAGATAATTTCTTTGAATGTGATACAAGTGAAAATATAGTAATATTGCATCTAGTTTGGTTTAAGCCTTGGGATGAAAATGTAGTAGAAGCAAAATATTTTTATGATTTTTGGAAATATTATCAATATACCGACTATTTTAAAAATAATCCTATTTGGGCAATAAATAAAATATCCGAGCAGAAAGTAAAATTTTTGGAAAATAATATTAACACAAAATTAGAGGACATTGATAATAAAAATATTCAATTTATAAATAATATTAATCAAAAATTAAAAGAATTAGATGATAGAATAAATATTTTAGAAAATTATAACTGTGAAAGATATTCTGGAAATTGGATTAAATTTTTAGGCATTTATAATAACAGCGATTATATTTTTATATATATATTTTTTATTAAGTTTACTATTAAAATTAATGAAAAGAATATTAATAAAATAGCTTGGTGGATACCTGTTAGAAAGTGGCGAGATAATTTTATAAATAAAATGTTAAATATTTGATAAAAATTATTAAAAATGATTATATATCTATATTAATATATCAATATCTATATTGTAAAAAAATTACCAATATACTTGACTTAAAATACTAAAATGTTATAATTTAGAACATAAAATTATTAACAGGAGATTTTAATATGTCAAGATTTACAATTCCAAGAGATTTATATTATGGCGAAAATGCCATGGAGGAACTTAAAAATTTAAAAGGTTATAAAAAAGCTATAATAGTCACGGGTGGTTCTTCGATGAAGAAAAACGGCTTTCTATCAAACTGTGAAAAAATATTAAAAGATACCGGACTTAAAGTTTTAATATTTGACGGAGTAGAACCCGACCCTTCAATAGAAACGGTTTATAAGGGAGCGGAAGCTATGAAAAATTTCAATCCCGATGTTATAGTAGCTTTGGGAGGCGGTTCGGCTTTGGATGCGGCAAAAGCTATGTGGGTTTTCTACGAATATCCTGAAAAGAAATTTGAAGATATAAAAAATCCTTTCACTATGCCTAAATTAAGAAAAAAAGCGATTTTTGCTGCAATACCTTCCACAAGCGGAACGGCAAGCGAAGTTACGGCTTTTTCGGTTATAACGGATTATTCTACAAATATTAAATATCCTTTGGCTGATTTTGAAATCACTCCAGATATTGCAATTTTGGATACAAATATTCCAATGACTATGCCCGAAGTTATAGCCGCCGATACGGGAATGGACGCTCTCACTCATTCTATAGAAGCTTATGTAGCGGGATTACGAACCGATATTACGGACGCTTTAGCTATGAAAGCTATTGACATGATAGTTCATAATGTAGAGAAAGCGGTTAAAGGAGATAAAGAAGGCAGAGGAAAAATGCATGTCGCTCAATGTCTTGCGGGAATGTCATTTTCAAATGCGCTGCTTGGCATAGTTCATAGTTTGGCTCATAAAACAGGAGCTGAATTTCATATAACGCATGGAAGATGCAATGCTATACTTCTTCCTTTCGTTATTCAATATAATTCAAAAATTTGCGCAGATAGATTTGCCGATATCGCTAGAATGTTAAAACTTTCTGGTAATACCAATGAAGAATTAACGGCTTCTTTAGTTAAAAAAGTTAAAGAATTAAACGCTTCTTTAGGAATTAAACAAACCTATAAAGAAAACGGAGTAACGGAAGAACATTTCAAAGCAAAATGCGATGATATTTCTAAAAATGCGGTAGCCGACCCATGCACTGGAAGTAATCCGAGACAAACCGATTTTGAAAACATGAAAAAAGTTTTGGAAGCAGCTTATTACGGATACGATATTAATTTTTAATTAATAATTTTTACCATAAATTTTGCCCAAGTTTTAACTTATAGAGATTTAAAGCTTGGGTATTTTTTATTATTATATTAAAGATAGATTGAAATTTATTTAATATAAGGTTATTATATATAATAATTCAATATTATACTAAAGAGGGCGTATTATGAAATTCAAATTTTTAAATTATTTTAAATTATTATTTTTATTTATAATTGCAATATTATTTTTAACTTGTTCAAAAGATAAAAATAATATTTCTCAAACGGATAGAGGCGGAGCTTTGATAGATAAGATAATATTTAATATAAGAACGGATATGACTATCGCTATTAAAGATGTTGCAGAAGGCAAAGCCGATTTAATGGCAAGCGGAATAGACGGAGGAGTTTATTTATCGTTAGAAAAAAAAGATTTGGAAAAACTCGATACTTACGAAGTTCCTTCAGGCACTTGGAGTTTATTATTTAATCCCGTTCCTAATAAAGCTCCTTATACGATAACTAAAGACGGAAAAACTTATTTTAATCCTCTCGCCATAAGAGAAGTAAGATTTGCGATGAATTTTTTAATAAATCGAAAAAAACTTATTGATGAAATTTTGAAAGGAGCGGGAATGCCTTCCTTTACTCAAGCGACTCCAGGACAACCTGGAACTTATAGATATAATTTAATTCCTTTAAGAATGGGAATGACTGAAAACGGAAACGAAGATAAAGCGATTAAAGATATTAATAAAGCTATGGAAAATGCGGCTAACTTGCCCGAAAATAGAGGGAAATTAAAAAAAGAAAACGGTTGGTGGAAGTATAATAACGAAATAGTGAGTATAAAATTTGTTATAAGAGTTGACGACCCAAGCGGAAGATTGCCAGCGGGGAATTCTATTGCCGATTTGATAGAAAAGACAGGAATTAAAGTAGAAAAACTTTTATACGATAGAAACAAATCTACTCAAGTGGTATATTTAACCGACCCTAAAGATTATGAATGGAATATATTAACAGAAGCTTGGGGAGCGGGAGCAACGAGAGCTTGGTGGGATGTTACTTTAAGACAAATGTATGTTAGAGAAGGAAATTATATGCCAGGCGGAAATGTCGCTGAATTTTGGAATTACGATAATAAAGAAGCGTCAAAAATAAGCGATAAAAATTCAAACGGATGGTTTTTAACTTCAGAGGAATATTGGGATGGAAATATGCGATTGCAAGAAATTGGATTACAAGAAGCGGTTAGAATATATTTAAACTCTCAAACTCAATTTTTTGTGGCAAATAAAGAAAGATTTAACGGAAGAATGCTTTACGGAGTCGGAGATGGAATAAACGACTGGTCTATAAGAAGCGCCGATGTAAAACCAAATAAAAGAGGAGAGAAAATTTTAAGAGTATTGCAACATTCGGCTCAAGGCTCTTTATTTATGAGTCCTTGGGACCCTGTAGGCGTTGGCGGATTTTCAGACACATATTCTGGAATAATAATCAGTCCTTGCAGCGATTCTGGAGCGACATTTGAATCTCCTTCTACTGCAAAAAATATATTCAGACTAGGAGAAGCCGATACAAATACTTTAGAGATTGGAGTCGTTGCGGGAAATAACGGAATACCAGTAGGCACTATTGAAGTTCCTAAAAATGCTATGATGTTTAATCCATATACTCAAAAATGGGAAGAGGGTTTAACGATTGTAAGCAAAGATGGAAATATAGAATATAAAAAATCCGATAATTTGAAAGCTTATATAAAATGCGATTTTAAACCAAAATATTTTAAATGGCATCATGGAATAGAATCTTCTTTAGTAGATTTAATGTATGGAAACGTATTTATAGCAAATGTCGTGACAAAAACTAACGACAACGATAAATATTACGATTCGGCTTTGGCGGGAAGATATGCGCCTGCGATGGACGGAGCGGTTGGAAGCGTGCTAAACGAAGATGGAAGTTTTACTCTTTATGGAAATTATTATTTTCCTATGGATATTGACAGACAAATAGCGACTGTTGCGGTTAGTCCGAAAATAGGAAATCCGAATAGAAATACGGTAGTTCCATTTGAAATAAACGAAGCGATAATGAAATTAGTTTTAGAAGGCTCAAAATCTGGAAATGTTTATACAATCTCTCAAGACCAATCTCTTACGGCGATTGATGTAAAAAATCCAACTTGCGTTTCGGATATAAAAGAAAAATTAATTGAAATGAGAGATTCAAAATATATTCCCGTTGGAATAGAACAATGGATAAACGAAGAGGAAGCAGTAAATAGATATCAAGCGGCTATAGATTTTATCGACAATTACGGACATGCTTATATTTCTAACGGACCGTTTTTTATATCGAAAATAGATTCTAAAGCAAATTATATAGAACTTTCGGCTTTTAAGGATTATTCTGAATCGGCAAAATATTGGATTGAAAAACTTTCTACAAAAATGAGCAGAATTGAAGATATTGAATATCCTTCTATAGTAAATAAAAACGAAGATATGAATATTAATATATATGTTTCTTCTTATGATTATCCAAACAATAATTTAGAACTTCCCGATGCAAATACTAAAGTTAAAGTTTTGCTTCAATTACAAAAAGGCGGCGAAATTGAATATAACGCTAATTTGGAAAGCGAGGTTTTTAAACTCACGATTCCTAAAAAAGATTTAAGCAATTTGTCTGCGGGAGAATATATTATAGTATTTGAATCTTTTATAGCGGATGAAAGCCCAAGTATAGAGACGAGAAGTTTTGTATTGAGATAGATTTTATTAAATAAAATTTATTTTGACAAACTTTCAATATTTTAGTATAATAAAAAAATGATAACAGTTATTATACCAATTTACAATGTCTCAAAATATTTAAAAAATTGTTTGGAAAGCGTAATTAATCAAACTTATAAAAATTTAGAAATAATTTGCATAAATGACGGCTCAACCGACAATTCGTTGGAAATATTAAAAGAATATAAAGAAAGAGACGAAAGAATAATTATAATCGATAAAAAAAATGCGGGCGTGTCTGCGGCAAGAAACGATGGAATTGAAAAAGCGAGCGGAGAATATTTATTTTGTGTAGACGGAGACGATTATATAGACGAAGATTTTTTTGAAAAATTTTATAATAACGCTAAAAAAAACGACAGCGATTTGGTAGTATTAAGCAGTTTTTGGAGTTTAGATAAAAGAATAAATAAAAATCATAGTTTTCATTCGGCGCTTCCTACTTGTTCAATGTTTATAAAAAGAAAAATTTTACAAGAAAATGAAACTTTAAGATATCCTTTAAATGTGCAACCAGGCGAGGATGGAATTTTTTCGCATAAACTTTTAATGTTCGTTAAAACCGTTAGTTTTGAGTATAAAGCAAATTATCATTATGTTAAAAGAGCGGGACAAGATTCTCAAAGAGCGATTAAAGAGCCTAAAATATTGTCGGTAGCAATAAAAAAATGGCTTGAGATTTTGGAAGAATTTTATAGCGAATATAATTTTTGGGAAAATAAATCTCTATCTTTTGCAAAATATATCGAGCAGGAAGTTTTTCTTGCATTTAGAACAAAAAATTTTAATATCGAAGACGAAAGAAAAATTTTTGAAATTATAAAAAATACTTTAAATAAAGTTATAAAAAATATTGATAAAGAAGATTATAAATATTTTTCTAAAGAATTTATAGATTTAATAAAATCCGTATCGATTAAAGAATATTATTCAAAAGTAAAATATAGATATAATTATTTAAGATTTTCAATATTTTCCAAAGATATTTCGATTCGTTATAAAGAAAATAGATTTAAATTTTATAAAAACGATATTGTTTAGAGGTAATTTTATGGATAAAATAAAAGTGGCTTTAATAAAATGCGATAATTACGAATTAAGCGAAGTAAAATCGGCTATAAATAGAGGAATCGATTTGCTTGGCGGAATAGATTTATTTGTTAAAGAAGGCGATAAAATTTTATTAAAACCAAATTTACTCGCTTCAGAATCTGCAGAAAAATCTGTTACAACTCATCCCGTAGTTTTTGAAGCTATAATTTCAATTTTGCAAGAAATAAAAGAAAAGAAAAATATTAAAAAAATTTCTTATGGCGATTCTCCTGGAATTGGAAAAGGAATTTCCGTAGCTCAAAAATCGGGAATAAGCGAAGTTGCCGAAAAACTAAATATTGAATATGCGGATTTTGACGAACCTGTCGGCGTAAGTTTTAACGAAGGAATAAAAGAAAAAAGTTTTACTATTGCAAAACCGATTTTAGAAGCCGATACAATAATAAGTTTGCCAAAATTAAAATCGCATGCTCTTACGATTATGACGGGAGCGGTAAAAAATCAATTTGGTTGCATCCCTGGATTTAGAAAAGCGGAGTATCATTTGAAGCTTCCCGATTTTGACGATTTTTCTACAATGCTTTTAGATTTGAATAAATTAATTAATCCGAAATTATATATAATGGACGGAATTATGGCTATGGAAGGAAACGGTCCGAGAAGCGGAAACCCAAAAAAATTAAATGTTTTATTATTATCTTCGGATGCTATCGCTTTAGATTATGTCGCATCTCAAATAATCTCTTTTGATTATAATTTGATTCCAACAATAAAAATGGGATTTAAACTCGGGTTTTCAAATAAAGAAAATATTGAAATAGTCGGAGATAATATTGAAAGCGTTAAAGTTAATGATTTCAAAAAACCGCATAAAAGAATCGGAATTGGAAGAAGTTTAATGAAGTTAAGCGCATTTCCAATAATAAAAAGATTATTCGCGATAATGATACCGAAACCCGTAATAGAATATGGCAAATGCGTAAAATGCGGCGTTTGCGTTAAAGTTTGTCCTGTCACTCCGCTTGCGCTTAATTTTAATAAAAAAGGTAAAAATTATCCGCCCGAATATTATTACGATAAATGTATAACTTGCTATTGTTGTCAGGAATTATGTCCGCATAAAGCGATAATTTTGAAAAGAAAATTTTAATTTTAAATTCTAATAAAAAATTTTTAATTTAATTTATATAATACCGTTATTTATAGTATTGATAAAAGTATTTTTTGTAATATAATTTTAAATTATTCTTAAAAATAAATTCTTTAATAAAGGATAAAATCAATGAATTTGTTTGAAATAGATTTTAATAAAGATAAAAAATTTGTCGGCGAGGATTTTAGATATAGAAGAAAACTTTTAGTTATTCTTTTTGTATGCGTTTTTATATCCGCTTTGCTTTTAATAAGATTATTTTATTTGCAAATAATAAAGAATAAATATTATAGCGGTTTATCAAGAAACAATAAAGAACAAATAATACCGATTGAAGCTCATAGAGGCGAAATATACGACAGAAACGGCGTTATGGTTGCGGAAAATGTAAAAGTTTATGTTATGTATATGATTCCCGTTTATTTGCCTAAAAATTATTTTGAAAGAGAAGAGCTTTTATATAGAGTTTCAAAAATATTTAATATAGATTTAGGACAGATAAAATCTATTTTAGATAAAGTTCCTAAAAATAGTTACGAATCAATAGAAATAGCTAACAATATTACTATGGAGCAGATTAGTTATTTAGCCGAACGCTCTGAAGAATATCCAGGCGTTTATTACGGAAGCAAATCTGTTAGAAATTATCCGCTTGGCGATACTATGACTCATATTTTGGGTTATATAGGAAATATCTCACAAGAAGAATTTGAAGATAAGAGAGCCGAAGGTTATAGAAGAAATAGCATGATTGGAAAAGAAGGAGTCGAGCAATTTTACGATAGAGAACTTCGAGGAATTGATGGATATGTTCAATGGATAGTTGACTCAAGAAATAGAGTTAAAGAAACTATAAGTCCTGCAGTTGGAAGACCGATTCCTGGAAAAAAACTTATTTTAAGCATTGATTCAAAGATTCAAAAAGACGCCGAAGATTTATTATACGGACAAGTTGGAACTATAATAGTATCGCGTCCTACAACGGGAGAGATTCTTGCAATGGTAAGCGCGCCTTGGTATGACCCGAATATATTTATAGGAAAAATCGACAGAGAAAAATATGTAGAACTTATAAATAATCCAGCAAATCCTTTTTGGAATAAAGCTATAAGAGGTAGATATCCTCCAGGCTCGACTTTTAAATTAATATCGTCTTCAGGTTCGCTTGCGGAAGGAAGAATTACTGCAAACACTACAAGATTTTGCGGCGGCGGTATGTGGATTGAAAATAAATTTTTCAAATGCACAGGGCAGCATGGTTATATAAATATGTATAGAGCGATTCAATATTCATGCAATACTTATTTTTATACTATGGCTTATGAACTTGGACCTAATTTTATAAAAAAATACGCTGAAATATTCGGCTTCAATTCTACAACGGGAATAGATTTGCCAGGCGAAAAAATAGGAGTAGTTCCTAGCGCAGATTGGAAGAGAAGAAAAATAGGCGAATATTGGTGGGATGGCGATACTTTGCAATATGCTATTGGGCAAGGTTATATGTCCACAACTCCTATAGCCGTTCATATGGCTACATCGGCAATTATAAACGATGGCGTTATGTATCGTCCGCATGTCGTTAAAGAAATAAGAAGTTCGCAAACAGACGAAGTTATATATAATAACGATAAAGTTGTAATTAAAAAATTAGATATTCCTCAAAATGTATTTACCGTAGTTAAAGAAGGAATGAGAATGGCTGTAGACGGCGGAACTGCAAGAAATGGAGCTTGGTCGCCTTATGTTAAATTGGCTGCAAAAACTTCAACCGCTCAAACCGCGCAAGGTAAGGACCATACTTGGATTACTATTTTCGGACCTTATAATCAAAGACCAACGGACGATATGGTAGCGGTTACAGTTATGTTGGAGCATAGCGGAGGCGGAGGCGGAAGCACGGCGGGACCAATCGCTACGGCAATGCTTCGTTCTATACTTTCGGGAGAGAATGCCATTAATGTTAGAAATTCAATATATAATAGAATGCAACTCATATACGAACAATTTAGACTTCAAAGAGAATTGGAAGCTTTAGAAAATAGCGAAGGCGAAAAAAATGAAGAAGAAAAAGACGGCAAAAAATCTAAAAGAGAAGAAGATAATAGGATAAAATATGAATGAAAAAAGAGAAATAAAAAGATTATTTATATTCGACTTTAGAATATTACTTTCAATAATATTTTTAATGATAGCTGGCGGAGTCGCAGTTTATTCTTCCACTTATTCGGCTGAAGCGAGCAGAATGAGTTGGCTTTTTTTGAAATATTTATTCTTTTCTTTTACGGGCTTGGTTATTATGTGCATAACTATGTTTATAAATTATACAAAATTAGCCGAGCATAGAATGTCTTTATATATTCCAATGATTGCGCTTTTAATTTTAGTTTTAATTCCTAACATTGGAACTACGATTAACGGAAGCAGCAGTTGGCTTTTTGGAATGCAACCTTCGGAGTTTGGAAAATTAATTATGATAATATTTTTAGCGGGATATTTAGACAAAATAGGAGATAAAATAAAAGAAGAAAAATATTTTGCTCTTGCGGGTTTATTTATAGTTATTCCAATTGTTCTAGTTTTAATGCAGCCCGATTTGGGAACTGTTTTGGTTTATTGTTTTATAGTTTTCGTTATGCTTTTTGTCGGCGGAGTTCCTATTAGATATATTGTCGCTTTAATGAGCATAGGAATAATAGGGCTTTCAATTCCAATGTTTTTAGAATATAAAAGAATGTCGGACGATATAAATAATGTTCTTTTTAATTTTTTATCTCAAAGAATTTATATAGGTTATCTTGCGGGAATATTATTATTTATAGCGGTTTTACTTTTAACGATTAACTTTTATATGAGCAATAAATATATAGAATTATTATCTTTTATGTTTTTCGTTTTATTTTTAAGCTTGTGCGCCGCTTTGGTATTCGATATAGGATTAAAAAAATATCAGAAAGAAAGGCTTTTAGTATTTATGAATCCTCAATTAACAAGATTAAGTTCGGGTTATAATATAATTCAGTCTTTAATAGCCGTTGGAAGCGGAGGATTATTTGGAGAAGGATTTTTAAACGGAAGCCAATCTCAATTAAATTTTATTCCTCAACAGGTAAACGATTTTATTTTTTCAAATATATGCGAAGAATGGGGATTTATAGGAAGCGCTTTAGTCGTTATAGCTTATGCGATAATTTTTATAAGAGGAATAACAGTCGCTTATTTTGCAAAAGACAGACTCGGAGCTTTAATAGTCGCGGGAATAATAGCTATGTTTTTATGCCATGTTATAATTAATATAGGAATGGTTGTGGGAATAATGCCGATTACAGGATTAACTTTGCCTTTTGTAAGTAGCGGAGGCTCTTCAATTTTAACTTTTTCAATGTCGATAGGGCTTATATTTAATGTCGAGGCAAGAAGATATGTTCATTAATAATTTACAATTTAAAAATATATTATAATAAAGTTTCAAATTATGAAAAATAATATTTTAACAGAAAAAATTTTAATAGTCGATTCAAATATAGATTACGCTAAATTTATACAAAACGCCTTAAAAAAAGACGGATATTTATGTTATATTGCCGTATCTTATGAAGAAGCTATTAATTTAACTTATGAAAAAATTCCCGATTGCATTATTGTAGATTATATGCTTCCTTTTGGCGGAGCTTTCAGATTAGCGGAAAGAATAAGCGCGGATAATCTTATAAATAATACGGTTATACTTTTTATGACGGCAAATGACAATAAAGCGGAATGTATAAAATCTTTTGAATGCGGAGCTGACGGATTTTTTCAAAAATCAATCGATATAGATATTTTTTTATTAAAAATGAAATCCTACATAAGATTAAAAAAAGCCGTTGAATCAAATATAATGTATATGGATATATTAAAGAAAGACATTGAATACGCTTCAAAATTGCAAAAAAGCATTCTCTCTTATGGAAATGTTTCAATACCAAAAAACGATATAGCGATTTATCATTATGCTCCAAACGAAGTATCGGGAGATTATAGCGGGATAAAGCAGATAAATGGCGGTTGTTATGCAATTTTGCTTGCCGATGTTTCGGGACATGGCGTGGCTGCGAGTATGCTTACAATTTTAATAAAATCTTTTTTTGATTCTCATGCGATTATCGATTCAAAAAATACTTCCCCATCGGTTTTTTTGAAAGAATTAAATAATTTTTTTATAGACGAAGGTTTTGATAAAAGTTTATTCGCTTCGGTATTTTACGCCGTTTATAATAATGAAACGGGATATTTTTTATTTTCTTCGGGAGGTTCGCCAAAACCTTTATATTATTCTAATTTTTTTAATAAGATTGATTTTTTAGATATTGACGGTCCTTTAATTGGAATGACTGAAGAAAGCAAATATACAGAAACAAGCATAAAACTTGCTCATAATGACACTTTATTTTTATTTACGGATGGCGCTTACGAGATATTTGACGACAATAATAAAATGCTTGGAGATGAAAAATTAAAATCTATATTTTTAAAAAATATGCATAAAAATATTAATGTAATAAAAGATAATATAATTCGGGAAATAAAATACTTTTCAAATAATTCTCTCTCTGACGATATAAGCATGATATTATTAAGAAGAACCGATTAAAAAATTATAACAAAATATTTTTTTATTTCGATAATATATTAGTTGACATATTATTATTTTACATGTATTATATTTATATTGGCGGTGATAATAAATTATGAAATTGAAGATAGGAATTTTGATTATAGTTAATTTAATAGCTTTTACGGCTTTGCTTTACATGTTCGATATTTTCGGAGTGGTAAATTATTATACTTTAATGCGAACGAGAATAGCGCCAAATGTTCCGCTTTTATCGAGATTTATAAGCAAACCGAGAGTGGAAGATATGTCGCTTTTGGCAAGAGACGATTTAGCAAAAATGCGAGAATCTTTTAATTTGAGAGAAAAAGATATTGAAGCTCAAGAATCTTTAATTGCAAGCAGGGCGATTGAATTAAACTCACAGTCCGAATTAATAGAACAAGACAGACAAAATTTATTAAGCGCTTGGTCAAATTATCAGGCTACTATAGACGAATCTTCGCAGTATCAACTTGTTCTTACCGATTTGGCTAATAAAATTAACAGTATGCCTCCTCAAAATTCTGTCGCTCTTCTTAATCAGTTGGCTCAAAACGGTTCGGACGATTTGGTTATAGATGTTCTTTTGGAAATGGATTCCATAGCCGCTACGGAAGGACGAAATAGCACAACCTCTTATCTTTTAAGTTTAATGGACGCATCGGTTGCGGCAAGAATACTTGAAAAATATGAAGCGAGAACAAATCCAAGAAATAATACAGTTCCTTCTTCGCCAAACGATTTTCCTTCGTATCCTGATTCCGATATGTTAAACGATGCCGTAATTGATATGGGAACATGAAAACAATATATAGTTAATTAAATAAATTATTTTTTGACTACAAAAAAGTAAAAATTATAAAGAAGAAATATATATCTTTATAAAATATATGTTATATTATTATTTAGTGGAGATTTTAATGATTGATAAATTAATTATAGCTACGGCAAATAAACATAAATTAATTGAAATTGAAGCGATTTTTAAAGAAACGAAAATATCGGCTATGCCTAAAGAAATTCCCGAAATACTTGAAGACGGAAAAACTTTTATACAGAATTCTTTAATAAAGGCGAAAGCGGTTTATAACTTTACAAAAATTCCTTCTTTAGCGGATGATTCGGGACTTTGTATTAATTCGCTTAAAGGAAATCCAGGAATATATTCGGCAAGATACGGAGGAGAAAATTTAAGCTATAAAGAAAAAATGCAAATTATTTTAGACGAACTTAAAGATAAAAAAGATAGAAGCGCTTATTTTATAACCTCCGCCGTATGCGTATTAAACGAAAAATATTATATAGTAGCGGAAGGAAAAGTTGAAGGAAAAATAATTGAAAGTCCAAGAGGATTTGAAGGTTTTGGATACGACCCAATATTTATGCCAAACGGATTTAATATAACTTTTGCCGAAATGCCTTTAGATAAAAAAAATTCTATAAGCCATAGATTTATCGCAATGTCGAAAATGAAAGAAATATTATCTTGCATTTATAATTATTAATTTATATAATCAACATAATAATTAAAAAATAGAATAATAAAAAATATGAGCGATTTATTAAAAGTAGAAAATTTAAAAATGTATTATCATACTTCAAGCGGAGAAGTTAAAGCGATAAACGATATAAGTTTTAATATAAAGACAAGCGAAACTTTAGGAATAGTCGGCGAATCGGGATGCGGTAAAACTAGTCTCGGAACTTCTTTACTCGGCATGCCTTCAATTCCTGGAAAATACGAAAGCGGAAAAATTATAATTGACGGCGAAAATATTATTGACTTAAAAGAAGAATATATAAGAAAAAATATAAGATGGGTAAAAATATCTATGGTTTTTCAAGGCGCTATGAATTCTCTAACTCCCGTTTATACAATCGGAAAACAGATGCTTGAAACTTTAAACAGACATATCGAAATGGATAAAACGGAAGCGTTAAAATTAATTGAAGAATATTTAGGTTATGTCGGACTTCATTCAAATATTGCAAATAGATATCCTCATGAACTTTCAGGAGGCATGAAACAGAGAGCGGTTATTGCCGCCGCGTTATTTCTTAAGCCTAAACTTGTGATTTTGGACGAACCTACTACGGCTTTAGATGTAATAGTTCAAGCTCAAATAATAAATTTATTAAAAAAATTAAAAAAAGAATTTGATTTATCTTTTATATTTATAACTCATGATTTGTCTTTGGAGGCGGAAATTGCGGATAGAGTTTGCGTAATGTATGGCGGTAAAATTATGGAATTAGCGGACAATAAAGATATATATCAAAAACCTTTGCATCCTTATACTAAAAGACTGCTTGCGGCTACTCCAAGATTAAATAAATCTGTAGGAAAATTGGACTTTATAGAAGGAGTTCCTCCCGATTTATTAAATCCGCCTACGGGATGTTTATTTTACGAAAGATGCAAAGAAAGAATAGAAAAATGCAAAGACGAAGAGCCTGAAATTAAAGAAATTTCAAAAGGGCATTATTGCGCTTGTCATTTGGTTAATTAATTTTCAGCGCCGTCAATTATTAAATATTGATTTTCAATTAATTCTTTTAATCTTTCTTTTGTTTTAGTAAATTTATTCATATTTATTCTTAATAATCGTCTTCATCCTCGTCATAATCGTAATCTTTTCTTTTAGCGCCTAATTTTATAAGAGCGTCTTCGGTTTCCTCATCTTTTTTAGCATAATATAAAACTCCTTTTCCTTCGTCATCCGTAGAATTTATATCCATTTTCAAATCATTAACCAAATAATCTAAAACGGGAATATTGCCATGCAAAGCCGCCATGTGAAGTCCATTCGCCCCGGAATCATTTTTCCAATTAACAAAATCGGGATATTTTTGAATAAGCGCTTTTATTATATCGACAGTTCCAAATCCGCATGCATAAGCGAAAGCGTTCCATCCGTCTTCATCTCTATGCAATAAAACGGATTCATCGTTAATATTATCAAGCAAATATTGAAATATTCCCATATCTCTATAGAATACGGCAAACGATAAAGGATTAGCTCCATCTATAATATAAATATCGTCCGTAAATTCATTATATTCGCTTTCTCCGTTATTATCAAATTCGGCTTCTATTTGCGAGTTATCCGCTTCTATTATTTCCGCCACTCTTTGAAGGCTTCCAAATCTGATAGCTTCAAATATGTTATAGTTTTCGTCATATTTGTATTCTTCTCTTCCGCCCAAAGTAAGATAGAAAGAATTATTAGTTTTTTCTACATATCTGCCTTGAATTTTTACGACATTAGAATATTTGCTATGATATATATTATTCGGATTGCCTTTGACATAAGCGTTGTAAATATTTTCTTCTTCAACCGTTTCGTTTTCTTTTTTACAATAAATAATCGTAAATAAAATTAAAGTTAAAAATAAAAAATTTAATAATATTCTCTTCATAAGAAATAAAACCTTAAAATAAATTTAAATATCATTATACTATATTTTTTATATTTTTCAAATTATTATTTTATAAAAACTTATTTAATTTCATAACTTAACATAATTTACAAAACTTTAATAATTTGATATAATTAATTTTATATTTTTAATTGATAGAGTTTTTTATGGCTAAAAAAGAAATTAAAACTGATTTTTGGGTATATTCTTTACTGCAGAGCGCGAATATTGACGCTACCGCTCAAGGCTCGAATATTAAAGAAGTTGACGAAGCTTTGAAAAGCGCAAGCAAGAAAGGAACGGGAGAAAGCGGATTTCCAGATTTTACTGCAAAAGTGAAAGATTTTTTAATAGTTATAGAAGATAAATCCGATTTAAGTAAGCATTGTAAATTGAATTCTAATTCTTGCATAGATTTGGATAATATTAAAAGCATTACAGATTATGCGGTTAATGGCGCTATTCATTATGCAAAACATTTGGCGAAAAATACAAGCTTCAAAAAAATTATTGCGATTGGCGTTAGCGGAGATGAAAGGCATCATAAAATTAGCCCGTATTTTATTAACGAAAGAGGAATACTCGATAAAAAATTAAACGATTTAGAAACATTTACTTTACTAAACGAAGACAATATAGAAAGTTATTATTCTCAAGAAATATTAAATATTACTCCGAAAGAAGAAACGACAGACGAAGAAGTTAAACAAGACGCGGAATATTTGCATGAATGTTTACGAAATTACGGAGCTATAAAAGACGCCGACAAACCTTTAATAGTTTCGGGAATACTTTTAGCTTTAGACGAAATGAAAGAAAATAAATTAAATATCGATTATCTAAACAATGATGGAGCTACTACGGACGGACAAAAATTATGGGAGCTTATAGAAAAGAATTTAAAAAGGGCGAGATTAAGTCCCGAAACTAAAAGAGATAAAGTATTGTCTCAATTTTCGGTTATTAAAGATACTAAAAAGATTAACGAATTATGCGAAATTTCGGATAAAAATGGAATAAAAATTAATTCTACGCCTTTGAGATATTATGCGGAATTTGTAAAAAATAAAATATACGACAATATTAAAAGTATAAAAAATTCTGAAGATTATTTGGGAAGATTCTATTCGGAGTTTATGCGTTTTAGCGGAGGAGACGCTCAAAGTTTGGGAATAGTTTTGACGCCTAGACATATAACGGATTTATTTTGCGAATTAGCCGATTTAAAACCAAACGATATTATTTTAGACCCTTGTTGCGGAACGGGAGGATTTTTAGTATCGGCTATGAATAATATGATTTCAAAGACAAACGATATAATGCAAAAAAATAATATTAGACAAAATCAACTTTTCGGATTTGAATTGCAGCCGTTTATGTTTGCCGTTGCCACTACAAATATGGTATTGAGAGGAGATGGCAAAAGCAATTTAAATAACGAAGACTTTTTAAAACAAAATCCAAAACAATTACAAACCGATTGCGAGGCTACAGTAGGATTTATGAATCCTCCTTATTCTCAAGGAAAAGTGGATAAAAATTTAACCGAAATATCTTTTACGGAACATTTATGCAATTCTATATTAAAAGGCGGAAAGGTTATAGTAATTATACCGCAAAGCGCGGTTACGGGAAAAACTAAAGAAGAAAAAGCGATTAAAGAAAGCATTTTAAAAAAGCATATTTTAGAAGGCGTGATAACATTAAACAAAAATACTTTTTATAGAGTCGGAACAAATCCTTGCATAGCGATTTTTACTGCTGGCATTCCGCATGATTATAAAAATAAAATTTGTAAATTTATTAATTTTGAAGATGACGGTTTTGAAGTTCAAAAGCATAAAGGATTGATAAAAACTATTCATGAAAAAGATAGAAAAGAACATTTATTAAAAGTATGGCGAGGCGAAACCGAAGCGGAAACTAAATTTTGCGTAAAAACGACTATCGAAGCGGAAGACGAATGGCTGCATAGTTTTTATTATTTTAATGACGTAATTCCTAAAGAAGAAGATTTTGAAAAAACTATTGCTGATTATCTAACTTTTGAATTTAATATGATAACGCATGGAAAAGAGTATTTTTTTGAAGAAAAAGATAAAATAAATATAATAAATAAAGATTTAAAATTATCTTCTTTAGAATGGAAAGAATTTAAACTTAACGATTTATTTGAAAGAATAGAAAAAGGCAAATGCCAAAATACAAATAAGGAAACTAAAGAAAGTATAAACGGCGTTTCTTTTTTATCGGCAACATTAAATAATAATGGAGTAAGCGGTTTTGTAGAGCCTAATTATTTATTACAAAAAGGAAATTGTATAATGTTTGTAAATCAAGGAGACGGAGGAGCGGGCTATTCGGTTTATAAAAAAGAAGATTTCATATCTACTACAAGCAACTCTTTCGGTTATGCAAAATGGATAAATCGCTATACGGGTTTATTTGTCGCTTCGATATTATGCCGTTTTAAAGAAAAATATTCTTTTGGTTATGGGCGAACAGAAAATAGATTAAAAAATGATAGAATATTATTACCAATAAATTCTAAAGGACAGCCTAATTGGGAATTTATGGAAAATTTTATGCGTAAAATTGAATATAAAAAATTAAATATTTATTTAGATTATATTAAAAATAAAACCGCCACAAATTAATATGACGGTTTTTTAAGAAGTTTATTTATTGATTATTTTAAAACTATATCTTTAGCAAACCATTTTTGAGATATTTCAGAGGCTTTTCCATCCGCTTTCATTTCATCCAATATTTTATCGACTTCAGCCAAAAGTTTAGCGTCAGTTTTTCTAAATCCGACTCCGTAAAACTCTTCGGTTAAAGGACTATTTTCAACTACTATAAAATCGACTTTTTCTTCCGAGATATAATATTGAGCGGCGACTTCGTCTATTATAACGACATCGATTCTCTTCGCTTTCAAATCTAAAAATGCGTTTACATTGACATCGTATTTTCTAATTTCTTTTGCCTCTTTGCTTATCGAGTCTGAAGATAAAGCTTCGTCATTGCTTCCAACTTGAACGCCTAAAATTTTTCCCGCCAAATCTTCTTTTGAATTAATATCGTTTCTATCTTTAGGTTTAACTATAATTAGTCTATTATTTAAATAAGGTTTTGAAAAATTAATTTGTTCTTTTCTTGATTCGTTAATTGTAACTCCATTCCAAAGAACATCAATATCGCCTTTATTCAAACTTAATATTGAGCTTGACCAGTCTATAGGTTTAATTTCAAGCGCAACTCCCATACGAGATGCAACCTCTTTTGCCAAATCGATATCAAAGCCTACGATTTTGCCCGAATTATCTCTAAATCCCATTGGAGCGAAAGTATCATCCAAACCCAAAATAAGCTTTTTAGCGTCTTTGACTTTCTGAAGAGAATTATCGACAGAAGATTTTTTTTCAGAACAGCCTATAAATATAATCATTGATATAATGATAGATAAAATAATTTTTACAGATTTCATTTTTTAATCCTTTAAAATAAAATTTAATTACTATATATTGTATTACTATTTAGGAAAATGTCAAGGCTTTTATAATAAATTCAAAAAGAAATTTAAATCTTCTTTATTAGTTATTTTAATATTATTTGAAGAACATTCTACAATTCCAATTTTTCCTGCATAAGCGCTGTAAATTTCGGCATCGTCTGTAACTATTTTTTTTCCTAATCTTTTTTTATAATTAAAATCGTTTATATATCTTTCCATTGCAACCATATAAATTCTATAACCAAACGCTTGAGTAAGAAAGAAGAGAATGTATAGAAAAAGGAAAACTTGAAGTAATATCAAGAAGGATAACTGAAAAGACTTAAAGAAGGCAACTCTTAATAGCCAAAACCATGAAAAAAGACGGAGTGGATATTAACCTAATCTCAAAATACACAGGCTTAACCATTGACGAAATAAAAAAACTTTAATATCGCCTTTTTAAACTTTATATTAATTCATTTATTATAATTGTAAAAATAATTTTTAAAAATATTAAAATAGAATAAACCTGCAAAAAATAAAGCGCCATCCGTACGCAACAAAACATAATATAAAAAAAATTGACAAATAAAAATATTCTGTTATAATACACCTTATGGACGAATTTGAATATTTAGAAAAAAGCAAAAACGAAATTATTACCATTGATAATTTAAACAAGAATAGGCTAAAGCCCGCCTTTGACGATGATTGTTTTATTAGATATTTATTTTCAGACGAAGGAAATGAAAATATTGTTTTAGATTTTATAAACGGAGTAATGATTGATTTAAATTTTCAAACTTTCAATAATGTTGTAATTTTAAATCCATTTAACCTTACAAAATATTTAGACGGCAAAGAATCAATCGTTGATGTAAAGTGCATTACCGAAGATAATCAAACCGTTATAATTGAAATTCAATTGCAAGGAAATCAATATTTTATTCGCAGAAGTCTTTATTATTGGGCGAATAGTTATAGCTCGCTTTTAAACAAATCCGAAAATTATACAAAACTTTCGCCCGTGATTAGTATTAATGTTTTAGATTTTACGCTGTTTAACGATATTAAAGATTTTCATTCTTGTTATTTATTGAAAGAAATCAAGCATAATAAAATATTAACCGACCATTGCATGTTGCATTATATCGAATTACCGAAATTTAATTTAAATAACGATAAAGAAAAATTATCAAGTTGGATAAAATTTT
>ERZ1673700.1674-NODE-1674-length-20315-cov-10.856466_pt1 | contig 20315 bp, 15 predicted proteins | sample MGYA00580230_ERZ1673700 | MGnify/ENA primary metagenome ERZ1673700 (study PRJEB41218, sample SAMN15661782) | gut metagenome | host: Homo sapiens | place: Canada: London | collected 2015-08-20/2019-03-30 | study: EMG produced TPA metagenomics assembly of...
TTCCAAATTGAAAAAGGCGAATTTGTATCTATAATCGGACCTAGCGGTTGCGGTAAAACTACGCTTTTAAAAATGATTAACAGACTAATAAAGCCAACTTCGGGCAAAATTTATATAAACGGAGAGAATATATACGATAAAGACCCGATAACTTTAAGAAGAAATATGGGATATGTTATACAGCAAAACGGATTATTTCCGCATATGACTATTAAAGATAATATTGAAATCATACCGAAACTTGAAAAAAAGAAATCGGAAGAAATATATAAAAGAACAATAGAGCTTATGAATATGGTTGATTTGAATCCCGATGAATATTTGAATAGATATCCTTCGGAGTTAAGCGGAGGAGAACAGCAGAGAATCGGAGTTGCAAGAGCTTTTGCAAACGATACCGATATAGTTTTAATGGACGAGCCTTTTAGCGCGTTAGACCCAATTACGAGAGCCGATTTACAAAACGAACTTTTAAATCTGCAATCGAAATTAAATAAAACTATAGTATTTGTAACGCATGATATGGACGAAGCTTTAAAACTTTCAAATAAAATATGTTTAATGAAAGATGGCGAGATAATTCAATTTGACGAACCCGAAAAAATATTAAAAGAGCCTGAAAACGAATATGTAGAATCTTTTGTAGGAAAAAATAGAATTTGGGATAATCCCGAATATATAAGAGCGCAAGATATAATGACAAATATTAATAATAATTTTGGCATAACGGGATTTTTTACTTTAATTGCAAACAAAGGAAAATATAAAAAAATTCCTAAAATCAAATATGACGAAAATATAACTTCTATACTTAAAATATTGGACGAAAACAAAGCGGAAAGTTTGCATGTTATAAACGAAAATAAAAAAATTATCGGAATAATAACTCAAAACGAACTTGTGGCAATATTAAATCAAAAATTTATTAAAGAGGACGCTATTAAGGAGATAAACTGTTGAATATAATATCGGAATTCTTAATATATGTTATAGAACAGAGAAATGAAATATTTACTCTTTTATTTCAGCATATAAGATTAACCGTATTTTCAGTAATATTTTCAATAATGCTTGGCGTTCCTTTGGGAATATTAATAAAATATGTCAAAAAACTCAATAAACCTATTTTAGGATTTGCAAATATAGTTCAAGCTATACCGAGCATGGCGCTTTTAGGAATATCGATTCCAATATTAGGAATAGGCTCGGCTCCAGCAATATTTATGGTTATATTATATTCTTTACTTCCAATAATAAAAAATACATATACGGGACTTTCAAATATAAGCCCACAAATATTGGAAGCTGCAAAAGGAATAGGATTAACAAAAACTCAAAGATTATTTAAAATACAAATTCCTTTATCTCTTCCTGTTATAATGGCGGGAATAAGAGTTTCGGCTGTAACTTCGGTTGGTTTAATGACTATAGCCGCTTATGTCGGAGCTGGAGGATTAGGTTATTTGGTATTTGCTGGAATAAGAACTATTAATAATTATCAAATATTGGCTGGCGCAATTCCCGCTTGTCTGCTCGCTTTACTTGTAGATTATGTTTTTTCTATAATAGAAAGATTAGTAACGCCGATTAGCTTGCAGGCAAACGAAACAATAAAAAGAAAAGAATTAGAAGATAAAAGAAAAAAAGATAAAATTATTATATATGTCGTTATAATTATCACTCTAATTTTAAGCGCAACTCAAATAATAAAATTAAACATAAATAAGAGAGATACTATAACGGTTTCTTCTTTAATGTTTACCGAACAGTTAATATTAGGAAATATGGTTTCAGATTTAATTGAAGCGAATACGGATTTAATAGTCGATAGAAAATTAGCGCTTGGCGGAACTCAAATAGTTTTTCAGGCTTTAGATAAAGGCGATATTGATTTATATGTAGATTATACGGGAACAATGTTTGCAAGTTTGCTTAATTATAATCCGACTAACGATTCCGATTTTGTATATAATATAGTTAAAAAAGATATGAAGAGCAAATATAATATTGAAACTTTAGAGCCTTTTAATTTTAATAATACTTATGTCCTTGCCATAAGAAAAGAAACTAAAGAAAGATATAATATTAAAACTATTAGCGATATGAGATTTGCATCTAAAAATTTAAAATTCTGCGGAACTATAGAGTTTATGAATAGAGCCGATGGAATAATAGGACTTACAAATTTTTATTTATTAGATTTTAAAGATTATGTCGCTATAGACGATGCTCCAAGATATATTGCTTTAGATTCTAAAGAAGTCGATGTTATAACCGCATTTTCTACGGACGGATTATTAAAAAAATTCTCTCTTATAACTTTAGAAGATAATAAAAATTTCTTTCCGCCTTATTATGCCGTTCCTTTTATAAGAGCCGACACTTTAAATAAATATCCTGAAATTGCAGAGATTCTTAAAAAATTGGGCGATTTGCTTGACGAAAAAACAATGATAGAATTAAATTATCAAGTTGATGAAATGCAGAAAGACCCTAAAGAAGTTGCGCGGGAATTTCTTATAAAGAATAATCTGATATAGTTTTGTTATTTTTATAAAAGCAAAAAAAATTAAACTTACTTTGTTTATGTAAAAAAGTAAGTTTAATTTTTGCTATCTTCTCTTAAGATATAAAAAATAACTATAATTTTTACTTTCTTTAATAAAAGACATTATTTTTTTAATCTTTATATATCAATAAATTAAAAGATATTATTTATTAAATTACATGAATATATAATTAATTTACTTCCCTAATCTATCTCTTAAAGTTTTTCCCATTTCCTCATAACCTTTTTTACCGAGCATAGCGAACATATTCTTTTTATATTCTTCAACCCCGGGCTGGTCGAAAGGATTAACTCCAAGAATATACCCCGAAATACCGCAGGCTTTTTCAAAGAAATATAAAAGCTCTCCGATTGTAAAAGGAGTAATTTTGTCGATGTCGATTATTATATTAGGAACGCCGCCGTCAACATGGGCTAAAACCGTAGCTTCCAAAGCGGATTTGTTTATTTCATGCAATTTTTTTCCGTCCAAATAATTGAGTCCGTCCAAATCGGAATCTTCTTTTTTTACGCTTAAATCAATGTCTTCGTTTCCAACTCTTATAACAGTTTCAAATAATCCTCTTTTTCCGTCTTGTATGAATTGTCCTAAAGAATGCAAATCGGTTGAAAAATCCACAGAAGAAGGATATATTCCTTTTTTGTCTTTGCCTTCGCTCTCTCCGTATAATTGTTTCCACCATTCTGAAATATAATGCATTCTCGGAATATAATTTACCATAATCTCAGTCGAAAAACCTTTATTATGTAAAATATTTCTTATCATCGCGTATAACATAGAAGGATTTTTTTTATAATCGCTGTCTTTAGTTAATTTTGCCATAGAATCGAAACCTTTAATTAACTCTTCTATATTTATTCCCGCAGCCGCAATAGGAATTAAACCTACGGGAGTTAAAACCGAATATCTTCCACCGACATCGTCAGGTATTACAAAAGTTCTATATTTATTTTCAGTCGATAAAGTTTTTAAAGCGCCTTTTTTAGCGTCAGTAGTCGCTATTATTCTTTTTGAAGCTCCTTCTTTTCCGTATCTTTTTTCGGCATATTCTTTTAAGAATCTAAAAGCTATCGCAGGCTCTGTTGTAGTTCCGCTTTTTGAAATTACATTTATATAGAAATCTTTATTTTCCAAATAATCCAAAAGATGCTTAAAATATTCTCCGTTCATATTATGTCCCGCGTATATTACTTGAGTAGCGCCTTTTTTAGCTTGAGCGAAAGGATTTAAAAAAGATTCTATAACCGCTCTCGCTCCCAAATAAGAACCGCCTATTCCAACCGAAACCAAGACTTCCGCATTTTCTCTAATCTCTTTTCCTATAGAATCGATTTCTTTAAAAGTTTTTAAAGCTTCCGAAGGCAAATTAACCCAACCTAAAAAATCGTTTCCCGCTCCTTTTTTGTTTTCCAAAAGTTCGTTTGAATATTTTGCAAAATCATGCAAATAATCAAGTTCGTATTCTTTCAAAAAATTCAATGTATTTTTATAATTTATAGTTATCATTTGATACTCCATACTTTTATTTTATGAAATATATTATACAATATTAAATTAAAAAATAAAGAAAATAATTAAGGCAAAAATATGATTTTATCGGGACTCGAAATAGAAAAAAATTTAGGAAAAAATATAATAATAGAACCTTTTAATAGAAATCAATTAAATTCAAATAGTTATAATGTTAAACTCCATAATAAACTTTTAATATATAAAGAAAATTTATTAGACATGAAAAAACCTAACGAAACTAAAGAGATTATAATTTCGGAAGAAGGTTTTAAATTAGAACCTAATCAATTATATTTGGGAAGAACTTTAGAATATACAAGCACAAAAAAATTCGTTCCTATGATTGAAGGACGCTCTTCTATTGGAAGATTAGGAATTTTCATTCATATAACGGCGGGATTTGGCGATGTTGGATTTTCGGGTTATTGGACTTTGGAAATATTTTGCATCAAGCCAATAATAATTTATCCAAATGTTGAAATAGCTCAATTATATTATCATACGATTGACGGAGATTACGAAGAATATAATAGCGGAAAATATCAGAATAATACCGATATTCAGCCGAGTATGTTATATAAAGATTTTCTAAAATAAAATTTAATCTAAATGAAAAAAGCGAAAAATAAATTAAATTCAAACCTTGAGGAAATATATAAAAACTCTGTTATAAGAAAATGCAGAATTGAAGAAAATATTGATTCTATGAGATTAGATAAATATTTAGGAAATAGATTTTCTTATTATTCAAGAAATAAATGGCAGGATTTAGTAGGGCAGGGTTTGGTATTGGTAAACGGAAAGAGAATAAAATATACGAGAGATATAAAAAAAGGAGATGAAATTGTTTATCATTTGATAGGATTAAAAGAACCCGATATTGATAAAAATATTCAAATAATTTACGATGATGGCGATTTGATTATAGTAAATAAACCTGCAAATTTGCCCGTTATACCTTCTGGAAAATATTATTATAATACTTTGCATACTATAATGAAAGAAAATCTAAATTGCAATATAAATATGTTAAATAGAATAGACAGAGAAACGAGCGGTTGCGTTGTTATGTCAAGAGGACATGAATTGGCTTCAAAATTCTGCTCAATGCATTCTAAAAATAATTCTAATAAAATAAAAAAAACTTATATAGCGATAGTTGAAAATGCAAAAAATATTGAAGATAATTTTATCGTTGAAGGCTACTTGGAAGAGATAGGAAATATTTTTTATAGAAGATATCAAATTCTTAATAAGGATATTGAAAATATTAAAGATATAAAAAATAAAAATTTAAAATATTCAAAAACAAAATTTAAAACCTTAAAAAGAATTGGAGATTATGCAATTGTAATGGCAAGATTATACACGGGAAGAATGCATCAAATAAGAGTTCATTTGCATTCGCTTGGATTTTATATTTTAGGAGACAAAATATACGGAAAATACGGTCCCGAAGTTTTTAATTCTTTTATTAAAAAAAGCGTTATTCCAAAAGATTTTTTTATAAGACAAGCGTTGCATTCATACAAATTAGAATTTAACCATCCTATAACAAATAAACTAATAAAAGTAAAAGCGCCTTTGCCGAAAGATTTAAAAGAATTAATTTCAAAAATAGAAAATTCTTAAAAAATTATCGATTATTTATAATATTTCCGTCTTTAATTATAAATATATTTTTTCCGTCAGAAACTATAGAAATTGCAGAATCGGTTTCTTCGTTTATAGCCGATACAAAATCGTAGCCTCCAAACTCTCTTCTTTTTAAATTTTCTTTATCCAAAATAAAATAATAATATTTTCCAAGTCGCTCGCCTGTGAATGCGAAAGATTCTCCGATAAACTTAAAAGAATTTATATTATTATAAGAAGGGCTTTCAAAATCGTCAGTAAAAATATATTGTCTATCGCCTTTTGTAGCGTTATAAACTAAATTATTATTTGAAGAAAAATATAATTCGTTTATATTATTAAAATCTTTATTTAATCTTTTTCCGTTTAATATTATAAATGAATTACCGTTTGTTTGCGCCGCATAGGCGAAATATTTTGAATCTGCAGAATATTTATATAAAAGAATATTGTCGTAATTTGTAATCGTCTCTCCGCCAACATGAAAACTTAAATTTTCGTTTGTATCTATATCGATAAATAATAAAGTTTTTCCATCGGGCGAAAAAGACATATTCGTTATTAAATTATATTCGCCTAAATTTCTGCCGTTTAAAATAAGACTTGTCATTATAGGAGCGTTCGTAATATTTTCTTGAGATATTTCGGGCATTTGTAATGAAATAAAATTTGTTATAATATTCGTTACAATCATAAGAGCTATAGTGTCGGATTGCCCTTTTACAGTTATTCCTTCCTCATTTGTATAGACGCTGATATTCGATAAATTATAATTAGTAATCATTGAAGTATTTGTAGTCGATGCGTTTGTAATTATAGAATTATTTATATCGTTAGTGTCAATTTCGGGCATAAATTTAACGGCATCAGCATAATTATTAGCGTCAAAAGAAACAAAATCAACGACTTCCAAAAATATATCGGTATCGTTATTCGATAAAGTTGAACTTTCTTCTACTTCAATAATATATATAAGTTCGTCTCCATAGGTAGAATATTTCATTCTGTCGACTTTGCCATCAATTTGTTTTTCTTCTCCGTTTACATTGATAAAATATTCTCCATCTCTTAAATAAGAAAAGGCAAAATCATTGTCGTCAATAATCGAAGCAAATAATTCTGAATATTGATTTTTCTCCTCTCCGTTTATAACTGCGATTCCATAGTCGTTTAATCTTGCAAATATTATGGAATTATTTCCCGAAAAAACCGTTCTCTCTATAGAATCAAATTCCATTTCTTTATCGCCATAAATTAAAGTCCACATATCTTTTCCCGTAGAAGATTTCAACATTGTGGCGACTAAAATATTATTTGGAAGAATTTTTATTATTCCTGCGTCTTTATATCCCGTTAATCTTTTTTCTTTATAAATTATATCAAAAGTTTTTTGATTATTTATATCGGTTTTTTCTATTATAACGGCAAAATTATTTTCGTCTAAAATATATCCGTCTTTTACTCTCTCGCCTCTTTGCAAAGTATATATTTGAGGAAAAGTCGAAATATTGATTAAAATAAAAGAAATAAATAATATAAAAATTCTCATAAAGATTACTCGCTTTAAATTTAATATCTTAATTTAATAATTATTATAAACGCTTATTAAAAATATATCAAATTATATTAAATATTAAATTTTATATAATTAACATTTCTTTATTTTTTACCAATTATTAAAGGCAGATAATCAAAAAATGAATAAATCGTTATTATCGTCACTATTAGCAAACTATAATAAATTATCATATCGAAAGGCAAAAAATCAATATAAGTAAATTTTAAAACTTTTATCAAAAATATTATTATAACGGCGGCGGCTCTCGAAGCGGTTTTTAATTTTCCGCTAAACTTTGCGGCTACTGCAAATCCTCTCAAACCTCCAAGAATTCTTATAAACATTGAAAACATATCTCTATAAAGAGAAATTATAAACATCCATATCGGCATAGAACCTTCATATAAAAAAATCGTAAACATAGTTATATGAAAAACTGTATCAGCAAAAGGGTCGAGAACTTTTCCCAAATCGCTAACTAAATTAAGTTTTCTAGCAATCATTCCGTCCAAAGCGTCAGTAATTTCAAGGATAATTAAAAATATTAATCCTAAAATTGCCGTTATAATAGAATTGTAAAAATAAAGAAATATAACAAGCGGAGATAAAATAATTCTGCTAACGCTTAATATATTAGGTATTTGATTTTTCATAATTTATCCTATTAATTTTTTTAGTCGATTAATATTATATAATTTTTTTTAGAAAAATAAATATCATTTTCAAAAATATACTTTAAATAAAAATAGTTAATTGCAAAGGATATTATAATTGCCAATTTAAATATAATCTAAAATAGAAAGGATAGATAAATTTAAGACTATTATTTACCCCCCCCCCCCATGAATTTATCAAAGAATTTATTTCTAAAATTATCTCTCCATTTTCTAATTGGTATCCACCAAGCCAACTTATTAATATTCTTCTCATTCATTTTTAATGTAATCTTAAATCCAAATAAATAAAATATTAAATAATCTTTCGTATTATATATCCCAAATAATTTTATCCAGTTATTATTATATTTAATTTTACTTCTTAACTTATAATGTTGATATTGTAAATCTATTATTTTAGTATTTATTTCATTTAATTTTAATTGCAATATATTTTTTTCATTAATTAAACTTTCTATTATTGTATTAATTTTTTTATCAACTTGTTCCAATACATTTATATAAATTATATCTTCGTAAAAAGGAGTCATACGAGCATATTTCCAAAAGTATTCTGAGTAATTTGCATCCGAATATATCCACGGTTTTCTATACCCTGCCCAATGAATAATTACTGGATTATCAAAAGCTTCTTTCTTTTCTTTTTCTACCAAATAATTTTGAACGGGCATAGCGTTATATATATGACTTATATTTTTTACTTTATCTTGCAAAGTAATATTTAATGTGTCTTGGTCTGGAAACCGTAATAAATTTGAATATTTAACTACATTTTCAAATAATTTATCTTCTATATTCTCTTCTCGCCATTTCTTCAAATTTACTAAAATAACGCCCGGATTTACATAGCGATAATTTTTTGCTAAATCAAGACGCTTTGCCCAAGAATTTTTAGTTAACGGCGCTTGGTCGACAACCGCTCCAATATAAAATCTGTCTATATTAATATTATATAATTCAGTTATATCCTCATCCGCTATAAGGTCGGCGTCTAAAAATAAACATTTATTCAATTCTGACTTTAATGAAGATATTATAAATCTATAATTTGTTTCATTTGTAATATGAGATTGAGAAGATTTTACTATATTTTCAAATCTGCTATTGTCGATTTTTATATATTCTATATTAAAATCTTTTATATATTTGAGTTTATTTAGTTTTCTTTTATTTTCATCGCTTATTCCTCCATCCAAAATAAAGAAATTTATGGTTTGTTTTTTATTCAAATTATAGAGGATAGACGCCATTGATACCGATAAATATTTTGTGTAGCTATCATTAACTGTAAAAAATATATTCATTTAATAGCTCCATTTATATTTTTATGCCATTATTTTAATCGCTATCGCTTTTTATATAATATTCAATTCCTCTCATAGAAGCGTCATACACGGAATAATCAACCTCGTAAATAATTCCGCTTTCTGGTTTAACATATACTTTATTGTCAATATCGTAAACTAATTGATAAATAATTTTTGTATTATCTTCAAAATATAAAATAACAATCGCGTCTGGAGTTCTAAAAAGTCTCTCAATTCGCGGCGAAACATTATAAACGAAACCCGAAGCCTTTATTAAAGATAAAGTTGAAAAATCATTATAAGCTTTTTGCAAATCGGTTTTATTCTCTATAGTTTCAACAACCCAATTAGTTCTGTTTATTTTTTTTATAATATTCGTATGATTTACTGCAGAAATTACAACTGTTTTAACGGAATCTAAAGATATTGGATTATTAAATATTTCTTTATCGCGCAACATATCGACAGTTTTTTTCAAAGCTTCAATATAAATTGATTCAACGCTAAAATATTCGTCATTATATTTTACATAATATCTCTCTTCATCAGCCGTTTTATCTCCGACAAATATTTTATATTTTTTATTTCCTTCCCAAATTGTAAATTCGCTTGAAGGATTTTCTAAACCGAAAGATTTAACTTCGGATAAATTAGTAATTATCATATCGATATTTAAAGTATTAAAATTTTTAACATTTGCAAACGCTTCAAGTTGGTCAACTTTATAATCGCTCGCATTTAACGGAGAGATTATTTTCCAAACATTATTTATTTTTTCAACTATTATAGGCTCGCTTTCAAATATCAATTCGTATTTATTGGCGTTAGTTTCATTAAGCTCAAATATTTGAGTTCTTGGTTTATTAGACGCGATTTCGGCGCTTCTTTTTTTTGTTATATAAAAAGCCGTAAAACTTATAATTAAAAGTATTATAACTAAAATCAATAATTTAATAATATTTTTATTCTTCATATAAATTGCAAATCCTATTTTCTATTTTGAAGAACTATATTAGATAAATATAAAAATATAGTCGTTATCGATAAGAAATAAATAATATCTCTTAAATCCAAAACTCCTCGCGAAATGCTATTAAAATGATAATCTCCGCTTATAAACTCCATGACATTTGAAAGCGAAGGAAACAATAAAGCTAATAATTTTAAGAATATATTAAAAAATACAGTTATAGCAAGTCCAACCATTAAAGCTATTATTTGGTTTTTAGTTATCGAAGAAGCAAATATTCCAATCGAACATAAAGCCGATATTAAAAATACGCTTCCGATATATCCGCAAATCACTGGTCCTAAATCCAATCTTCCTAAAAATAATAAAGTTATCGGATATAATAAAGTCGGCAAAAGAGCAAAAAGCATAAATATAACAGCAGATAAAAATTTTCCAATTATAATTTCAAGAGTCGAAACCGATTGAGTAATTATAAGCTCGTAAGAACCGCTTAAAAATTCGCTTGAAAATAATCCCATAGTTATTGGCGGAACTATAAGAGATAATATTACAGGCAAAAGCAAAAAATAATCTCGCATATCGTTTTGAGATATAATAAAAAATCTTGAGAAAAAATATATTCCCGAAACTACTAAAAATATAGCCGAAAAAATATAAGCTATCGGCGAAAGAAAAATATGTTTAAGTTCCTTTTTTAATATTATTAATGATTTATTAAAAGAAAAAATATTTTCCATTATTCGTCTCCTTTAGTTAATGTGTGGAATACGGTTTCCAAATTCTCTTTGACTCTCGTCATTTCGTAAATTATCCAATCTGTGCTTTTTATAAATCTATATATTTCATCTCTTGGCTCTTCGGAATTTGAGTATATAGTTAATTCTTTTATATTATTAAAATTATCTTCAATTTCAACTTTATAAATATCGCTAACGCTTAATAATTTTTCTTTAACGCTTTCGATATTGTCGTTTGTTTTAATAGATATTTTTATAGTCGAAGATTTATCGTTATTTCCAAAATTTAAACTTAAATTTTCAGGCGTATCATCCGCTATAATATTTCCTTTATTTATTATAATCGCTCTTGAGCAAGTGGCTTCAACTTCACTTAATATATGAGTAGAAACCAAAACAGTTTTTTCTTTTCCTAATTCTTTTATTAATTCTCTAATTTCAACTATTTGATTTGGGTCAAGTCCGTTTGTAGGTTCGTCTAAAATAAGAATTTTAGGGTCATGAATAATAGCTCCCGCAAGCCCTACTCTCTGTTTATAACCTTTAGACAATTCGCCTATTGGTTTTGAAATTACTTCTTTTAATCCGCAAACATTAACTACATAATGAAGTCTTTCATTTAATTTTCTTCTTTCTAATTCTTGTATATCAGCCATATAAACTAAATAATCAAAAACGCACATATCGTTATAAAGCGGGGCAGATTCGGGAAGATAACCGATTATTTTTTTTACATTATTTTCTTCGTCTAATATGCTTTTTCCGTCTATAATAGCATCGCCGCTAGTAGGATTAAAATAACAAGTTAATATTCTTAAAGTCGTAGATTTTCCCGCTCCGTTTGGTCCGAGTATTCCGACAATTTCTCCCGATTTTATTTCAAAACTTATTCCTTTTAAGGCTTGAAAATCGCCGTAATATTTAGTCAAATTTTTAACAGAAATCATTATTATTCCTTATAAATAATTTAATAATCAATTTGAAATATTATAATATAATTAAAATAAAATCTCAACAATTATATTATTATTTTTTATAAAAATATTAAATATTCTATTAAAAAAATTATTTGACATTATAAAATATTATTCTATAATTAATAACATATTAAAAAAATAATAAAAATGGATAATTAAAATTTGAAAAAGAGTAAAAGTAAAAAGAATAAAGTCAATAACAATAAATCTAATAAAGAAAAAAAATCAATTAAATATAATAAAAACTCAAATAAAAAAATTTTAGTCAAAAAAAATTCGGATAATAAAAGTAAAAAAACGGATATTAAGAAATCTATTCCAAAACCCGATATAAAGATAGATATAAACAATCCTAAAAAAGACGCCGAATTAATAGCAAAAGCTTATAATATTCCGATTGAATTCAATAAAAAATGTTTAGATGAAGCAAAATCATTGCCCGATAATTTGGAAAACGAACCTTTAGAATTCGACAGAATAGATTTAAGAGATTTAAAAACTATAACTATAGACGGAGCGGATTCAAAAGATTTTGACGATGCGATAAGCGTAGAAAAATTAAACGATGGTTATAAAATCGGAGTTCATATTGCAGATGTGAGCCATTTTGTAGATATTGGAAGCGCTTTAGACAGAGAGGCAAGAAAGAGAGGAAATAGCGTTTATTTGATAGATAAAGTTTATCCAATGTTTCCGCATGAACTTTCAAACGGAATTTGCTCTTTAAATGAAGGAGTAAGCAGATTTGCTATGACGGTTTTTATAAATATTGACGGCAAAGGAAATGTTAGAGAAAGCAGTTTTCATAAAAGCGTTATAAAATCCGACAGAAGATTAACCTACGATTATGCTCAAGATATTTTAGACAAAATTGAAGAAGACGAAGAATGGCTAAAAAAATTATTAACCGAAGCAAACGAAATAAAAGAAATATTATTAAAAAAAAGAATTGAAAACGGAAGCATAGAATTTAATTTAAACGAAACTAAAATTATACTTGACGGAGACGGAAATCCGAAAGACTTTTTTATTGCAGAAAGGAAAGAAACGCATAAAATAATAGAAGAGTTAATGCTTTTGGCAAATTGCGAAGTCGCTAAAAAATTGAAAAATATAAAAGGCGCTATTTACAGAATTCATGATTCTCCCGATAAAGAAAAATTGGACACATTTAATAGAATCGCTTACAACAGAGGATATAAATTAGTAAAAGACAATGAAGGAAATTTTGATTTTCAATCTTTTATGGAAAATATAACGGGAAAGGCGGATGAAAAATTACTTCTCACTTTACTTTTGCGCTCTATGAAACAGGCTGTTTACGATATTAATAATATAGGACATTTTGGGCTTGGCTTTCAATATTATACGCATTTTACATCACCTATAAGAAGATATACCGATTTGCTTACTCATAGATTATTAAAATTAATATTGGAAGAAGATATAAAAACTCTTAAACCTTCAATGCAAAAAATGTTTAATAACGCCGCTTTGTCATGCTCAAAAACCGAAAGAGTGGCTATAGAATGCGAGAGAGCTTTGAATAAAGTAAAATCCGTTAGGTTTATGAAAGATAAAGTTGGAAACGAATATAACGGAATAATAAGCGGAATAACGAAATTTGGAATATTCGTGGAAATAGAAGAGCGAGGAATAGAAGGACTTATAAGATACGCAATTTTAAAATCGCATTATAGATTTGATGAAAAAGAACAAGCTGCCTATAGCGAAGCTAACGGCAAATGGTTTACTTTGGGCGATAAAATAAGAATAATGGTTTATAAAGTTAATCTTAAAGAATTATTTATAGATTTTATTCCGTCTGACGAATTTGATAATTCATTTGATAGAGAGAATATAATTGACGGTAAAGATTTTTTTAATAAAATTAGAAAAAACAAAAATAAAAAGAATAATAAAAATAATTCTAATCGCGGTAATAGAGGAAGAAATAAATCAAAAAATAATCGTAAAAAATATAAACAATAATTCTTTATTAAATATATAGTTAAATATTTAACCATACTTAAACTTAACATAATGCTTATTATAGGAATATGCACCTCAATAATTTATAATAAAAACCATTATAACATACAAAAAATAAAATATCAACAGTTGAATATAAATTTATTTGTATTATTTTTTGAGTATTAATTTATAAAAAATAATCATTTATCAAAAAATTAAGTGAAATTTAATCATAATTTAATAATTCATGTTCCTATAATAAGCAATATGTTAACTTAAATTTTAGGAGGTAAATGAGTTTTAATTATGAGTAAAGAATCTAAAGATAACAAAAACCTTACTACAGTGAAAATTTTAATATCCTATCATAAACCAGCAGTTTTGCTTAAAGACGAAGTATTAACGCCGATTCATGTAGGCAGGACGCTTGCAACGGAATCCTCAAAAGACGGAAGTATGAGTGAAGAAGATTATAAATGGATGCTTGAAAATATGATTGGAGACGATACGGGAGATAATATTTCGTATTTAAACAGAACCTTAAACGAATTAACTTCAATGTATTGGGCTTGGAAAAATTACGATAAATTAGGAAATCCCGATTATATTGGTTTTATGCATTATAGAAGAATATTTGATTTTTTAGATAAATCTAAACCATTGCCTATTAACGAAGATTTAGGTTTGCCCAAGCTTGAATATTTGGATGATGAAATTTTTAAAGAATACTATGATAAAGATAAAATATTAGATATAGTGAAAGAGAATAAATATATTATATCCGAACATCATAAGTCTAATACATACAATCATTATAAAACAGGGCATAAATATTTGCATATCGAAGACTACGATAAATGTTTACAATTAATAGAAAAGTATTTTCCAGAATATAAAGAGGCTTCTGATATTTATAATAAAGGTAATAAATCCTATTTTGATAATATGTTCATTATGCCTAAAAACGACTTTTTTACTTACTGCGATTTTTTATTTAAAATTATATTTGAATTCTCAAAATCTATTGATATGTCAAAATATTCTTTGCAAGAAATTAGAACATATGTATCAGAATGGATAACCGCAATATTTTTTACAAATTTAAAAATAAAAAATAATATTGAAATAAAAGAAATTCCGATTATATACATAAAAGATACGGATATTGTCAAAGAATTATACCCTAAAAACAAAGACTCTATCTGTATTTGTTTTGCTTCAAACGATTATTATTCTGTATTTTTAGGAGTTACCTTAAAATCTCTTATAGAAAATTCAAATAAAAATAATTATTATGAAATATATATATTTGAAACTGAAATATTAGAAAGAAATAAAGAAAAATTACTATCTATGACTACGGATAATATTAACATTAAATTTATTAATGTAAAAAAATATATTAGGAACTTTAACAAAATTAAATTCTTTGTTCATAGGCACTTTTCTATAGAATCTTATTATAGATTTTTTATTCCAAGAATATTTAAAAATTTTAATAAAATTTTATATTTGGATATTGATATTATTATTTTAGACGATATAGCGAATTTATATAATGCGAATACAAATAATAAAATATTATCCGCCGTGTTAGATATAGTAATTATAAATAGCATATATAACAAAGAATTTGCTAAAAAAGATATGGAATTTTCAGAGTATTTATCTGATATTCTAAAATTAAAAAATATTTATAACTATTTTCAAGCTGGAGTTTTGTTATTTGATATTAAAAAATGTATTGATTTTAATTTGGAAGAAAAATGTTTAGAAAAATTAAACGAAATAAAAGAACCTGTTAATATCGACCAATGTGTATTAAATTCAGTTTGTCAAGAAAATATTAATTTTTTAGATTTATCATGGAATGTGGAATGGATATTAGATATTTATTATAATGATAATTTAAAAAACATTCTTCCAGTTAAAATTTATAACGAATATATTAAAGCCTATAATAATCTAAAAATTATACATTACTGCGATATAATTAAACCTTGGAATTCTCCATATTATCAGAATGCTAATATTTGGTGGAAATACGCTCGAATGACGGATTTTTACGAAGAGATTATTTATTTTCATACTCGTAATACGGGGCATAACATTACTAATAATATAAATAGATTTAGTATAGCCGATTTTATTTTATCTTTTGTAAACAATGAAAATGAACTTTCTATTATGTTTTTTGGCATAAAGATAAGAATAAAAAAGAATTTCTTACAAGAAAATTACATTTACTATAATAAAAAAGATAGAATATTTTCTATATATAAAAATAATAGATATACAAGAATAACTATTTTGGGAATTAAGATAACTTTAATAAAGAGGTAATTAAAATGTCAAAATTTAATCAGGATATAAACATATTTTTTACAGTTAATAATGATTATACAAAATATTTATCGGTATCTATGGCGTCTATTATTTATAATTTGGATAAAAAACAAATTATAAATTTCTTTATTTTGGATGGAGGAATAAGCGATGAAAATAAAAGAAAACTAAATAAACTCAAATATATAAAAGATTTTAATATAGAATATATAAAAATCGACAATAGCAGATTTGAAAATATAGTAAAATCTTCTCAATCTCATATTACAAATGAAACAAATTATAGATTTATAATATCTTCATTAAAGTCAGAATTGAATAAATGTTTATTTTTAGACGCCGACCTTATAGCGGATGAGGATATAACTGAATTATATAATATTAATATAGACAGATTTTATATTGGAGCGGTTGTCGACCAAGCGCCGTTAACTAAAAATTCTTGGGCAAAGCGTCTTGATTTAGCAAAAAATTATCGCTATGTAAATCCGGGCGTTATTTTAGTAAATTTGAAGAAATGGCGAGAAGAGAATATAGAAGATAAATTATTTGAAAATGTAGTTAAATATTCAAATTTATTACGGTTTCCAGACCAAGACACATTAAATATTACTTTGCAAGATAAAGTAAAAAATATAAGTCATATATATAACGCTATGCCCGTTCAAAATTATTTGGTAGAAAAAGAAAAGAAAGAAGCTTTTGATAATCCAGTAATTATTCATTGGGCAGGGTATAGAAAACCGTGGATATATTCGGATGCAAATTACTCAGAATACTTTTGGAAATATGCTCGTATGACTCCTTTTTACGAGGAGATTATTTATAAAAATATAGAATTATATATCCATTGGGCTACAGAAGAATTAAAAAAGAATGTGGTTAAAAGTTGGAATATAGCCGATTTTATATTTAGTGTATCAGAGAATTATAAATATAAGATTATAAAAATATTTGGAATAAAAATTACAGTAAAAAAATAATAAACTCTATAATTAATTTTAGCCATAGAACTTCGTAAAATATTGCACAATATTAAGTTTTCAAATGATTAGTCTATAGAAAAAAATTAATATAATATTATTTACTTTAAAAGATTTATATTATAAACTTTACTAATTAATTTTAATATTTAGAGATTATCGCATTTTATATTATGAATAAATTTAAAATAGAATCAAGTTTTAAACCTTCGGGCGACCAAAGTCAAGCTATAGATAGTTTGGTAAAAGGAATTGAAAATAAAAATAAATATCAAACATTGCTCGGCGTGACTGCAAGCGGAAAAACTTTCACTATCGCAAATGTTATAGAAAAAGTAAATCGCCCTACTCTCGTTCTCTCGCATAATAAAACTTTGGCGGCGCAACTTTACAGAGAACTTAAAGATTTTTTCCCAAGTAATGCGGTTGAATATTTTGTTTCATATTACGATTATTATCAACCCGAAGCTTATGTTCCTGCAAGAGACTTGTATATCGATAAAGACGCTTCCGTTAATGACGAAATTGACAGATTGAGACTAAAAGCCACAACCTCTTTGCTTGAAAGAAGAGATGTTATAATAGTCGCTTCAGTTTCATGCATATACGGATTAGGCTCTCCCGAAGATTATAGACAATTATATATAGCCGTAGAAAAAGACAAAGAATACGACAGAGATGAAATTATTGAAAAACTTGTAACTATACAATACGAAAGAACAAGAGATATATTAGAGAGAGCGAAATTTAAAGTTATAGGCGATACTTTAGAGATAATGAGCGCTTATGCAGATGAAGTTATAAGAATAGATTTTTTCGGAGATACGGTTGAGAAGATAGTAAAAATAAACGCTTTAACAAGAAAAAAAATATCCGAACAAGACAGAGTCGTTATATATCCCGCGAAACATTTTGTTACGGGAGGAGATAAATTAAACAGAGGAATAAAACTTATAGAAAAAGAGCTTGAAGAACAATATAAAAAATTTCAAGACGAAGGCAAACTTGTAGAAGCCGAAAGAATTTATGGAAGAACAAAATACGATTTGGAAATGCTTAAAGAAGTCGGTTATTGCGCGGGAATAGAAAATTATTCTCGTCCTTTATCGGGCAGAAACGAAGGAGAGCGTCCCGCTTGTTTGATTGATTATTTTCCTGAAGATTTTTTAACCGTTATAGACGAATCGCATGTAAGCGTTCCGCAAATAAAAGGAATGTATCATGGAGATAGAAGCAGAAAAGAGACTTTAGTAAAATACGGATTTAGACTTCCTTCGGCTTTAGACAATCGCCCTTTATATTTTGAAGAATTTGAAAATTTGACAAACGACACTATATATATAAGCGCGACTCCTTCCGAATATGAAATTAAAAAAAGTTCGCAAGTTGTAGAGCAGATAATAAGACCAACGGGACTTTTGGACCCAATTATAGAAGTTTATCCGATTGAAGGACAGATTGATAAAATAATCGAAGAGATAAAAAAAGTAGTCGAAAGAAACGAAAGAATTTTTATAACGACTCTAACTAAAAAAATGGCGGAAGATTTAACTAAATATTTAAACGAACATGATATAAGAACGCGATATTTGCATTCGGACATTCATACGGTTGAAAGAGTGGAAATAATAAGAGATTTACGGCTCGGAGCTTTTGATGTTTTGGTTGGAATAAATCTTTTAAGAGAAGGATTGGATGTTCCCGAAGTTTCTTTAATATTGATACTAGACGCGGATAAAACGGGATTTTTAAGAAATACTACAACTCTTATACAAACTATAGGAAGAGCGGCAAGAAATTCTAACGGAAGAGTTATAATGTTTGCCGACACTATAAGCGAAGCTATGAGAATGGCTATAGACGAAACTAACAGAAGAAGAGAAAAACAAATTGAATATAATAAAGAACATAATATAACGCCAAAAACTATAGTAAAGAAAGTTCAAGATATAATAGAGAGAGAAGAAAAAGTTGAAACTTCTTACGAAATTCATTTTGATTTTAGAAGATTTAACGAAAAATTAAAAATTGACCCTGAAAAGCAAAGCGCAAATTATATAAAAGAACTTGAAAAAGAAATGAAAATTGCTTCAAATAATTTGGAATTTGAAAAAGCTATTGAGATAAGAGAGAGAATAAATCAATTAAAAAAATTAAACACAAAAAATAAAGTTAAATTAAAAAAATAAAATATTCTATAAATATTGAATTATATTATTTACTAATATATCTAGCATCATCTTCATTATATAATAAAAGTAACATCTTTGTTTACTATATCAGCCTTTAGTATGTCAAAGTAGATCCCGCTTCGCTTCTGCAAGCATTCGTCTCAGCAAAAAAACATTAATAATAGAAACCTAAAGTTCAATATTTTAAGGGACAGTTTATTTATTTTAAATTTATTAAATTAAGCAACGAGAATTATATTCCCTTGAAACTAAATTTATTAACTTTATTTAATTTTTTTGATTTTATTAATTTTATCGTCATTGAGAACATTGCTGTAGGTACACAGCGTGAAACGAAGTAATCCATTTTAATGAAGTTTATTTGTTTAACTAAATTCATAAAATAATAGTTAGCTTATTTTTTTTATATCTATAATATATTAACTAAAATTATAAATTGATTTATTAGATTTTATTATTTTATATATATTTTCATAAAACTTAAAATTTATCAATACAAAATCTGATATTTTACTATAAAGAATGTCAAAAATTATAAATTTATTGTTTGACTTTTTAAAATTATTTATTATCACTATGATATATAATTAATTATAAAATAAATTTATATAAAAAACTATTTGAATTTTTTAAATTAATTATTATATTGAGTATAGAAAGGTTGATATTTACTATTTGTAATTCGTATGACAAGAGGAGATAGAGTAAAAGCTAAAGGTTTTAAAAATGTAAATTTTGGCTTTTATAAAAAGGCAAGGATTTAATCCCTGCCTAAAAAATAGTTTTCAATAATTTATATATTTTCAGAATAGGATGTACATTTAGCGTTAAATTTATCCATATCTACTTCTTTACAAATCTTTCCCGTAACCGC
>ERZ1673700.1691-NODE-1691-length-20187-cov-6.460014_pt1 | contig 20187 bp, 16 predicted proteins | sample MGYA00580230_ERZ1673700 | MGnify/ENA primary metagenome ERZ1673700 (study PRJEB41218, sample SAMN15661782) | gut metagenome | host: Homo sapiens | place: Canada: London | collected 2015-08-20/2019-03-30 | study: EMG produced TPA metagenomics assembly of...
TCAGCTCCACCGCCATCTGCTCGGTCTCCCGGCTGGCGGTGCCGTTGCCGATGGCAATATGGGTGACGCCATGGCGGCGTACCAGCTGGGACAGGCGGGTGATGGCCTCCTGCCTCTGGCGGGGACCGAAGGTGGGATACACCACGGCGGTGTCCAGCACCCGGCCGGTGCCGTCGATGACCGCCACCTTGCAGCCGTGGGCATAGCCGGGGTCCAGGCCCATGGTCACATGGCCCTTTACCGGAGGCTGCATCAGCAGGGGCTTCAGGTTCAGGCCGAAGTTGGCAATGGCCCCCTCGCAGGCGGCGGCGGTGAGATCGGACCGGGCCTCCCGCTCCAGGGAGGGGTAGATCAGCCGGTCATAGGCGTCCTCGCAGGCGGCCTTGATAAACTCCATGGCCCGGGACCCGGGACGCACCACCGCCCGGCGCAGAGTCATCAGACCCAGCTCCCGGTCCAGCAGCACGGTGACGGTGAGGACGCCCTCCTTTTCGCCCCGGTTGATGGCCAGGATCTGGTGCCCGGCCAGCTTGGCGATGGGCTGGTCAAAGTCATAATACAGGCGGTAGACGGTGTCCTCCTCCGTGGCGGCCAGACTCCGCAGCCGGCCCTGGCGGCGCAGCAGCTCCCGCAGGGTCTTGCGGATGGCGGCATCGTCCGACAGCAGCTCCGCCACGATGTCGTTGGCCCCCTGGAGGGCATCGGCCGGAGTCTCCACACCCTTTTCCGGATCCAGGAATCCGGCGGCGGCGGTCTCCGGATCCGGGCAGTCCCGGCCCTGAGCCAGCAGCAGCTGGGCCAACGGCTCCAGGCCCTTTTCCCGGGCCACGGTGGCCCGGGTCCGGCGCTTCTGCTTATAGGGGCGGTACAGGTCCTCCACCTCCGCCAGGGTGGCGGCGTTGTCAATGGCGGCGGACAGCTCCTGGGTGAGCTTCCCCTGGCCGTCGATGGCGTTTTTGACCTCCTCCCGGCGCTGGGCCAGGTTCCGCAGATAGTTCAGCCGGTCCTCCAGGGTCCGCAGGGCCGTGTCGTCCATGCTGCCGTGGAGCTCCTTGCGGTAGCGGGCGATGAAGGGGATGGTGTTGCCCTCATCCAGCAGGTTGATGACATTCTGCACATGGGCCAGGGGCTTTTCCAGCTCCCGGGCCAGAATTTCCGCGATGCTTTGCATTTGCTTCTCCTTTCGCAGGCAACTGCCGGGACGGATATCCTCCGTCCCGGCAGATTTTTACTTGTGGTACAGCTTCTTCACCTCATAGCGGGGCTGGCAGGTGACGTTGATGCCCAGACGCTTGTAGAGCTTTTCGTCCTCCTCGGAGATGATGACGGAGAAGTGGGCGTCGCAGCCCCGGAGGCTGCTGAGCTGCTCCTGAACCATGGCGGCCAGAGGGTTGGTCAGGCCCGAGATGGCCAGGGCGATGAGTACCTCGTCGGAGTGGAGCCGGGGATTCCGGTGGCCCAGGTTGCCGGTTTTCAGGCGGCTGATGGGCTCGATGACCGAGGCGGGGATCAGCTTGAGCTTGTGGTCGATGCCGGCCATGGCCTTCAGAGCATTCAGCAGCAGGGCCGCGCTGGCCCCCAGCAGGGAGGAGGTCTTGCCCGTGACCACGGAGCCGTCCGGCAGCACCATGGCCCCGGCGGGAGCGCCGGTCTCCTCCGCCTTTTGCAGGCAGGCCGCCACGGCAGGGCAGATCTCCGGCGTAACGCCGGCCTGCTGCATAACGATCTCCAGCTTCCGCACCACCTCATCGTCACAGCGGCCCCGGGTGCGATCGGCCATGCCGGCGTAGTAGCGGCGGAGGATCTCCATCCGGGACGCCGCCTGACACACCTGGTCGTCCACAATGGCGAAGCCCGCCATATTCACGCCCATGTCCGTGGGGGATTTGTAGGGAGACGCGCCCTGGATCCGCTGGAACATGGCGTTGAGCACCGGGAAGATCTCCACGTCCCGGTTGTAGTTCACGGTGGTCTTGCCGTAGGCCTCCAGGTGGAAGGGGTCGATCATGTTCACGTCGTTCAGGTCCGCCGTGGCCGCCTCATAGGCCAGGTTCACCGGGTGCTTCAGCGGCAGGTTCCAGATGGGGAACGTCTCATACTTGGCGTAGCCCGCCCGGACGCCGCGCTTGTTCTCATGGTACAGCTGGCTCAGACAGGTGGCCATCTTGCCGCTGCCGGGGCCGGGGGCCGTTACCACCACGATGGGACGCGAGGTCTCGATATAGTCGTTTTTGCCCAGGCCGTCGTCGGACACGATGTGGGCCACGTCCGAGGGATACCCGGCAATGGGGTAGTGGCGATAGCTCCGGACGCCCAGGGCCGTCAGCCGCTTGATGAAGGCGTCCGCCGCCGGCTGACCGGCGTACTGGGTGATGACCACGGAGCCAACATAAAAGCCCAGGCCCCGGAAAACGTCCATGAGCCGCAGCACGTCCTCATCGTAGCCGATGCCCAGGTCGCCCCGGACCTTCTTCTTCTCGATGTCTCCGGCGCAGATAACCACCACGATCTCCACGTCGTCCCGGATGGAGGCCAGCATGCGGATCTTGCTGTCCGGCTGGAATCCCGGCAGCACCCGGGAGGCGTGGTAATCGTCGAACAGCTTGCCGCCGAACTCGATATACAGCTTGTCGCCGAATTGCTCCCGCCGGGCCCGGATGTGCTGGGCCTGGAGGGTCAGGTATTTGTTGTTGTCGAACCCGATCTTCATATGTGCTCCCTACTTTCTGGTGATTGCTTCAACCTGATTATTATACACGACACAGGCCCGGGAGAAAAGAGCTTTTTTGCATTTTTCCCTCCGGCAAATCTGCCGGTTTTTTCAGGAGGTTTTTGGGCGAATCGCGCCGTTGCTTTTTTCCGCCGCCGGGGGTATACTAAGGGATACACCACACATGCAGGAGGATGCGGACCATGCGCTTTCAGGTTTTGCTGAAAAAGGAAAACGTTCCGGGGATGAGCTTCTTCCCCTTTTTCGAGACCAACGACATTCAGGAGGCCAAGGAATTCGCCATGCGGCTGGCCTTTGAGGAGTTCAACCTGGTGAAGGTCATGGACACCAAGCGCCAGGAGCTGGTGCGGGACTTCGACGCCGCCGTGTATCGGGAGCAATAAGAGCCATAGCAAAAAAGAGGCGCTGCCGCGGCAGCGCCTCTTTTGATTTACAGGGCAGGGGATCAGGCAAAGAACAGGCCCCAGGCCAGGAAGCCCAGGATGGCTACCAGGCCGGTGAACAGCAGGACGATCACCAGATAGCCCATGATGTCCCGGGCGGACAGCTTGGCCACGCCCAGCGCAGGCAGCGCCCAGAAGGGCTGGATCATGTTGGTCCACTGGTCGCCCCAGGCAATGGCCATGGCGGCACGGCCGGGCTCCACGCCCAGCTGGGGAGCGGCGGGCATAACGATGGGGCCCTGAACCGCCCACTGACCGCCGCCGGAGGGAACGAAGAAGTTCACGATACCGGCGGACAGGAAGGTCCACATGGGGAAGGTGACGCTGGTGGAAATGCTGACAAAGAAGTCGGAGATCACACCGGCCAGGCAGACGCCCGCGTCGTTGCGGACGGTCATCATGCCCATGATGCCGGCATAGAAGGGGAACTGCAGCAGGATGCCCGAGGCGCCGGCAGCGGCCTCGCCGATGGCGTCCACATAGCGGCGCAGGTCGCCGTGCAGCAGAATGCCCAGGAACAGGAAGATGAAGTTGACGATGTTCAGGTTCAGAGCGGAGGCGATGTTCTTGCCCTCCTCCAGGGTGGCGAAGTAATAAATGATATAGGCGAAGCCGGCCACTACCAGGATGATCCACAGGATGCGGGAGTGCTCCATCTTGTCGGCGGGCGTCTTGACCTCATAGGTCTTGTCCTCCTCATCCTGCAGCAGGGTGGGGTCGATGGTGATGGCGTGATCTCTGTCGGGATGCATGGCATAGTTCACGAAGGGCATGACCAGCAGAATCACACAGCACATGATGATGTTCATGGGGTGGAAGATGGTGTCGGCGGTGGAGGCGGTCAGGACCATTTCCTGCTCGGTGCCGGCAAACAGCTTGTAGCCCTCGGCCAGCTGCAGGGGGATGGAGCCGGACAGGCCGGCGTGCCAGATGACGAAGCCGGAATAGGCGGAGGCGATCAGCAGAGGATAATCCACGGTGGGAACGCGCTTGGCAACCTCGCGGGCCAGCAGAGCGCCGGCGATCAGGCCGAAGCCCCAGTTCAGCCAGCAGCAGATGGTGGAAATAAAGGTGGTGACCACGATGGCCTGCATGTTGTTGTGGCACATACCGGCCACGAACCGCAGCGCCTTCTTGCAGGGCTTGGCGGAAGCCATGGCGGAGCCGAACACCAGCACCAGAGCCATCTGCATGGAGAAGGCCAGCAGGCCCCAGAAGCCGCTGGTGGAACCCCAGGCATTGAGCACCTTCAGCGGCCCCATCTTGGTGGCGATCATCGCGAACACATACACGATGATGGACAGAATGACTGCAAACAGGAACGGATCCGGCAGCCACCGGTTGACCACGCGAACGCAGCCATTGGTGAATTTCTTAAACACAGATTCACTCTCCTTTGTTGTTATCGGCCCGGTCCGTCACAATCGGCGGGCCGGCCTGTGTTAATTCTATAACAGTCATAGAAAGTTTACAATTGCCAAAGCGCCGAAGTTTTAACGAACATTTTGTGAAGTGTTACAGATTTCTCGGATTTTTCATATATCGCGCTAAAATATCGCAGAAAAGCATAAAGAATCAATAAAGTATTGGAGTTTTCGCGTTAAGTTTTTGGCTGGAGTCACCGAGCGGCAGAGCGATAGGGACGAGCAGTATTTTCTGCCGAAACGGATAGTTTTTCCTGATAAGAAACCCGCGCCTGCCGCGGGCGGCCTCCTGACAGACTGCCAAAAAAGCAGGATTGCCTCCGCCTTCGGAAAGGAAGATCGTTACGAAAGAAACCCATCAGGGGTGTCTTTCGTTTTCAATCACCGCATTTTCAGAACTTTTATGAAAGTTCTGAAAATGCTTGAGCAGCTTGTCAAAAAAGGGCACCGCCCTTTTTTGACAAGCTGCTCAAAAGGCCGCCCGTCCGGGCGGCCTTTTGAAATATTTGAAGCGATTACTCCTGATCCAGGACCAGCTCCATGGTGTCCTGGGCGATCATCAGCTCCTCGTTGGTGGGGATCACCATGACGATGACGGGCGCGCCGTCCTGGGAGATGATCTGCTCCTTGCCCCGGCAGTTGTTCTTCTCCGGGTCGCAGGTGATGCCCATGAACTCCAGACCGTGGAGGATGTGGGCCCGGGTCTCGGGTGCGTTTTCGCCCACGCCGGCGGTGAATACCACCACGTCCACGCCGCCCATGGCGGCGGCATACTCGGCGATCATCTTGCGTACCCGGTACTCGAAGATCTCCAGGGCCACGGTGGCCCGGTGATTTTCCTTCTCCGCCGCCTGCTCCAGATCCCGGAAGTCGGAGGACACGCCGGACAGGCCCAGCATGCCGGATTCCTTGTTCAGCAGGTTCACGGCCTCGGAAATGGTCATGTCGTACTTGTTGGCGATGAACTCCACCACGCCCACGTCCATATCACCGGCCCGGGTGCCCATAGGCAGGCCCGCCAGAGGCGTCAGGCCCATGGAGGTGTCCACGCAGCGGCCGCCCTTGACTGCCGCCAGGGAGGAGCCGTTGCCCAGGTGGCAGGACACCACCTTCAGCTCCGCCGGGTCCTTGCCCAGAAGCTCCGCCGCCCGCAGGGACACATAGCGGTGAGAGGTGCCATGGAAGCCGTAGCGGCGGATCTTGTCCTTCTCGTAATACTCATAGGGGATGGAGTACAGATAGGCGTGCTCGGGCATGGTCTGGTGGAAGGCCGTGTCGAACACCGCCACCTGGGGCACGTCGTGGCCCAGCACCGCCCGGCAGGCCTCGATGCCGATGATGTTGGCGGGGTTATGCAGAGGCGCCAGGGGGGTGCAGTCCTCCACCGCCTGCATCACCTGGTCGGTGATGAGAACGGAGCTGGCGAAGCTCTCGCCGCCGTGGACCACCCGGTGACCCACCGCGTCGATCTCCTTCATGGAGGAGATGACGCCGTTGACCGGGTCCACCAGAGCGGCCAGCACCGCCTGGATGGCCTCGGAGTGGGTGGGCATGGGCACGTCGGCCGCAGAAATCACGGCCTTGCCCTCCACCTGGGGCTTATAGGTGAATTTTCCGTCAATGCCGATGCGCTCGCACAGGCCTTTGGCCAGCAGATGGCCAGTTTCCGGATCCAGCAGCTGATATTTCAGAGACGAGCTGCCGGCATTGATAACGAGTACTTTCATGAAAGACCTCCTCGAATTTTGGTCCCACATCACATGTTGCAGGTTCCTTCTTTTTGTATTACGGGAAATATTGTATCGAAATTCCCTGGGCTTGGCAATGGTTTTTGGAAAAAAATGGAAGCCGTATCGCAAAATAGCGGTCAAGGTTTTAACAATGCCCGACACGGCAAACGCCTGTATTTGCACAGTGTACAAATATGTGAAAAAATCGGCAAGCGCAGCAAATGGCTCGTCAGAATTTTCACGGAGTTTGCACACTATAGGCGGGAAATCAGCCGAAAATGCCAATGGAGAGGGTGTCCGTCATAGGGGGACAATGCGGAAAAGGGGCCCGGCCCGAAGCAGAAAAAAGCCCCGGCAGCGCCGCTGCCGGGGCTTCCAGATATTGGAAAATTATTGCAGAATGCGGGCAGCAGACTCCTCGGCGAACTGCTTGCTGTACAGGTCGTGGTAATAGCCACGGCGGCGCAGCAGCTCCTGGTGGGTGCCCTGCTCCACGATGCGCCCGTCCCGGACCACCAGGATCATATCCGCCTTGCGGATGGTGGACAGCCGGTGGGCGATGAGGAAGGAGGTCCGGTCCCGCAGCAGGTGGTCGATGGCCTGCTGGATCAGCTGCTCGGTCTGGGTGTCGATGGAGGAGGTGGCCTCGTCCAGCACGAAGATCCGAGGATCCGCCAGCACGGCCCGGGCGAAGGAGATCAGCTGCTTCTGACCGGTGGATAGGCGTCCCCCGCCCTCACCCACATCGCTGTCCCAGCCCTTGTCCAGCTTTTCCACCACGGTGTCGGCGGACACGGCCCGGGCGGCGGCCTCCACCTCCGCATCGGAGGCGTCCAGCTTGCCGTAGCGGATGTTCTCCCGGACGGTGCCGGAGAACAGATGGGGGTCCTGAAGCACATAGCCGATGTTGCTGTGGAGCCACAGCTGGCTGCGCTGCCGGTAATCCACCCCGTCGATGAGGATCTGCCCCTCCGTGGGCTCAAAGAACCGGCAGGCCAGGTTCACCAGGGTGCTCTTGCCCGCGCCGGTCTCGCCCACGATGGCCACGGTGGCCCCCTGGGGAATGTGCAGGGAGAAGTGCTCCAGCACGTTGTCGCCGCCGTCGGGATAGCGGAAGGTCACGTCCCGGAACTCGATCTCGCCCCGGATGGGCTCCCAGTTCTCCCGCTTGGGGTGGAAGGCGTCGCCGTACTTTTCCACCACCTCCGGGCTGTCCTGAATCTGGGGGACCTTATCCATCAGGTCCGTGACCCGCTCGATAGACGCCTGGAGGGAGATAAACTCCGCGATGTTGGCGGCGGTCATCTGGATGGGCTCGAAAATGCCCACGGCATAGGTGGTGAAGGTGGAGAGGGTGGCCAGCTCCAGAAGGTGATCGGAGACCATATAGCCGCCCCGCAGCAGCACAATGGCCACGGCCATGGTGCTGGCAAACAGCACCAGCGGGATATAGATGGCGTTGAGCCGGGCCGCGCCGATGCCGGCGTCGTGCATCTCCTGGGTCAGGGCCCGGAAGGTGCGGACGGTCTGCTCCTCGGTGCCCAGGGTCTTGGTGGTCTTGGCCCCGGTGATGCCCTCGTTGAAGGACCCGGTGATGCGGGAGTTCAGCTTCCGGACTTTCCGGTTCCACCGGAGGATACGGTTCTGGAAATACCCGGTGAGCACCGCCATCACAGGCACGATGACGATGACCACCAGCGCCAGCCGCCAATTCAGGATCAGCATGGCGGCAAAGGTCCCCAGCACATAGAACAGCGCCCACAGGATATCCGTCAGATTCCAGGCCACCATGCCGGCAATGCGGTTGGTATCGCTCATGACCCGGGTCAGCAGATATCCCACGGGGGTCACGTTGTAAAAGGAGAAGGACAGGGTCTGGAGATGGTGAAACAGGGTCCGGCGCATATCCCGGCCCATGTTCATCTCAATGGTCATGGAGTTGCGGGCAAAGGCCACCACGGACAGAGCCTGTAAAAGAATTACCAGCAGATACACCAGGGAGAAGGGAACGATGCCCCGGAGGGAGTCCGCCTGGATAAAGTTCCGGATGGCGTAGCGCTGGAACAGGGGAATGGCTACGTCCACCAGGGCACACAGACCGTTGAACACCAGCATCCCCACAAAGTCCCGGCGGAAGGGCCGCACAAAGGGCGCAAGCCGCCTCCAGATGCTCCAGTCAAAGGATTTTGTATATTCTTTCTCGTCGAAGGCAGCCATCAGGCGTTCCCTCCTTCCTCCACCAGCGCGCGGTCGTCGCTGCGCATCTGGATGTCATAGATATCCCGGTAAATACCGGGCTGTTGGATCAGCTCCCGGTGGGTGCCCAGGGCGGACACCCGGCCGCCGTCCAGCACCAGGATGCGGTCGGCCTGCATCAGGGTGGTGACCCGGTGGGAGATCAGCAGCACGGTGGCGCTGTGCAGGGTGTCCCGCAGAGCGGTGCGGATCTTGGCGTCGGTCTCGGCATCCACGGCGGACAGGGAGTCGTCAAACACCATAATAGGCGCCTGCTGCATCAGCATCCGGGCAATGGCCACCCGCTGCTTCTGTCCGCCGGACAGGGTCACGCCCCGCTCGCCCACCACGGTGTCGTACCCCTGGGGGAAGGTGGAGATGGCCTCGTCCACGCAGGCGATGGCGGCGGCGCGGCGCATGGCCTCGTTTTCCGCGTCGGGCCGCACGGCGCAGATATTCTCGCCCACGGTCTGGGAAAACAGGAACGGCTCCTGAAGCACCAGGCCGATCTGGCGGCGCAGGGACTTCCGCTTCATGTGCCGGATGTCCACCCCGCCGATGGTGATGGTGCCGCTGCCCTCCGGCAGGTCATACAGCCGGTCCAGCAGGTGGACCAGGGTGCTCTTGCCGGAGCCGGTGCCTCCCAGAATGGCAAAGGTCTCACCCTTGCGGATGGTAAAGGACACGTCCCGCAGCACCGGCTGGCCCTGATAGCCGAAGGTAACATGGTCAAAGACGATGTCGCCGTCTGCGGCGTCCACGGCGTCGGGCGCGTCCTGCTCCTCCCGGGCGTTCAGGATGTAGCCCACCCGGTCCATGGACACCCCGGCCTTGCTCATGTCCGACAGCACCCGGCCCAGGGACCGGACCGGCCAGGACAGGGCCTCGTTATAGGTGACGAAGGCCACGAAGGTGCCCAGGGTCATCCGCCCGGCTACGCATTCGCAGGCCCCGATCACCACGATGACCATCACCTGCAGGCACGTCAGCAGGGTACCGGAGGCCCAGTATACGGACAGCAGCTTTCCCAGCCGGATCCAGAGCTGGGAGAAGCGCTGATTCTTGGCGTTGAACTTCTCATCCTCATACCGCTCCCGGCCGAAGGCCCGGACCACCCGGACGGCGGTAAGATTCTCCTGGGCGCAGGTGGTCAGGTCCCCCTCCGCCTCGTCGGCAGCCTGGAACCGGCCGGAGATCTTCCTGTAGAATACCCCGGAGGACAGGCCCACGATGGGGATGAACAGCGCCGAGATCAGCGAGAGCCGCAGGTTCATGGAGAACATGATGCACAGGTACAGCGCGATGAGAAACACCGTGCGCACCACCTCCACCAGCTGATTGCACACGAACTGGCGGATCACGTCCACGTCGGAGGTGCAGCGCTGGATGATGTCGCCGGTGGGGTTATTTTTGTGCCAGGCAAAGGGCAGATACTGGATGTGGCGGTACAGGTCGTCCCGGATACCCTTGACATAGCTCTCGGAGCCCCGGGCCAGCTGGAGCCGCTGGCCGTAGCTGCAAACGCCCCGCAGCAGGGCCGTCAGCAGTACGCCGCCTGCCGCCCACCATAGGGCCGTCAGGGGCCGGGCCTCCAGCACCGGCCAGCTCAGCCACCGCATGAGGAACGCCGGCAGCCGGACCGGCTCCGTTCCCAGAATGGAGTCCACGGTGATGCGGATGATCTGGGGCGTCAGGGCGTTGAACACCATGGCCAGGCATGCGCACAGCAGCGCCGCGGCAAAATGCCCCCAGCAGGGGCGCAGATATTTCCCGATGAGAGACAGCTTCTCCCGCCGGGACAGCTTTTGGGTGGTTTCCATGAAAGCGCAGACACTTCCTTCCTTTTTTTACTCTCTCTTTTCCGATACGATTTCCGGGCGCAAAAAAAGCGCCCTCCCATGAGGACGCTCCCACAGCCGCAATGAGCCTGCTCCCTCCCCCGGCAGGCGCGTTACGGGTGCACGATGGTCCCCGGCACGATGATGACGGTATTGTTCTTCATGCTGGGCACCACCTTTCTGTTCAGATGGCTACAGTATACAAGGGAAGACGGTATTTGTCAAGGAAAACAGGCAGCTCTGTAAAAAACGTGTGTTTTTTCAAAATGTTGTGGCGCGGCGGGCGAAACTATAGTATACTGAAGCCATGACAACCTGAGGTTGCGGGGAAAACGTCGGATTTTTTCCCGGTGCAAACGGAGGTTGGTAGACATTGCGGCCCGTTTCCGATAGGATAAGGCCAAAGAGAAACGGAGGGACGGAGCCATGGCCTTTGGAGAACGGTTGCAGGAGGTACGCCGCCGGGCGGGACTGACCCAGGAGCAGTTTGCCGCGGAGCTGAACGTATCCCGGCAGGCAGTCAGCAAATGGGAATCCTGCCGGGGCTATCCGGAGATTGAAAAGATCCTCTATATCTGCAACCGGTATCAGGTGTCCCTGGACGAGCTGTTTTCCCAGGAGGTGCCCCGGCAGGCCCCGGCGCAGCCCGCGCCGGATACGCCGCCGCTGCCGGAGAAAACCCTGAAAACGGCGCTGTCCGCGTTTTTCGCCAATCTGTCCCCCCGGGAAAAGTGGCTGGGTCTCGGTGCAGTGGCCGGGACGCTGGCCCTGGCCCTGGCGCTGGGGCTTTGTCTGAAAGGAGGAACCACCGATATGATGACCATTATCTGGATCGCCGCCATGGTGATTTTCGGCGTGGTGGAGGCCGTCACCGTGGGGCTGGCGTCCATCTGGTTCGTGGTGGGCTCTGTGGCGGGACTCATCGCCGCCATCTGCGGCGGCCCTGTGTGGCTGCAAATTGCCCTGTTCTTTGTGGTGTCCATCGTGTGCCTGGCGGCCACCCGCCCCCTGGTGAAGAAGCTGCTGCACAAGGACGTTACCGCCACCAACGCCGACCGCGTCCTGGGCCAGACGGCCCGGGTCACTGAGTCCATCGACAACGCCGTGCCCACCGGGGCGGTGTATGTGGGCGGCATGACCTGGACGGCCCGCAGCGAAAGCGGCCAGCCCATTCCCCGCAACGCACAGGTGAAGATCGTCCGTATGGAGGGCATGCGCCTGTTCGTGGAGCCCGTGTAAGTCCGTTGCAATACTTAACATAAAAACAGGAGGAAAATCGTATGTTTGACAACATCTCTGTTCCCGGCGCGGTTGCCATCGCCATTCTGGTGGTGCTGGTGCTCATCGTCATCGTCCGCAACATCTATATCGTGCAGCAGTCCAAGGCCTATGTGGTGGAGCGCCTGGGCGCGTTCCACTCCGTGTGGGGCGTGGGCTTCCATCTGAAGGTCCCGTTCATTGAGCGGGTGGTGAAGAAGGTCAGTCTGAAGGAGCAGGTGGCGGATTTCGATCCCCAGCCCGTGATCACCAAGGACAACGTCACCATGCAGATCGACACCGTGATCTATTTCCAGATCACCGACCCCAAGCTGTATACCTACGGCGTGGAGTATCCCATGAACGCCATTGAGAACCTCACCGCCACCACCCTGCGCAACATCATCGGCGAGCTGGAGCTGGACCAGAGCCTCACCTCCCGGGATACCATCAACGCCAAGATGCGCACCATCCTGGACGAGGCCACGGACCCCTGGGGCATCAAGGTCAACCGCGTGGAGCTGAAGAACATCCTGCCTCCCCGCGAGATCCAGAACGCCATGGAAAAGCAGATGAAGGCCGAGCGCGAGCGCCGGGAGTCCATCCTTCAGGCCGAGGGCGAGAAGGCCAGCAAGATCCTGGTAGCCGAGGGCGAGAAGCAGTCCGCCATTCTGCGGGCCGATGCCGCCAAGCAGGCCAAGATCATGGCCGCCGAGGCCGAGGCCACCTCCATCATGAAGGTGCAGCAGGCCCTGGCCGACGCCATGCGCATGCTCAACGAGAACGCCCCCAACGACCAGGTCATCAAGCTCAAGAGCCTAGAGGCTCTGGAGAAAATGGCCGACGGTAAGGCCACCAAGATCATTATCCCCAGCGAGATCCAGGGCCTGGCAGGTCTGGCGGCCAGCGCCAAGGCGCTGGTGGAGAACGATCCGCCCCAGGCGTAAAAACAATCGGAAAAATTTTCCGATTGTTGCAATTGCAACTTATAAAGGACCCGATTCCGTGTTATACTGCATTCAGTCAATGAGGGAGCCACGGTTCCCAAAACCAATAAATACTGAATATAACGGAGGAAATTTACTATGAAAAAGTGGGTCTGTCCTGTTTGCGGTTACGTTTATGAAGGCGAGAATCCCCCGGCCGAGTGCCCGGTGTGCCATGTCAGCGGCGATAAGTTCACCCTGCAGGCCGAGGAAAAGACCTGGGCCGCCGAGCATGTGGTGGGCGTAGGCAAGGTGTTCGGCGAGGACGTCCCTGCCGAGGTCCGCGAGGAGATCATTGCCGGTCTGCGCGCCAACTTCGAGGGCGAGTGCAGCGAGGTGGGTATGTATCTGGCCATGGCCCGTGTGGCCCATCGCCAGGGCTATCCCGAGATCGGCATGTACTGGGAGAAGGCCGGCCTGGAGGAGGCCGAGCACGCCGCCAAGTTTGCCGAGCTGCTGGGCGAGGTGGTCACCGACTCCACCAAGAAGAACCTGCAGATGCGTGTGGACGCCGAGAACGGCGCCACCGCCGGTAAGTTTGAGCTGGCGAAGCTGGCCAAGAAGTACAACCTGGACGCCATTCACGACACCGTCCACGAGATGGCCCGTGACGAGGCCCGTCATGGCAAGGCCTTCGAGGGCCTGCTGAACCGCTACTTCGGCAAGTAAGGCAAGGATAACAAAAGAGGGAGAGGCTGCGGCCTCTCCCCTTTTCTGTAAATCTGTAAAAAAGCAGCCCGCCCTGCGTCACCGCAGGGCGGGCTTGTCAATGCTTGCCTTATTGATTATTCTCCTCGTTGTTGCTGTGGTTGCCGGAAACGACGTCCTTGGCCTTGTTGACCACATCCTCCACCATGTCGGGCTGGGTGTTGGTGTAGCTGCCGTCCTTATACTGCGCGCCGCCGAAGGCCAGGATCAGCCAGAACACGAAGGGCAGCAGCAGAAGGCCGATGCCGAAGCCCGCGCCCAGATTGAAGGCCTTGGCCAGGTCGATCATCATCTTGATGCCGAAATAGATGTTATAGAAGGGGATCAGGAGCAGGAGGAATTTTCAGCCGTTGCCGTACAGCTCCTGGCAGAGGACATAGGTGTTGTAAATGGGGACAATGCCCTCCCAGCCCTGACGGCCCATCTTCTTATAGACCATCCAGGAGCCTACCAGTGACAGAATCGTAGCGATGAGTTCCAGAATCATTTGTACATTCTCCTTATCTTTTTTTAAATCTCTCTGCAGCGAAACACACGCTGCATGTCCAGTATACTAAAGTTTTCACGAAATGCAAGATGATTTACACAAAATCGTGCTTTTTCTCAGCCCTCACCGCTTACCCTCGTTATTTCCACAAAAATTTGCTGTCTTTTCACAGCGACTGTCACAATTTCCCGAAGAATGGCAGTCATTAGCGAAAATGGGGCTTGCGTGGACAAGGCCGGGATGGTAAAATAAATTTGTTGCGCCGGAAGGTGCAGCGGAAAACTTATAAAAGGAGAGAGTTTATGGATCGCTTCTTCCATGTAACCGAAAAGGGCTCCACCGTCCGGACGGAGATCATGGCCGGTATCACCACCTTTATGGCCATGGCCTACATTCTGATGGTCAATGCCGGTATGTTCTCGAACCCCTTTGGCGACGGCACCGATGTGCTGGGCGTCAGCTACGGGGCCATTTATGTGGCCACCGCCATTTCCGCCGTGGTGGGCACCCTGCTCATCGGCCTGCTGTCCAATCTGCCGCTGGCGCAGGCCTCCGGCATGGGCCTGAACGCCTATTTTGTCTACACCGTGTGTGTGGGCCTGGGCCTGAGCTATGCCAACGCCCTGGTGCTGGTGCTGTTTGACGGCATCATCTTCGTGCTGCTGACCGTTACCGGTCTGCGCAAGATCATCTTCGACTCCATCCCCCACGAGGTCAAGGCGGCCATCTCCGCCGGTATCGGCCTGTTCATCGCCTTCATCGGCCTGCAGAACGCCGGCATCGTGGTCAACGATTCCTCCACCTGCGTGAACCTGCACTCCTTCAACGTGTTCACCGGCGAACAGACCTGGGCCACCATCTTCCCCATGCTGGTCACTCTGCTGGCCGTGTTCGCCATCGGCGCCATGAGCAAGAAGAAGGTCCGCGGTGCGGTGCTGTGGGGCATCCTGGGCGCTGCCGTGGTGTATTATGTGGTGGGTCTGATCACCGTTCCCGGCTTCTATGCCTCCGCCGTGGCCCCCAACCTGACCTCCGACTTCTTCGGCGCCTTCCGCGATTTCGGCACCCAGGCCTTCGGCGCGGTGTTCAAGTCCGGCTTTGACTTCTCCGCCTTCATTGCCGCCAACGGCACCGGCGCTTTCGTGGTGATGCTGCTGACCACCATGCTGGCCTTCTGCATGGTGGATATGTTCGACACCCTGGGCACCCTGTACGGCGCCTGCTCTGCCGGCAACATGCTGGATAAGGACGGCAACGTCCCCAATATGGACCGGGCCATGCTGGCTGATGCCTGCGCTACCTGCGCCGGCGCTGTCTGCGGCACCTCCACCGTCACCACCTTCGTGGAGTCCTCTGCCGGCGTGGCCGAGGGCGGCCGCACCGGTCTTGCCTCTATGGCTACCGCGGTGATGTTCTTCATCGCCATGTTCCTGTCCCCCGTGGCCCAGCTGATCCCCACCTACGCCTGCGCCGCGGCCCTGATCTATGTGGGCGTGCTGATGATGTCCAACGTCCGCAACATCGCCTGGGACGATCCCGCCGCTGCCGTGACCGGCTTTGTCACCGTGGCGTTCATGCCCCTGACCTACAACATCTCCTATGGTATCGCCTTCGGCCTGATCTCCTATGTGTTCGTAAAGATCTTCACCGGCAAGATCAAGGAGATCAATGTGGGCACCTGGATCATCAGCATCCTGTTTGCCCTGATGTTCTTCCTGACCCGGTAAATAAGTCCGCAAAAACAGTTAATGGAGCGTATCGACACAGATACGCTCCATTTCTTATGCCAACATACCATGCAGCAGGGTGCAGCCCCTTGGCTCTCCCTTTGGGAGAGCTGTCACCGCAGGTGACTGAGAGGGTCTTGCCGTTTGCCCTCTCCGTCCTCGCTGCGCTCGGCCACCTCTCCCACAGGGAGAGGCAAGGGATACCCACACCGTACACCGAAAGGTGCATAGAAGTGCACGATTTATTTGTCCATCTGCTGCAATAACTGCCCTTGAACGATCGTCAGGTAAACACCGCATGGCTGCGGGGACTGAAACTGTTTTACGACCACCCCGGCCCTCGCACCGGGAGCTTTTGTTATTCGTGCAGCAGGCCCATATGAACCATGGCCCGGTACAGGCCGTCCTCCCGCAGGGGCGCGGTGACGTATTCCGCCTGGGCCTGCACCTCTGCCGGGGCGTCGCCCATGACCAGGGGGTGTCCCACACACGCCAGCATTTCCAGGTCGTTGGGACTGTCGCCGATGGCGTAGCAGTCGGCCAGGTTCGCGCCCAGGGCCTGGGCCACGGCCCGGCAGCCGGACGCCTTGGAATAGCCCCGCATGGGCAGCTCGAACATGCCGCCGCCCCGGTCGATGATCTGGCACAGGGGCGCCATCTCCGCCAGAAATTCCTCCCTCCGGCTGTCCGGCCCCACCAGGACGCACACCTTGTCAAAGTGGAAATCCGGGTCGCCGTCAGGCCGCCCCACCCGGACGCCGCCCCGCTCCAGGCGCTTCACGGCGTTTTCCAGCTCCCGGTTCAGGTGGTGGTGGGGCGTATCCACCCAGATGTGCGACGCCTCCTCAAAGTACATATCCACCAGGCACCGCCGCCCGGCCTCCAGGATTTTCCGGCTGGTGTCCCGGTCAAAGCCCACGTGCCGCAGCACCCGGCCGTCCAGCTGGATATACTGGCCGCAGGAGCACACCAGCCCGTCGAATGCCAGCTCCAGCAGCTGGGGCTCCATGGCGATCCGGGGCCGCCCGGTATTGATAATGCAGTGATGCCCCGCCTGCCGCAGCTGCCGCACCGCCTCTGCGGCGGAGGGCGGGATGCTGCCGTTCACGTCCATGATGGTGCCGTCAATGTCGAAGAAAATGATGCTCATAGCCTGTCCCCTTCGGTGTAATCTACGCCCGATTATAACGCTTTTCCCTGCAAAAGAAAATTCGCATACTGCACAAAGCTTCCGCTCCGGCAGACAGCTTTTGCGTGGCATCCGCAGACGGCTTGCAAACGCCGCCCCTGCCTGGTACAATGGAGAAAACCCGTTAAGGAGGAACCGGTCAATGACCAAGCAGGAAACCTATGACTATCTCCGCGCCCACGGCGTGGATTTTGAGATCACCGAGCACCCGGCGGTGTTCAACATGGAGGAGTGCGCCGCCGTGGACATGCCGTATCCGGAGGACGACGCCAAAAATCTGCTGGTCCGGGACGACAAAAAGCGGAGCTATTACCTGATCACCGTCCGCTGCGGCAAGCGGGTGGACCTGAAGGAGTTCCAGCGCCGTCACGGCACCCGCCGCCTGAGCTTTGCCTCCCCGGAGGAGCTGCTGCGGCTGCTGGACCTGACCCCTGGTTCCGTGACGCCGCTGGGGCTGCTGAACGACCGGGACCACGCTGTCCGCTTCTGCCTGGACCGGGATTTCGACGGCGGCCGCATCGGCGTTCATCCCAATGACAACACCGCCACGGTGTGGCTGTCCGTCCGGGCCCTGCTGGCCCTGCTCCGGGACCGGGGCACGGAGATCGAATTGGTCGAAATCTGAGAGAAAAAAGGAGAACCGTTATGAATCCCACCGAGCTGCTGTCCGCCCTGCACACGGCAGAGCGGCTGAAGGACACCACCCGCCACTGCTGCACCTCCCGCCGCCGGCCGGAGAGCGTGGCCGGGCACAGCTGGCGCATTGCCCTGATGGCCTACTGGATGCGGGACGAGTTTCCGGAGGCCGACATGGACAAGGTTATCCGCATGTGCCTGATCCACGACCTGGGCGAGTGCTTTACCGGCGACATTCCCACCTTCCGCAAAACGGCGGCGGACGAGGCCGACGAGGAGCGGCAGCTGCTGGCGTGGGTGGACACCCTGCCCGCCCCGTATGATGCGCAGATGCGGGCACTGTACCGGGAGATGGCGGCGCTGGAGACCACGGAGGCCCGCATTTACAAGGCTCTGGACAAGTTTGAGGCCGTCATCCAGCACAACGAGTCCCCCATCGACACCTGGGAGCCCCGGGAGTACGACCTGAACCGCACCTACGCTCAGGAAAACGCCGCCTTCTCCCCGTATCTGACCCGTCTGCGCCAGGCCATCCGCCAGGAGACCGAGGACAAGATCGCCGCCGGAAAATAGGAAAGGCGCTCCCCTGCATCCCTCCGCCGGCGAAACCGCCGCATCACGCGAAAAGCATCCCTTTGGCCGGAAACGCCAAAGGGATGCTTTTATGCTCTTTGATCTGTTTTGGGGTGATACGTGGGCACCATGTCCGCCACATATTGGCGGATGTCCGGGCTGTTGCTCTGGCAGGCCCGCTCCAGCACCGCCAGCTGGCGGCAGAAGGCCTCGTCGTCCATGTTGATGGGCTGACCGATGTGGATGAGCTGGTTGGCGGTCTCCCGCAGGCCCTCCTCGTCCATCAGCAGCTCCTCGTACAGCTTCTCTCCGGGCCGCAGGCCGGTATAGATGATGGGGATATCCACATCCGGCTCGTAGCCGGACAGGCGGATCAGCTGCCGGGCCATGTCGTCGATCTTCACCGGCTGGCCCATGTCCAGCACAAAGATCTCGCCGCCCCTGGCATAATACCCCGCCTGCAGAACCAGGGACACCGCCTCGGGAATGGTCATGAAAAACCGGGTGATCTCCGGATGCGTCACCGTCACCGGTCCCCGTGGGCGATCTGCTGCTCGAACAGGGGCACCACGCTGCCGTTGCTGCCCAGGACGTTGCCGAACCGCACCGCCACAAATTCCGTTTCGCTGCGCCGGTTCATCATCTGCACCACCATCTCGCACAGGCGCTTGGACGCGCCCATGATGTTGGTGGGGTTCACCGCCTTGTCCGTGGAGATCAGCACAAAGCGCTTTACCCCGTGCCGGGCGGCGGACCGGGCCATTTTATAGGTGCCGAACACGTTGTTCTTGATGGCCTCGTTGGGGCTGTCCTCCATCAGGGGCACATGCTTGTGGGCCGCCGCGTGGAAGATCAGGTCCGGCCGGTACGTATCCAGCAGGTTATCCACCCGCTGCTGGTCCCGCACGGACCCGATGCACACCTCCAGCGTCAGCTCCGGGTGCTCCCGGCGCAGCTCCATCTGAATGTCGTAGGCGTTGTTTTCGTAAATGTCGAAGATCACCAGCCGCCGGGGCTTGTGCCGGGCAATCTGACGGCACAGCTCGCTGCCGATGCTGCCGCCGCCTCCGGTGACCAGAACCGTCTTGTCGTTGATATAGCCGCAGATCTCCTCCAGGTTCACCTGGATGGGGTCCCGGCCCAGCAGGTCCTGCAGCTCCACCCGGCGGAGCTTGCTGATGGTGACCTCACCGTTGACCAGCTGATACATGCCCGGCACCACCTGGATCTGGCAGCCGGTGGTGCTGCATATATTGAGGATCTCCTGCCTTCCGGCGCCCTGAAGCGACGGAATGGCGAACAGGATCTTGTCGATATCGAATTGCCTGGCGGCCTGGGGAATGTCCCGCCGCGCACCCACAACGCGCACACCCTCCAGAATGCGGCCCCGCTTGGCGGGGTTGTCGTCGATGATGCAGGCCACCCGGCTGTTGAGATGACTGCTGACGGCGTATTCCCGGATCAGCTGCCGCCCGGCCTGGCCTGCGCCGATGATCATGACGTTTTCCGCATTTTTCCGGGCCAGAGGCGCCCGGTTGCGCAGGTACCGCATCCCGCGATAGAAAAAGCGGATGCCGGAGGTGCAGAAGAAGCTGAAGAACAGGCCCCACACATAATAGGACCGGGGCATATGCACCCCAAACAGCGCCACGCATGCAAAGCTCAGCCCGCCCAGAAGCACATAGGCCAGTATGATCCGCATCAGCGCGTCCACGCTGACGAACCGCCAGATGCTGTTGTACAGGTTGCACAGCCAGAACACCGCCAGGCAGACCGGCACCCACCACCAGATGGTGTGCAGATATCCGTCCACAAACTCCTGGGGAATATCCGTAAAGTGGAAGTCGAACCGTGCCCACAGGGCCAGCAGGTACGAGCCCATGATGCCGATGATGTCCGCCAGCATGATCAGGAGCACCCGGGACAGCCACCTGCGATCTACTTTTCCTATGTACAGGCCCATCCGGCGGCGCCCCCTTTCTCAAGGCGGAGTGATCCTTCCTCCGCTTCCTCTTTTCAGATGCCATCCCAATATAGCACAAAACAATGAGAAAATCAAGTCGAAAAACGTTGTTTCAATAAGGCGAATCCGTGGAAACGTTTTCGCTTTATCGGCTGGCAGACTGGGGCCAATCCCTGGCAGACCAGCTTGTCAAAAAAGGGCAACGCCCTTTTTTGACAAGCTTACAAGGAGACGGGCCGCGGCCCGTCTCCTTTTGGTAT
>ERZ1673700.1693-NODE-1693-length-20156-cov-36.127506_pt1 | contig 20156 bp, 17 predicted proteins | sample MGYA00580230_ERZ1673700 | MGnify/ENA primary metagenome ERZ1673700 (study PRJEB41218, sample SAMN15661782) | gut metagenome | host: Homo sapiens | place: Canada: London | collected 2015-08-20/2019-03-30 | study: EMG produced TPA metagenomics assembly of...
TGACGATGTGCTCCAGACCGCCGCCTTCCAGCTCGGTCACGCCGTAGGCGTGGGCGCCCAGCACCAGCGTGCCGAACACGGCCAGACCCGCCGGGCAGGTGGCGTCCTTCCAGATCTTTGCCTCGCTGGTCTCGATGAAGCGGATGTTGCCCAGCTTGCCGATCTCGCCCCGGAACATGGCCTCCGGGTCCGCGTACTTGTGCACCTCGATGAACTCCTTGCTGGTCTTCAGGTCGTAGGCAGCGTAGGGGTGGATGATGGCGATGTAGCTGTCGCCGATGGGGTCGGCGTTCATCGCGCCAAGCTGGGCGGCGGCTCGGAAGAACAGCTTCGGGGTCAGGGTGCAGGTCTTGTCCAGATTGGCGCGGCTCTTCACAACGGACTCGGTGCCGTCCGCCGCCACCTTGGGCGCATAGATGACATTGGTGCCGCCGGCCAGCACATCGCGGGTGATGCTGTCCATGGTGCGGCCCGCCTGACTGGCCAGCACGCGGGTGGCCTGTACCACATTGTTGTCGATGGCGGTCATCTGCAGCTGGTCGGTCAGCGGGGTCCAGCCGCCGTACTGGTGCAGGTCGCTGGTGATGGTGGTCACGTTCAGGGCCTGACCGTTGGGGGTCACGCCCTCGGTCAGCGGGGTGGTCGCCTTGGGCAGGCTGTCGTACTTGCGGAACTCGATGGTCTTGCCGCCGTTCTGGGGCACCGGGTAGTAATCCGCAAACTGGTCATGAACGAGGCGCGGCTCGGCCTGATCGATGAGGCGCTTCTCATAGAAGGTCTTCATCTCGGCAGTCATGCCGGAGGTGCTGGTGGTGTTGTTCAGCGCGGCAGATGCGTCGGCGAACAGCTGGAGGTCGATCATTTTATGCTTTTTCATAACATTTTCCCTTTCTTTGTTGTTTCATAGATTCTTGGCTCCCCTATCAGGAGCGTTCCGCAAGACGCCGCCGGTGGCGGATCGCTGCGGTGACAGGCCCTCAAAATACGATCCGTTCGCCGTGCAGCGCCTTCCGCTCCAAGGCTTCCCGCTGGGCGCGGCTCATCCGGGAGACATCGGCTCCCGTCACCGCCGCGCTGCCGGGCCGGGTGCCGTTTTCCGCCGGGCGGGCGGCGCGCTGGCGGATGCGCTCCACGACGCCCTGTTCTACGTCGTGGGCCGCTTGGCGCAGCGCGTCATTGTAGTGGGCCAGCCGGTAGGCGTCTGCCACCCGCATTCCGGGCAGCTGCATCAAGCGGCGCATTTCGGGGTTGCGCAGTTCCTCTTTCAGCGAGAACTCCGGCACCACCCGGCGCATCAGCGCTTCCTCTGCGGCCCAGCGGCTGTGGAGCCCGTCCACGACCTCCCGGCCCGGAAACCGTTCCGGCAGCGGCGGGCGGGGCGGCTCCGGCTGCGGCTTGGATTCTGATTCACCTCCTTCCCCGCCGGTTTCTTCGGCCGTTTCCTCCGGTGCGGGCGGTGCCGCCTCGTCGGCTTTTGCACTGCCCGGCTTCATGGTGCCGGAGGCAATGGCCTGCTGGGTCTGGGCCGCGCTCAGGGCCGGGGCAGCACCCTCGCCGCCCTCCGCGAAGAGCTGCAGGTCCATCATCCCCCGTTCGCCCCGGCGGCTCACGTCGGCAAAGCGGAGGTTGTCCGGGTAGCGCTCGGCCAGCAGGGCAAAGCCCGTTTTCGCCAGCTCGAAGGCTCCCTCCACCCACGGCTTCTGCGGGGCATCGGCCACCACCGCCAGCCGGGGGCCGTCCGGCTCGTCCCATGCGTCGCTGCGGGTGCTTTCCTCCCCGGCCAGCAAGCTCACCAGAGCCTGCATCAGGGTGCTTGCCCCGGCGCAGACAATGTCCTGCCCGGCGGGGGCGTAGCCCGCGTGACCCGCCGCTTCCAGCCGGAGCGTCACCCCCTCCGGCCCGTCCAGTTCGTTGTAGAGCACTTTGATCATTTACTGTTCCTTTCCAAGGCCCATGGCGTGCGCCACCGCCTTTGTCGTCAAGTTGTCGGCCGGGCCGGTCAGCGGGGCCCGCCGGGTCTGCATCTGCTGCATCCGGATGAGCTGCGTCTGTAAAGCTGTCAATTGCTGCGCGAGAGTCCCGTTCAGCCGCACCCGCTGGCGCACCTTCTCGATGCCCTCAAAGTCCATCATGTCCAGCGCCGCCAAGGCCGCGTCCGCGTTCGCCGGGGCAAAGAAGCCCAGTTGGTAGCACTCCTTGGCCGTCTCGTTCTGAGAGAGTCGGCTGAAGGTGGATTTCTTCTCGGCGCTCACCACGATGTCGAAGATCGGCTCGCGGCTGCCCAGTTCCACGCCGCCCACCACGCCGCCGGGCTGCGGGCGGAGCGCCGCGCCGGAAAAGGGCACGAACTCGTTTTCGCCGGTGCCGCCCACGATGCGGAACACCCGCTCCTCGTCGTAGAACTGCCGCATCAGATCAAGGATGAGGTAGCACTCCTTGGCAAAGGCCCGGTAGGCACTTTTCAGCATGTCGCGGCTGAGCTTCGACCCCGCCTCCTGCAGGGCCGCAATGGCCGAAGCCGCCGTTACGCCGCCCGCAGTGCCGCCTTGGGTCATATCCCGGTTGCCTGAGATCTCTTTCAGCTCCTCGATCCGGCTGGCGCGATAGCTCAGGCTGTTGCCCTGCAAGCCCGCCGTCTGCAAGGGGCGGAAGCTGTCGTCGTTCAGCCGCCCCACCACATGCACGATATCGCGGGAAAAATCGGCCAGCTCCTCTTCGTTCACCCCCGCTGTGTCGCTCAGCACATACCGCTGTTTCGAGGAGAGCAGCACGTTCTCGTCCATGGCGTGATTCATCCGGTCGATGGCGTTCTGGCACTCCTTCATCACGTCGATGTACCCGAAGCCCGCCGGGCTGTCCTCCTCCATGAAGAGCGGGTCGAACACGAAGGGATACTTGCCGTGGTCGTAGAAGCCCCGCCCGGCCAGCGCCGGGTCGTTCTCGCTGGCGTAGAGGACCACGCCGTTGCAGAACTTGCAGTAGTGGAGCAGCACCCGGCCATTCTCATCCGGCTTTTTGTAGTACCAGTCCACCACCACGCTTTTTTCGCTGGTGTCCAGCCCGCCGTCGTGGATGAAGCGGGGCACGTCCAGCACGCTGGCGCTGTGACCCTTGAGCTGGGGCCAGCGGGCTTCCAACTGCTTTGTGTTCTCCATATTCAGGGAGAAAAAGTGAGGCGATGCCTGAATATCCTCCACGCCCGGCTCCCAGTAGAGCATCAGCAGATTCATGGGGCGGATGGCGATCTCGCCCACGCCGCCGTGCTGTTCCGGGTCCCAGAAAATGCCCTTGACGCCGGTGCCCTGCTTGAGCTTGCGCCACCATGTGTCGCTGTACACCTGCTCGTAGTCGGCCTGTTCCAGCACCACGGGCAGAATGCTGGACAGCACCCGCGCCGTCTGCTCGTCATCTGCCGCACGGGGCAGCACGTTGGGGGCCGGGTAATTGTCCATGGCATCGGCGTGCTTGTTGGCGATGGAGTTGAACAGCCACCCGCTCGACGTCTGGGGCTTGCCCTCCATCATCGGGTTCTGGTAGTTTTTCCAGTGCCCCATCCGGAACCACAGTTCGTTGTCCACCAGCCGCTTGTCCAGCGCAGCCTTGCCCGCCTTGTACTTCTGCAAGATGGCCGCCGCCTCCGCGACCTCCTCCGGGCCGATGGGCAGTTCCCGCAGCTCTGTATTGTTCAAAATCTCATCTTTCATAGGTTCTCCTTTCCGTCAGCATCCTTGCCCTCTCAGTCAAAGCCTAACGGCTTTGCCAGCTCCCCCAAAGTGGGAGCTTTTATTCAATCCCTTAAGATTCATCTTTTCGCCCAAAGCTCCCCATCGGGGAGCTGACGCGCAGCGTCTGAGGGGTTCCTCTAAGCAGAGCTCTACGGGTTGCGGCTCCCAGCGTCTGCTTCGCTTTGCTCGCATCCTGCTGGCCGCTGCCCCAACAGCTCCTCCCTGCTTCCGCCACTGGCGGCGGTCGTCGCCGTTGCACTTTGGGAGAGCTGCAAGCAGCTCCGCCGTCAGGCGGACTGCGCGCTGAGAGGGCTAGATCCGGTAAAATCGCGCCCTCTGATGCAGCTCCAGCGGGTCATCCGGCTGCGGGGGGCGCACGGTGCGGCGGGGCGGCGAGATGGGTTTTTCCATCAGCACATACCGGCATTCGTCGTAGATGTGGTCCTCCTGCCGGGTGTCGATGTCCTCCACATTGCTCTCGTCGTAGACCAGATTCGGGATAGTTCGGATGAAGTGTTTGCAGGTATTGAAGACCTGAAACATCGGCTTGCCCTCCCCGTCAAACGCCAGCCGGTAGTGGAACTGCATCTTGCCCGCAAGGCGGGTGTGGTCGCCGGGCATCCAGTGCAGGAAGTTCGGGCTCCGCTCCATCATGGCCGCGATGCTCTCGCCCCGGCTCTCGTCGAAGATAGCGGGGTCGGCAATGCCTTGGATGACCCGTCCCCGCAGCACCGGGTCGTTCTGCTCGGCCTCCCGGATCCGCCGGGCCTGTTCCACCGGGTCGATCCGAAGCCCTTCGTTGGGGCGGCCGGTGCAGCCGTACAGCTCCTTGATCCGGTAAAGCCGTCCCTCCTCGTCCACCGCGTACCACCCCACCGAGAAGGGCTTGGAAAAGCCGAAGTCGTAGCCCCGGTAAATTTTCCAGTGCTTCGGGATGGGGAACGGTTCGATCACATGGGTCCAGCGCTGGTCGAGGTAATGGCCGGGGTCGTTCCGCCACTCGGTGAACACCTGCCCGGAAAAGCTGTCCCAGCTGCCGTAGAGCAGGGCCTGTTTTTCCGCTTCGGGCAGGGACGCAAGGCTGGCGAGGTAGTCCGGGTCATTTTCCAGCAGAGCGGGGTTGTCGAAGATGCTGGACGGGATGAACACCCGCACCCGCTTCAGCCGCTTTTCGCTGCCGTCCGGCATTCGGATGGGATATTCCTCCACGATGGGGGTGCCGGGCGGGGCCGGGGTGATGAACCGGGCCTTCACCCACCCGTGGCCCACGCCGCCGGGGTTGGTGGTGGCCCGCAGATACACCCGTGTGCCGGGGCCGGTGGGGCGGTTGCGGCTCATCATGTAGCTGTACTCTTCCCACTCGAAGTGGGTCAGCTCGTCAAACCCGATGAAATCGAAGGCCTTGCCCTGATAATTCGTCCGGTCCTTGGTGTGCTGCATCGAGCCGAAATAAATTTTCGCCCCGCTGGGGAAGACCCAGACATGGCTCGTAGCGTTGTACTGCGCTTCGGGGAAAGCCCTGCGGTAGTAGAGCTGGCTCTTGTCCACAAGGTCGCTCAGCTGGGGGAAGGTCTTGCGCAGGATCAGCGCCCGGTAGTGAGGGATATCCACCTGCCGCAGCGCCTCGATCACCAGCGCGTCGCTTTTTCCGCCGCCTGCAGCCCCGCCGTACAGAGCCTCCGGCTCCGGTCGGCGCATGAACTCCATCTGCCGCGGCTGAGGCCGCCAGACCACGGCTGCATTCGTTCCAGTCTTCATACGTCCTCCACCTTCGGCAGCAGCACCACGCCGCACTCTCCGCCCTCGGCCTCTGCCCCCTGCTCGTTCACGGTCTTGGTCACAGCGGCCACATCCTTCAGGATGGCCGTGATCTCCTTCATCGCCTTCACGATGCCGCTGGTCTCGGTGCCGTCGCGCCGCGCCGTTTTCTGGCGGGCGCTCAGTTCCTTGACCTCCAGCGCCAGCATCGCGCTCAGGGTATCGGCGGCGCGGTAAAGGTTTTCAAGGCACTTGCCCTCTGCGGATCGTTTTTTCTGCGCCATTCGGTTTGTTTCACATCCTTTCGTTTTGGCTTGGCAAAAGAATACCACGTTTTTGTCTTGCCCGGCAGTGTGTCCTTTTGTAGGCCCACAGAGTAGTTTTTGCTTTTCGTTATCCCGTTTGTATAATCCAAGCGCACAAAAAGTTCCCTGCCCGCGTTCTTTTTTCGCAGACAGGGAATCGAACCTCCAATTTTTTGAGGGGTGGCATCCAATTTTTTGCGCAAAAAAGGCCGACACAGCCTCTGCTCCACCCGGAGCGGCCATGTCAGCCTTTTCTTTTTCCGAATTTATAACGTCCCTACGCGGTCAAACAGTTCCTTTGCCGCTTCCACAGCTTCCTTGCTGCCAAAAGCAACACGGGTGCCATGCTCTGCGGCCTTGCCGAGGTCTGCCGCCATCGCTTTCAGCGCCGCTTCGTCCACGCCGCACAGTGCCCTGCGGTCCGCCGCCAGCATCTCGTCGGTGATGCCGCAGAAGTACCGGCGGTCGAGGTCCTTCGCCTCGGCACAGGGCTTCATGGGCTTGTCCATCTCGGAAACGGTGCCCACGATGGAATCGGTCAGGTCCTTTTCGGTGTAGCTGCGCGCGGCCAGCTCCGCCGGGCCCTTAGCAAACGTCTCGTAGCTCTCTGCCATGTGGGGGTCGCGGTAGGTGTAATAGGCCTCCGCCCCGGCGCGGGTCAGCATCCCGGTGCCGTAGGCCCCGCCCACCTCGCGGATGTTGTGCCACAGGTATTCGTAGCTCATCACGCGGGCCAGCACCCGGCGCTCCGGCCTGCGCTCCTGCGGCCATGCCAGAATGTCGTAGTTCACGCCGCCGTCAATGAGGAAGGCTTCGTTCACCGGGGCGGTCAGCTCCTGCGTGTAGGCTTTGGCCGTGCCGCGGGCTTCTTCCGCGAACGCACTGCCGGGCAGCAGAGCTTCCAGCTTCTGTTTTGCCGCTTCGCTGCCGTGGAGGCTGATGGTCAGGGCCGCGTGGTGCAGCACCTTTTCCCGCACTGCTTCCAGCTTTTTGCCCAGCGCTGCCCAGTCGGCCTGTTCCAGCAGACCGCAGAGGAACTTGTACCCGGTCACGCCGCTGCAAGCCTCGCTCAGCGCATATTCCACTGCATAGTGGCTCATGGCGCGGACCATCGCATACTGATTGCCCATCTGGATGAACTGCTGCTCCATGTTCAGCTTCTGCTGGCTCAGCACGCGGGCGAACGCCGCCTCAGCCTTTTCGCCGGTCAGCTTGGTCTCGTACAGGAATTCCCCGCCCAGCTCGATGGCCTTTTCAAGGCTGCGCTCCAACAAGCTCATGCTCAACACCAGCTTTGCGTGGCAGGGGGTTCCCTCCTGCCGCCCGGTCCAGAACGCGATGCACGCCGTGCTGTCGCCCAGCCACGTGCTGCGCAGGGTGTTCAGCTCGCGGGCCGTGTGGCGCGGGGTGTCCAGCTCGTCCAGCATATCGGTCAGGATGTCCAGATACTGCACTTCTTCCTCGCTCAGCCCGCCGAGGTCGTAGTAGAGATTCAGGTACAGGCTGCCCTTGGAGGGGTGGTGCAGCAGCTCTGCCCCGGCCACTGTGCCCACCACGCCTTCGGCGCTGGGGCTGCCCTCGCCGAGGTCGGCCACGGTCAGCGGATGGTCCAGCACCAGCTTGCCGTCGGTGCGGGCGGGGGCGGCGTTTTCGTCGTCCTTCTTGGGCAGGGTCGGCACTTGGATGACCTGCACCGGCGCGGGGGCAAACAGCTCCCGCAGCAGCTCGTTGAACCAGCCGCTGTCCAGCTTCTCCCGCAGGGCGGCAAAGAGCTTGTCCGTGTGGAGCAGCAGGGCCGGGTCTCCGGTGTGGAGCCAGCCGGTCGCGGCGTGGATGGCGTCCAGCACGCCGTCGGGCAGACTGCCCGGCCGCTCCAGCGAAGCGAACTCCGCCGCGTTCAGGCTGGCCAGCAGCAGCTCTGCCGGGATGCCCTCGGCAAGGATGCCGTCCACCGTGCGGCGGACCGCTGCGGCGAACTGTTCCGCCGTTTCCTCGGTCGCGCCCCGCAGCACCAGCTCCAGAACGGGCTGCAGTGTGCTGTCATCGAAGCCCACATCGATATCCGCGCCCAGCTTTTCTTCCAGCAGAGCCGCTTTCAGCGGGGACTGGTTGGTGCCCAACAGCGCGTCCAGCAAAATCTCCACGGCCAGCTGCCGCTCCCGGTCGGCGAAGGCGCCGGTGTACCACGCCAGCGCACACTGCACCTCGTCGGCCTCCGGCTTTTCGGTGTAGTAGGGGATCTTCACGCAGACGCCCGGCTGCTCACTTTGCAAGGTCAGCTTGGGCTGGCTGGTGCCCTTGGGCATCTTGCTCAGGTATTCTCTGTCGAGGAAGGCCAGCTTCTCGGCCATATCCATCTTGCCGTACAGGGTCACGCAGCAGTTGTCGGCGCTGTAGTGGCGGCGGTACACCCGCTGATACTTCTCATAGGTCAGCGCCGGGATGGACGCCGGGTCGCCGCCGGAGACGAAGCCATAGGCCGTGTCGGGGAACATGGCCCGCTCCAGCGCATCTTCCAGCTGAGCGTCCGGGGCTGCCAGCGCGCCCTGCATCTCGTTGTACACCACGCCGCTCACGGTACCGTCGGCGTCGCGGTGCCACCCCTCCTGCTCGAACACGGCCTTGTCCACCATGGCCAGCGGGCAGAATACCGCGTTCAGGTAGACGTCCATCAGGTTCTTGAAGTCCGTCTCATTCGGGGTCGCAAAAGGGTACACCGTCTTGTCCGGGAAGGTCATGGCGTTGAGGAAGGACGCCATGCTGCTCTTGAGCAGCTGCAAGAACGGCGAGGTCACGGGGTACTTCTCGCTGCCCGCCAGCACCGAGTGTTCGAGGATGTGGAACACGCCCGTATCGTCGGAGGGGAAGGTGCCGAAGCCGATGCCGAAGGCCTTGTTCACGTCCTCGTTCTCCACCAGCAGGATGGTCGCCCCGCTGACATCGTGGGTCAGCACGGTCAGAGTGCCGTGCTGTTCGGGGCAGTCTTCGCTCCGCACGACCGTATAACCGGGATATTGCTTCATTGGGATTCTCCTTTTTTCTGAATTGGGTTTTGTTTTATTGTATCACGCTCTCTTGTAAGACGCAACAAACAATGTTACGGAGGAGATGTTCTCTTTTGCGTGCCAAAAGAGAACCAGAAAAGCACCCGCTACTTTCGAGGCGCGGGAGGCACGAATCAGGGGCTGCTCGCCCCTAATAACCCCAAAGAAGAAGGCCCTGTCAAAAAATCGGGCGGTGCGCCAGTCGGCGCAAACGCTTTTCCGATTTTCCGACAGAGCCGATTTCGAATGGCCCGACTGAGAGGTTTACTCTTTACAAGACATCTTGAACAGCACAAAGCCGATGATAAACAGCACGATCAGCGAGCCGACGCCCACATTGGCGCTGCCGGTCAGCTGGCTGCCCACGCTGACGATCATGGTGCCGAGGAAGGAGGCCCCCTTGCCGCAGATATCGAACAGGCCGAAGTATTCGCCCGACTTTTCCGGCGGGGTGATCTTGGCGAAGTGGGAGCGGCTCAGCGCCTGTACGCCGCCTTGGAACATGCCCACGATGACGGCCAGTACCCAGAACTGCCACTGCTGGGTCAGGAAGAAGGCGAAGGCCGCGATGCCCGCATAGGCCGCGATGCAGACCGGGATCAGCGTCGTGGACGGGTATTTGGAGGACAGCCGCCCGAAGATCAGCGCCGAGGGGAAGGCGACGATCTGGGTCACCAACAGCGCCAGCAGCAAGCCGGTGGTGTCCAGCCCCAGCGCGGTGCCGTAAGCCGTCGCCATGTCGATGATGGTATACACGCCGTCGATGTAGCAGAAAAAGGCCAGCAGGAACCAGAACACCTGTTTGTCCTCGTGCAGATGCCGGATGGTGTGGCCGATGCGGGCGAAGCTCTGCCGGATGGCGTGCTCCTTCACCTCCACATAGTGTACCTGCTTATAATTTTTCAGCAGCGGCAGAGTCGTCACCAGCCACCACACGGCGGTGATGAACAGCGAAATGTTCAGGGCCGTCATCTGGCTCAGGCCGATGGCCCCGGCCCCCAGCACCAGTGCAAGGCAGACTAGGAAGGGCACGCAGCTGCCGATGTAGCCCCACGCATACCCGCGGGAGGACACTACGTCCATCCGCTCCGGTTCGGTCACGTCGCTCAGCATCGCATCATAGAACACCAGACTGCCGGAGAAGCCCACCTTCGCGAAGATGAAGATCAGCAAAAAGGGCAGCCACGTTTTCGCCAGCCCCATGGCGCAGCAGCCGACCACGCCCACCACGAGGCAGAGAATGAAGATGGGCTTCTTGAAGCCCTTGGTGTCGGCCAGCGTGCCGAGGATGGGGCTCAGGATGGCCGTGATGACGGTCACCGCCGAGGCCGCATAGCCCCAGTAGGCCAGATACTCCACCGAACTCAGGCCGCCTTCCTCCGCCAGTGCATTGAAAAAGATGGGGATGAGGGTCGCCACCAGCAGCACAAAGGCTGAATTGCCGACATCGTATAAGATCCACGCGCGTTCCAGCCCGGTCAGGCGGAATTTTTCCTTCTGTTCCATTGATTCCTCTCAATTCTCTCCAAAGGTGTGCTGATACGCCGCATCCAGCTGTGCATCCGTGCTCAGCCCGTCCACATACTCCGTGATGAGCCGTACCGCCAGCGGGATGGCCTTCTGGTACAAGGCATCCAGCCCGCAGCCGCTCTCGGCGCAGTCCGGGTTCGGCTTGGGGTTCGCTATCAGTCCGTGCATGAACTCCCACTTGCCCGCCAGCCGCATGGCGCTCAGCACCACCCAGCGCTTTGCCGGGTTGGAGGCCAGCAGCATCTTGTGGACGAAGACCATGCCGGTCATGGCCTGATAGGCTTCGTCCACGCTGATGCCCTCGTAGAACGGAGCCACAACATTCGCCCAGATGCGGCTGGGCTGGATGTGGCTGGCCGTCAGGTAGTGCATCGGGTCGTGGCCGTCCCGGCGGAGCAGCATGTTATCGAACTCCGTCTCGATCTCGCAGTGGCTCACCCCGCTGGAGCGGACATACTGCTCCACGTACGGGTGGCAGGTGCTGTCCAGCGCAAAGTGGCAGATGAACCCCAGCGCGTACACCAGCGCGGCATCCTTATTCTTGGCCTTGCGGATAACGTCCCGCGCCCGCTCGAAGAACACCGCACCCGGCTGCTCGTGCATGGCGCCGCCCAACCGGCTCACATGGTTCGACTGCAATGCCTTGTAGTAAAACAGCAGGTCCGGCCCGTGGAGACCCAGATCATACAGCGCACGGTAAGGCTCGATCTTGTCCCGCAGCTCTTCCGGCAGCCGGGCCAGAACATCCGCCCCGAACCGGCGGTGTGCATAAGTAGAAGGCATATTTACTCCCCCTTACGATTTTCATACGAAGCTAGTATACCAGAAACATTTTCCCTCTGCTACCCTTTCGGGCATTATTTTGGTAAAATATTTGAGATATCTTTTGTAAAAAAAGCTGTTCGGTTGCCGCAAAGCAGCTTCCGAACAGCCATTGCCTCACTTCAATTCATTCTTCGGGTCGCGGTCCATCAGGGTGCGCACGGCCTCCGCCGCGCCCATGCCCTTGTTGACGATGGCATTCACGGTCTGGACGATGGGCATTTCCACCTGATACCGCTCGGCCAGTTCCAGTGCGGCGGGCAGAGCGTTCATGCCCTCCACCACCATGCCGACTTCCTTGACCGCGTTCTCCGGCGTCTCGCCCTTGCCGATGAGGATACCGGCGCGGTTGTTGCGGCTGTGCATACTGGTAGCCGTCACGATCAGGTCGCCGATGCCCGCCAGCCCCGCAAAGGTGTGAACATTGCAGCCCATCGCCACGCCCAGCCGGGCGATCTCGGCGATGCCGCGGGTGATGAGGGCAGCGCGGGCGTTGTCGCCGTAGCCAAGGCCGGTGGAGATGCCGACGCCCAGCGCGATGACGTTCTTCATAGCGCCGCTCAGCTCCACGCCCTTGATGTCCTCATTCGTGTACACGCGCATGACGCTGTTGGAGAAGACCTCCTGCACGAACTTGGCCGCCTCCATGTCCGGGCTGGCCGATACGATGGTCGTGGGCAGGTCCACCGCCACCTCCTCGGCGTGGGTGGGGCCGGACAGCGCCACCAGACGGATGCCCTTCGGGCCGCCCTCCTTGCCCAGCTCGTCGGCCAAGATCTCGGTCATGGTGTACAGGGTATCGGGCTCGATGCCCTTTGCCACGTCCACGATGATCTGGTCATCCGCCACATAGGGCCGCGCCTTGGCCGCCGTGGAGCGCACGAACACCGACGGCACTGCAAACAGCAGCACGTCCTTGTCCTTGCACACTTCCTCGATGCTCTTGGTAAAGCGCAGCTCGTCCGGGACCTTCATTCCGGGCAGATTGGGGTGCACGCGGGTGCTCGACAGGTTGTCGATTTCCTTTTCGATGGCCGACCAGACCTGCACATCGTTCCCGCTCACGCAGAGCATCCGTGCCAGTGCCATGCCCCAAGTACCTGCACCCAGAACCCCGATATTCCGTTTCGTCACGTTCATATCCTCCGAATCCGCCGCGGCTTTCGCGCCGCTGGCATATTCCCCGCAAATTTGGCGGGAGCTTGTCAGTTTCTATTGTACACGAAACTCCCGTCAACGTCAACTCCTTGCCAGACTGCACAAAGTTAGCGCAGGTTTCCCCGCGCTTTTGGTAATAACAGGGGAATTGCCCAAACAAATTGCGTCCGCTGGAAATTCATGTTATAGTTTTCTGGTAGGAATTATAGGATTTCACTTGACTTTAAGTGGCCTTTAAGGTATATAATAGACACTCCGCAGTTTCTTTTTGTCAAAAGAAGGAAGATTTTCAATGCTCGAAACGATCCTTTCCAACCGCACGGCCAGCGTTTTGTGGGAAGCGCTGCCCCGTATCCTGTCGGCGGGTCTCACCATGACCATCCCGCTGACCCTCATCTCCTTCTCCCTCGCCATGGTGCTGGCCGTGGTGGTGGCGCTGGTGCAGTACGCCAATGTTCCGGTGCTGCGGCAGGTGGCCCGGTTCTACATCTGGGTCATCCGCGGCACCCCGCTTCTGGTCCAACTGTTCATTATCTTCTATGGTCTGCCCAGTGTGGGCATCATGCTGGACGCCTTCCCGGCGGCGGTCATCGCCTTCGCCATCAACGAGGGGGCTTACTGTGCCGAGACCATGCGCGGCGCGCTGGAAAGCGTGCCGCAGGGCCAGCTCGAAGCCGGTTACTGCGTCGGCATGACGTGGTGGCAGATCATGCGCCGCATCGTGCTGCCGCAGGCGCTGCGCACCGCCGTGCCCGCCCTCTCCAACTCCCTCATCGGCATGATCAAGGATACCTCGCTGGCGTCCAACATCACGGTGGCGGAGCTGTTCATGGCTGGCCAGCGCGTCGCGGCCCGCACCTACATTTTCCTGCCCATCTACTGTGAAGTTGCCGTGGTCTACCTGCTGTTCTGCACGGTGGTCACCAAGCTGCAAAGCCTGTTGGAGCGCCATCTGAACGCCCACGGCTTCCAGTGAGAAAGGAGGAAGCAGCATGGCTATGTTAGAAATTCAAGACATCCACAAATCGTTCTATACCTACGACGATAAGCCCCGCTTCCACCTCGGCCCCTTCCCCCGCGGCAGCGCCCGCCGGGTGGCCAGCACCCTGAATGTGCTGCGCGGCGTGGACCTGACCGTGGAAAAAGGCGACGTCGTGGCCATCCTCGGCCCCAGCGGTTCCGGCAAGACCACCCTTCTGCGCTGCCTGAACTTCTTGGAGCCCGCCGACAGCGGCCGCCTCGTCTTTGACGGCGAGACCTTCGACCTCGGCAAGATCACCAAAGCCGACATCGCCCGTCTGCGCAAAAAGACGGCCTTCGTCTTCCAGAACTACAACCTGTTCCGGAACAAGACCGCCCTCCAGAACGTCACCGAGGGCCTCATCGTTGCCCGCAAAACGCCCAAGGAGGAGGCCGACGCCATCGGCCGGAAGATGCTGGAAAAGGTCGGTCTGGCCGACCGGGCGGACTACTACCCCCGCCAGCTTTCGGGCGGCCAGCAGCAGCGCGTCGCCATCGCCCGCGCCCTTGCCACCGACCCGGAGATCATCTACTTCGACGAGCCGACCTCGGCGCTGGACCCGGAGCTGACCGGCGAAGTCCTCGCCGTCATGCGGCAGCTGGCCGAGGAGGGCATGACCATGCTCGTGGTCACACACGAGATGGGCTTTGCCCGCAACGTCTCTTCCAAGACCGTTTTCATGGAAAACGGCGTAGTGGTCGAACAGGCTCCCTCCCGCGAATTCTTTGAGGACCCAAAGGAAGAACGTACAAGAGAGTTTTTACGTAAAATTGAACATACAAATTAAGAGGTATAGTATGAAAAGAAGAACCTTTATTTCCCTGATGAGCGTCATGGCAGCCGCCGGTGTGCTCACGCTCTCCGGCTGCTCCTCCAACACCAGTTCCACCAGCACCACCGCTTCCGGCGCTGCTTCTGCCGACTCCGCTGCGGCGGATCAGCTCGCCGCCATTCAGGCCAACGGCAAGCTGATCGTTGCGCTGGAAGGTGCATGGCAGCCGTGGAGCTATCACGATGAGAGCGACACCCTCGTCGGCTATGACGTCGAGGTCTCCCGCGCCATCGCCGAGAAGCTGGGCGTCGAGCCGGAGTACGTCGAGAGCGACTGGGACAGCCTGTTCGCCGGTCTGGATGCGGGCCGCTATGATATGGTCTGCAACGGCGTCGAGGTCACCGACGAGCGCGCCCTGACCTACGACTTCACCACCCCCTACGGCTACATCCACACCGCCCTCGCCGTCAAGAAGGACAACGACGACATCCAGACCTTCGAGGACCTGAAGGGCAAGACCACCGCCAACAGCCTCGCCTCCACCTATATGGAACTGGCCGAAAGCTACGGCGCCACTGTGCAGGGCATCGACACGCTGGAGGAGACCATCCAGCTCCTGACCGCGGGCCGCATCGACGCCACCCTGAACGCCGATGTCTCCTTCTATGACTACCTGAACGTCCATCCGGACGCCGACTTCAAGATCGTCGCCCAGACCGAGGAAGCTTCCCACGTCGCCATCCCCCTGCGCAAGGCCGACGCCAGCGCCACCCTGCTGGAGGCCGTCAATAACGCCATCGACGAGCTGCGCGCCGACGGCACCCTCAAAGAGCTGAGCGAAAAATATTTCGGTCAAGATATCTCTTCTGAAAACTAACTTTTCTTCACCAAGCAAAAATCGGACGGCCATTTCGGTCGTCCGATTTTTTGTTAGGTGTGAAAATACTCGTAAATGGTCTGCGCCAACAGCGGCCCCACACCGGGCGTATTCTCCAGCGCTGCGGTGCTGGCTTCCCGCACCGCAGCCACGCTCTTGAACTGGTTCATCAGCGCCTTGGCTGTTTTCGGCCCCACGCCGGGCACCTCGGTCAGGGCGGAGGCGTAGCTCTTTTTCTTCATCTGCTGCTTGCGGTAGGCGTTGGCAAACCGGTGGGTCTCGTCCTGAATGGCCGTGATGAAGGTGAATGTCCCCCGGTTCATGTTGATGGCGATCTCCCGCCCGTCGCTGTCCACGATGGCGCGGGTGCGGTGGTGGTCGTCCTTGACCATGCCGAACAGCGGCACATCCGCCAGCTTGGTGCCCGCCAGCGCCGCCTTGGCCGCGCTGACTTGGCCCTTGCCGCCGTCCATCAGCAGCAGGTCCGGCTTCTCGCCGAAGTAATCCTCGCTGGCCTGCCCATGGGCGGCCAGCTCATGAACTCGTTCGTAGGCCGCCGCCCGGCGCGAGACCGTCTCAGCCAGCGAAGCGTAGTCGTCGGTGCCCGGCACCGTCTGCATCTTGAACTTCCGGTAGCCCGTCTTGTAGGGCTTGCCGTCCCGGAAGACCACCATGCCGCAGACGCTGGAACCGTCGCCCCAGTTGGAGATATCGTAGCTTTCGATGGTGCGGGGGGGCTTCGAAAGCCCCAGCACCTGCGCCAGCTCGTCCAGCAGCTTTTCCTCGCGGGCGTAGCGGCCGCTCTCCCGCGCCAAGCGCTCCACGGCGTTGGTGTGGGCCATCTCGATGAGGTGGGCCTTGTCGCCCCGCTGAGGGACGTAGAGCTGCACCTCGCTCCCCCGCTTTTCGGTCAGCGCCTGTTGGAGCGCGTCGCTGTCCGGCGGCAGCTCGTCCACAGCGATGACCTTGGGGATCTGCTCGTCGTCCAGATAGTACCGGGGCAGGAACTCCTCCCGCGCCGCCGCAATGTCGGCGGTATCGTGGAAGAGGAACTCCCGCTTGTCGGTCAGCCGCCCTTCCCGGAAGCGGAGCACCGCCGCGCAGACGCTGTTGGGCGTGCCCGCCAGCGCCACCACGTCCATCTCCACGTCCGGGTCTACCACCACCTTCTGCCCCGCCGTCACCTTGGTGATGGCGTTGATCTGGTCGCGGAGCAGAGCCGCCGTCTCAAATTCCAGCCGGTCGGACGCTTCCATCATCCGCTCGTGCAAGGTCTTGAGGATGTCCTTTTTGCCGTAGCGGATCAGGTGGACCGCGCTCTTGACGGCCTGATTGTAGTTTTCGCAGCTGATCTTCCCGCTACACACGGCCATGCACTTGCCGATGTGGGCGTTCAGGCAGGGGCGGCCCTTGCCGCAGTCCTGCGGGAACCGCTTATTGCACCGGGGCAGCAGAAAGGCATCCATGGCCGTTTCGGCCATCTGCCGCGCCGCAAAGCTGGAGGTATAGGGGCCGATATACTCGGCATCGTCCTCCTCCTTTTGCAGCACGAAGGAGAGCCGGGGCCATGGCTCCTTTGTCACCTTGATATAGCTGTAGCCCTTGTCGTCCTTCAGCAGGATGTTGTACTTCGGGGTGTGGGCCTTGATCTGGCTGGCTTCCAGCACCAGCGCCTCGAACTCGCTCTGGCAGACGATGACATCGAACGCATAGGCGTGGGCGATCATCTGGCTGACCTTGTTATCGTGGGGCACACCCTCCCGGAAATACTGGCTCACCCGGATGCGCAGCCGCTTGGCCTTGCCGATATAGATGATGGTATCGCTTTTGTCCCGGATGATATACACCCCCGGCAGAAGCGGCAGCATACAGGCTTTTTTGTAGAGTTCCGCTTTGGTCATGCTTCGGCCTTCTCAGCCTTCTTGCGGGCATACTTGTCCATATAGTAGTGGGTGCTGCCTATCCCGGCACCGATCAGCACCGAGTTCAGCCAGCTCGGCTTCTTTTCGGAAAAGATGCACAGCAGCATGTTGATGACGAACAGCACGCAGTAGATGCCGAAGAGCACCTTCCAGATGGTGCCCTCTTCGCAGACATCGCTCACCCTGCGCAGGAACTTCTCAGTGGATCCTTTCATGGCCAAAACCTCCTTGTTGTGTATCATACCAAAAAAGCGGCAGGATAATCTCCCGCCGCTTCAAAAATCAAAGGCTCGAATTACTCTGCAAAGCCGGACTCGACCAGCTTGATCAGGCCATCGACCGCAGCCTGCTCATCAGCACCGTCCGCAATGATGCGGATGGTAGTACCACCCACGATGCCCAGAGACAGAACGCCCAGCAGGCTCTTTGCGTTCACGCGGCGCTCTTCCTTCTCGACCCAGATGGAAGACTTGAACTCGTTAGCCTTCTGGATAAAGAAAGTAGCCGGACGAGCGTGCAGACCAACCTGATTTTCAACGGTAACTTCTTTGACGTACATAGTAAAACGCTCCTATCTATTATCGTTTTCGGGAATGCAATATTGTTTCGTGCCTGTTGCGTTGTACCTATTTTAGCGCAAGCCGAAACCGTTGTACAGCCCCTCGACGCATTTTTGGCGGTTTTCCCAATGATATCCGGGGCTTTTTTCGCCATTTATACAAAGATAACAAAATTATTCCCCCGGCATTGGCTGGGTAATACAAAAGTTTTCAACATTTTTTCGACTGTTGACCGCCTTTGCGCCCCTTCGGCAGCATTTTTCAGCCCTCGTACCGCATCACGAGAACCTCGCTGTGCACGGCGGCGAAGCGATCTTTCGCGGGGTCGAACACCAGCTCCACGCCGCACACCTTCCAGCCCATCCGGCGGTAAAGAGCCAATGCACGGGTATTTTTGTCCAGCACGGTCAGGGTGGGGTGGGGGTGTTCCGGCAGCTTTTTGCGGGCAAAATCCAGCATCTTCTGGCCGATGCCCTTGCCCCGCGCGCTGGCCGCGATGAACAGATGCTCGATCCGTCCGCCCTTGTGGTCCACGCTGATCATGCCGTCCGGCTCATTTTTCGTGTAGTGCAGGTAGCACGCCCAGCCCTGCGCCTTTTCTTCCTTGAGCTGATCGTAGAAACACTCCGGCGTCCACTCGGCCAGCCCCTCCTCGGTCCAGTAGCCGCGGCCCAGATCGCGCCGGCCCTCCGAGAACAGCTGCGCTGCCGCACGGAACTGCTCCTCCGTTTTCACGAGCCGGACGTTCTCGCCCCGCTTCCACTTGGGCAGCTCGGTGATGGGGTGGGTCTCGCACCACTGCTCATACAGCTCCGGGCGGCGCAGCCGGGTGCGGGTGCGGCTCTGCTCGCCCCGCCAAGCGTCGATCTTCTGGTGGTCGCCGCCCAGCAGCACCTGCGGCACCGCGCGGCCCTCCCAGACTTCCGGCCGGGTGTACTGCGGATACTCCAGCAGCCCATCCCAGTAGCTTTCCTCTTCGTATCCTTTCTGCTCCGCCAGCACACCGGGCTTGAGCCGCAGCACGCTGTCCGCCACGACCAGACTGGCCAGCTCGCCGCCGGTCAGGATATAGTCGCCGATGGAGATCTCTTCGTCCGCAAAGGCGTCGATCACCCGCTCATCGATGCCCTCATAGTGGCCGCAGACCAGCGTCAGGTTGTCGTACTCCGCCAGCCTCCGGGCGTGCTCTTCGGTGTAGCGCTGGCCGCCCGCCGTCAAGAATACAATATGCGGCTTGGGGCGTCCCTGTTCCTCCACTTCCTTCTGCACAGCGCGGAGGCAGTCCGCGATGGGCTGGGCGTACAGCACCATGCCGCAGCCGCCGCCGTAGGGATAGTCGTCGGTCTGCTTCTGCTTATTGGTCGTGTAATCGCGGATCTGGTGGCAGTGGGTCTCAATATAGCCCCGCTTGGCGGCGCGGCCGATGATGCTGGCATCCAGTACCTGCTGGCACATCTCCGGGAAGAGGGTCACGATGTCCACACGCATTCCCATGGCTCACTCCTCCTCCCGCTCGCTGTCGCAGTCGTCATCCAGCAAACCGGGGATGGGGGTCACAAGGAGATACCCCTCCGGCGGGTTGCGCTCTTTCAGGAAGGCGTCCACGCCGGGGAACATATATTCCTTGCCGTTCGGGGCCTTGACGGTGTAGATATCCTGTGCGCCGGGGTGGTCCACACTGGTCACGACGCCGTACACCTTGCCGGTGTCCGCATCCCGCACCTCGCACCCGATGAGGTCGGCCACATACCACCGCCCGGCGGGCAGGGTGGCGTCGCCGCGGTCAAAGTAGAACACCTGCCCCCGCAGTGCGCGGGCGGCGTCCATGTCCTCCACGCCCTCCAGCTGGAGCAGCGCCATCTGCCCCTGCGGGCGGATGGAGACGATCTTGTAGCATTTGCCACCCTTGGCCGAAGCGTACAGGCGGCCCACTTTCTTCAGGAACGCCACGCCGTCGCACCACAGCTCCAGCTTCATTTCACCGCGCACACCATGGGTCGTAACCACTTTGCCCGCTTCAAGGTATTGCTGCATTTTTTTCTCCTATTCAACCTCTCCGTCTCCCTTGCGCTCCCCTCGTAGGGGAGGTGGCATTGGGAAGCAATGACGGAGAGGTTCTCGTTCTTTTATAAGAAAAGCCCTCTGCCAAGCGGCAGAGGGCTCGTAGGGTGCTCAGTCGATCTCAACAAGGACCTTTTCATCGACCCGCACAGCAGCCGCGCGCATCACCACACGAATGGCTTTTGCGATCCGGCCCTGCTTGCCGATGACACGGCCCATATCTCCCTCTGCCACGCTCAGGTGGTAGACGATGGTGCCGTCCTCGCGGGGCTCGTCCACCGTGACCTTGACGGCGTCCTTGTCCTCCACGAGACCGCGGGCAACTGCCAGCAACAGCTCCTGCATGAGTCAGCCCTCCCTACTTACAGAACGTTGGACTTCTTCAGCAGGACGCGAACGGTATCAGTGGGCTGTGCGCCGTTGGCGATCCACTGCTTTGCCTTCTCAGCGTCGATCTTGATCACAGAGGGCTCCTGGTTGGGATCGTAGGTGCCGATCTCCTCGATGAAACGGCCGTCGCGGGGGAAGCGGCTGTCAGCAACAACCACACGATAGAAGGGAGCCTTCTTGGCGCCGACGCGGCGCAGACGAATCTTAACTG
>ERZ1673700.1700-NODE-1700-length-20098-cov-10.262935_pt1 | contig 20098 bp, 15 predicted proteins | sample MGYA00580230_ERZ1673700 | MGnify/ENA primary metagenome ERZ1673700 (study PRJEB41218, sample SAMN15661782) | gut metagenome | host: Homo sapiens | place: Canada: London | collected 2015-08-20/2019-03-30 | study: EMG produced TPA metagenomics assembly of...
TTAAATTTTATTTTTTTATTAATTCCTGCAATTTTATTAATATATTATGTTTACTTTTTAAGTATTCGTTATTTTATTATAAATTTTATTTTAGTTTTAAATTTCTTAAAATTAATTTTGGTAAAAAGCGTTCTATTTTTGAATGCATTTTATAAATATTATATTTTAACGGAGGGCTTTTATTATGAAAAAAGCAAAAAACTTATTATTAATTAGTATAGGAGTAATTTTTATTGGCATGATTATTTTATATTCATGCAGAAGTTATACGGGTCCTGTAAAGAAAGTCGATGGGGATAAACTAGATAATAATTTAGATAGCGGAAGCGAGGAAGAGGATTATTTTGATACTATAAATAATTGTATAATTCCCGCTTTGACGGTTACGAAAAATAATACTTTAATTGCCGCTATCGGAGATAAAAATAACGCGGGAAAAATTCTTATTAAGACAAGTAAAGATGGAGGAACAAATTGGAGCGCGTATAACGGAAGTATTAAAAATGACGATATAGCTACAGGTTTTGCGCATCCATTTTTTATTAATTGTTATGACGGCAGTATTTTATTAGGAATTGCCACGACAAATGAAACCGAAAATATAGTTTCTTTCTATAGAAGCACAACGGAAGGCACAAGCTGGAATAAAGAAAGCGCAAAAATTGAAATGCATCAAAATGCAACGAGCGAACTTGATAAACCACTTACATCTCAACATGCTTTTGCAACCTATGGAAACGGCTTGGCTTTAAGACATAATGGTAATACGAATACTTTATTATTCCCATATTATTATACGGACAAAACTGGTTCAGGCGTAATTTCTACTATGATTTCTACGAATAACGGAACAAATTGGGAGCGATACGGCAAAGACCAAGGAGCTTATTCTTCATACGGAGCCAAATTTATAGAAATTGAAAATGGAAATATTTTATATTTCTTAAATGATAAAAATCAACAAGTAGCTTGGTTTAGCTCCACAAACAAAGGACAAAGTTCGTCTTTAACTAAAGCTTTTTTCAGAAGTAGTCTAGGCAAACCTATGTATGCGGATTTTGTTAGATATGAATTTAACGGACAAGATATTCAGAGTAAAACTAAACATGTTTTAGTAGCTTTCTCTGAAGGTTATACGGGTTATAAAGTTATGATGAGCACGGATGATTTTAAAGAAGGAACAAGTGGCACTAAGATTGTAGGAGAAAAAGCTAAAACAGTTGGAACAAGTTCGGAATATCATGATGTTTATCCCGCTATAACGGTTTTAAGAGACGGAACTATTTGCACTTTAGCCGCCGAAAATTATGATATAATTTTTAGAAGCTTTGATTATAATTATCTTTCCAGCGCCGACACAAATACTTATAAAGTTAAGTTATGGTAAATAGCGTTTTTATTGAGTAGAAATGCTATTTATAAAAAATAATTTTTTGGAGGTTTTATGATATGAATAGAAAATTAAAAATATTTATAGGTTTAATCGTTGTTATGATATTGTCTTTAATATCGGCTTTATCATGCAGAAATATTTATGGAGAATTATCCTATGTTGAAGACGGTTCTGGCAAAGAGGGAATTGACGATAAAGGTTTTCCTAATTATTATCTAACCGAAGAGCAACAGCAAACTCCATATATTCAAGGTCCTACAATCGTATTCGATTCGAGAGGCGGAAACAATACTCAAATATATCATATTCCCGCTATAATAGTCGCCGATAACGGAAATATTATAGCTTTCGGAGATAATCGATATAAAGATAGCGTGGATATAGGATTTGGCAGAGGTTTAATAGATATAGTTTATAAAGTTAGTAAAGACGGAGGACAAACTTGGAGCGCTGAGAAAATTATTGGACCAAAATCTACTTCTACAGCCGTTTCGGATATAAAAAATAAGGGCGATGTTTCCGTATTCAAAGCTCTTGATGGAAGATTGGTAGCTTTAGCGGTTTCTGGCGGAGGTTTTGCTAACGGGCATAATCCAAATACTCCTTCAAGAATGCTCAGGTCAAAAAGTTATGATAACGGCGAGACTTGGACTCCTTGGGAAGAGGTTGGACAAAATACCGTATTTAGAGCTATGAAAACTAAAAATATAAATAGAGGATTTGCAACTTCTGGCAGAGGAACTACATTAAAAGACGGAACTTTGGCTACGGCTATGGTTGGAAGTAGCGGCGGAGGAAATAGCGGTTGGGTTGCTTATTTCTTATATTCTAAAGATAAAGGCGATACTTGGCATGTATATCCCGATATGCAAACCGCCACCTCTCCAAACGGTTGGCTTATTACAGAACCAAAAATAGTAGGCGAATTGGATGACGGCAAATTACTAATGAGCGTTAGAAATGGCAGTAGCTCAAAATTTGAAAAAGGACGAAATCGTATGTATGGAGTTTCTTCAGACAAAGGAAAAACTTGGGGAGATTTCAATAATCCTAAATCTGGAAGATTGGGTTATTGGAATAATATGCTATGCGGTAATGTAGACTCCGAAGGAATCGTTTGGACAAGAGCAGGCGAACATGATAAAACGAGAATACTTCATTTACTTACTGGTCCTATGTTTAGAGGAGGAATGTCATTCTGGGTTAGTTTGAACGGAGGAAAAAACTTCACTAAAAAGCTTGATGTATTAAAAGAAAACATAAATCCGTCAAAATATACGGCTGGTTATAATTCTATAGATGTTTTGGGAGATGGAACGGTAATCGCTCTATCTGAAGAATATAACGAAAGCAATACCAAATTAGGAACTGCCGATTATGACTTGGTATTTAGAAGATATAACATGAAGGCAATAACGGGAGAAGTTTATAAAACCGAATGGTATAAAAGCGTTACGAATAAATACATAACTGAATAGGAACATAATTTATAATGAAAAAAATAATATTAATTTTATATATGTTTTCTCTTAATCTATTCGGATACTATTCTTCCGATGCGATGATAGATTTGCTTGTGCAACCTAATCAATTAAGAGTTAGAACGGATAGAGTAGGCGCGGTATTTGGAAACGAAAATATAAGAGCCGCCGTAGGGCTAACGGGAGCTAATAATCTTTCGGGCATAATATTGCATAATGTAACCGATTTTTCGGAATTAAATAATAATAAAATAGCGTTAGACAATATTGTGCCAGCTTTATTAGGCGGAATAGGATATAGAATGAATATATTTGGAATCGCTTTGGGCTATGAGTTTAAGTGGAGCAGTCCTACTTATATGATTCATACTCCTATTTTGTCTATGACGGCTTTAGATAATAACTTTAGGGTAAATATACCAATTTCTGTGGGAGTTGGGCAACAATCCTATTATAAAAAGAACGATAGCTTAAAAGGAACTATAGTAGTTTCTACGGCATTTGAGGGAAGATATTATTTTAATACAAAATATTTTTCACATTTAAGATTATATTTTGGTTATGGAAACGCCACTATAGAAGAGGTTAATGATTCTTCAATCTATTTTACTCAAGAATCGGTTGGTTTTCAGTTAAGAGCCTACTTTAATTACGACTTCTCTTCCTATAATATGAAACTTACGCCTATAATTAGACTTCAATTCGATAAGGCTTTAGAAACTAGATATAATAACATGGACGAATCTACCGATATAGTCGACAATTATTATATTACGGCTAAAGGTTTCGCCCCAAGCGGCGGAGCAAGGATTGGAGGCGTTAGCGTAAGCAGCGGAGCAAATGCCGACTTAAATAACGGAAGCTTAAAAGGAGGCTATATAGCGAGTATTCCTAACCCTAATATTTATTATGCCAAAGAGCCTTATAGAATAGGAATCGCTTTCCCTATAGGTTTTAGAGCTATGAACGAAAGCAAGACAATAGAGGTTTATGTAGAGCCAGCTTTATCTTTTACTATAGTTAATGCTAAAGATATATATTCGTATCAAGGAGTGCAAACGGGTTCTTATGAAAAAAGAAGGTCCTCATTCTATACTTTCGGTTATGTTGTTTACGGAGAATTATATATTCGCCCGATACCTCAACTTGAATGGTATACCGAACTTCAAACTGGAGGCGCTACGGTTGCGGGAGATTTGGCTAATACTTCTTCTGGAGGAAGCACTTCGATTATATTAAACGCTTCTACGGGAATAACTTGGTATTTTTAGATTAATCAATCTCTTTCTATAAACTAATTTTATAAGATATGGAACTATCTGAAAATGGTAGTTCTATATCTGAATTTATAACAACAATGGGTTGAACCATCTTGCATTAGTTTTATTAATAGTGGATTGCTTCGGGCGTTGCCCTCGCAATGACGATGGAAAAGTGAATTGCTGCAGCAGAGTTTCACAATGACAACTGTTTTTTACTCCGTCATTACGAGGCTATTTATAGCCGAGAATAAAGTCCGTTTTTGGTGAGCAATCCCACTTTTAATAAAATTCATTTATTAACAAAACTCAATTTTTTAAAATTAACTTTCTTTAACATGGTCTTAAGTAGTAAAATATTTATTGAAAAATGGAGTGGATATTATTATTAAAAATAAGAATATTAATATTTTTTATATATAAAAAAGCTACCGATTATTAAATCGATAGCTTTTATTATTTTAAACTTTCATGCTTTTATTTCACTATTTTATCCGCTATTCCAAGCAAAGCCTGAATTTTAGGAGAGAACGCTATAATCGCGCCTGCAAAAACCACGCTTATTAAACTCATTAATTTTATAAGAATATTTAGACTTGGTCCTGAAGTATCTTTAAATGGGTCGCCAACGGTATCGCCAATAACGGCAGCGGCATGATTAGGATTTGTTATTTTATTTCCGTTTTCATCCGTAATTTTTTTTCCGCCCAAATTTCCAGCTTCTATATATTTTTTAGCGTTATCCCAAGAACCGCCCGCATTTGACATCATAACAGCCATTGCAAAACCAGAAGTTAATCCGCCAATTAAAAGCCCGATAACCGCGGGAACTCCAAATAAGAAGCCAACCAAAACGGGAACTATAATAGCTAAAACCGAAGGAATAATCATTTCTTTTTGAGCCGATTTTGTGCAAATTTGAACGGCTTTTTCATAATCCGCTTTAACTCCTTCTTCTCCAGCTAAAAGTCCTTTTATCTCTCTAAATTGTCTTCTAACTTCTTCAACTACTCCGCCAGCAGCTCTTCCAACCGCTTTCATTGTCAATGCGCAGAAGAAGAATACAAGCATTGAGCCTACAAATATTCCAACTATTACTTTTGGATTCATTAAGTGAATATTGAAAGCTTGCATAAACTCGTTCATGCTCAAGCTATAAACTACTTTATTATATAATTCTGAAGAACTTTCCGCGGTATATTTTACCGAACCTATAACTATTTCTTTTAAATTACCGCTATTAATCATTCTTCCTAAAGCCGTTTTAATTTCTTCTATATAAGCGGCGACTAAAGCCATAGCCGTTAAAGCCGCAGAACATATTGCAAAACCTTTTCCCGTAGCAGCCGTAGTATTTCCTAAAGAATCCAAAGCGTCCGTTCTCTCTCTAACGCTTTCAGGCAAACCAGACATTTCCGCGTTTCCTCCCGCATTATCGGCAATTGGTCCGTAAGCGTCCGTAGCTAAAGTAATTCCCAAAGTAGATAACATACCGACTGAAGCCAAAGCTATTCCATATAATCCTTGAGAAAAAGAACCGACTTCAGAACCGAAACCGCCCGCAAAACCGAAAGATAATATTATAGAAACGACTACAGTAACAACGGGTATTAAAGTAGATTGCATACCGATTGCAAGTCCTCCGATTATAACCGTTGCAGGTCCCGTTTTTGATTGTTCTGCAACCCATTGAGTAGGTTTATATTCTGCAGCCGTATAATATTCTGTGAAGAAACCGACAACATTACCAGCGATAAGTCCCACTATTATTGAAACGAATAATCCCAAATTATTAGGAAGAAGCGCTTTTACAAGTAAGAATGAAACTACTATAATAATAACGCTACTTACATAAACTCCGACTCTTAAAGATTTTAATAATTCTCCCATAGACGCTTTTTCTTTAGTTTTAACGAAGAAAACTCCGACTATTGAAGATAAAGTTCCTATTGCAGCAAGTATAAGAGGAAGAGTAACCGCATATATTGGGCTTATTGTAGGATTTATATAACCAAAAGCCGCAGAACCTAAACTCATTGCCGCAAGTATTGAGCCAGCATAAGATTCGTAAAGGTCCGCTCCCATTCCAGCAACATCGCCGACATTATCGCCGACATTATCCGCTATAACGGCAGGATTTCTTGGGTCGTCTTCAGGTATTCCAGCTTCAACTTTACCTACTAAATCCGCTCCGACATCGGCAGCTTTTGTAAATATTCCGCCTCCGACTCTTGCAAATAGAGCCTGAAAAGAAGCGCCTACTCCAAAGCTTAACATTGTTGTCGTTATAAAATGCATTTTAGCCGCTATATAATCCATAGAATCTCTTGAAATATTTCCAAGTCCTAAAAAATCCGTATTAAACCAATTATTATCAAGCCAACCGTTTAATATTATAAACCACATTGAAATATCGAATAAAGCCAAACCTACGACCGTAAGTCCCATAACCGCTCCAGAGCGAAAAGCTATAGTCAAACCTTGATTTAAAGATTTTGAAGCCGCATGAGCCGTTCTTGCAGATGCGTAAGTCGCGGTTTTCATTCCTAAAAAGCCCGATAGAGTTGAGAAAAAACCTCCCGTTAAAAATCCAATCGGAACGAAAGGATTTTGCACTTTTAATGCATAAGAAAGAATGGCAAAGATAATGAAAGCTCCGCCAAAGAAGAAGGCTATAACCCTATATTGTTGTTTAAGGTAAGCCAAAGCTCCAGAGCGAACATGAGAAGCTATCTCTTTCATTTTGTCCGTTCCCTCGTCCTGTTTTCGCATCCATTTATAGAAATAAAATGCGAATGCCAAAGTTAATACTGCCGCCGATATTGTAAAGAAGCGGGCATTTTGAATTAACATTTCCATAATAGTCCCCTATAAATTAAAATTTTTAAAAATTATTAAATTGATTATAACAAAAAAATATAAATTGTCAATATATTTTATGAAATTCTAATATGTAATTTGCATATTTAAAACATAGAATTTTTTTAGAAAAAATTAAAAAAAAATTTTTATTGACTATTTTAAAATATTTCTTATCTTAAGTATGTAAGACAAATAAATCTTATAATTTAATTTAATATGTCGGGTAGATAAACTTGACAAAGGAGTTTTTTATGATTATCAAATCAAAACAACTAAAATCGTTATTTTCTTTTATAGCGGTAATATTTATGGTTTGTTTAACCGCTATTGCATGTAAGAACAAACCCACTCAAGCCGCCGATTTTAATATCGCCGACCCAGATGTTAAACCAGAACCTCAACCGAATAATCCTGCATACGATAATAAACTTATCGATTACAGAACGGTTAAAGGAGCGGACCCTGTAGTTGTATCTTTTGGAGACAAAGGAGAAAACTTATTGTTGGTTTATGAAAACGACAGCGAACTTTATTATAAAGCGAGTTTAAATGGCGGACTTAAATTCACTAAAGAAGGCATTTTAGGAAAGAGAATAAGCGATAAAGGAGGAACGGCTTCAAGGCTTGCATCTCCTGTAGTTTTTGCAAGAGGAAATAGAATTACCGTTGTAGCTTCCGAAAAAGGAACTTTTGGCGGAACTTATAATTTCCCTGTTCAACCTACTACTAAATCAAGATTAATGAAGATTCAAGGAACTATGGACGCTACTACGGGAGAGATTGCTTGGGATTCTACTTGGCAAGATTTTGGAGTAGATGTAGGAAGTTTTGCATCCGCTCAAATGGGAGGATTTTATAATCAATACGCTACATTTACGGGAGTTGGAAAAGGAACAGCGTCAGATAAATTTGTTCTTCCTATAGCGGTTATGTCAAAACAACAATATACCGCAGAATTTGGTTTTGTAATGGCTTATTCTTCAGACGGTAAAAATTGGAGTTTAGGAACAAAAGCAAGATATGTTGACGCTTGGAGAGCTAATACTAAATATATGCAAACTAAAGTATTTAAAGTAAATGGCGATTCCGTTGATTTGCTTGCTCGCCCAAGATGGAATAATCCTGTAAGAATAGGTAAGTTTAGTATTAATTATGCAAGATATGAATATATACGAAATTTCAGTCCAGATGAAACTAGCGTATTCGATGCTCAAAGCGTATTTGAAACCGCTATTCATAATGAAAACGGACAAACTTATACTTATATAATAAACGGAAGAGGAAACGACTCCGATATTAGATTGGCAAAATTCAGAGGCGAAACTTTGAACGGCACTCCTGAAAGAGAAATAATAATCTCTTCAAAAGGTAGAGCAGGCTCTGTTGCTATAATTGGAGACGGTTCTATAGCTACATTTACGGACGAAGGCGGAGAATTAGTTTACAGAAGATTTACTCAAAAATATTTTGAAACTCAAGATAAAGCTGGAGTTGAAGTAGCTCAATAAAGAAAGATAAAACGATTTTAGATAATAAAGGGACGCGTAGAGATATGCGTTCCTTTTTTTGTTTTGTATAAAATTAAAAATATGTTAAAATATATTCCATGTTAAATAAAAAAAATAGATATGCAAATAAAAATATTATTCATGCTATAAACGAACTTGTAAGCAGATTCTCGAATCTTTTGGCTATAGCTGGCTCGATTTTTGCAATATTCGTTTTGCTTATGCAAATAAGAAGTATTAACGCTTATAATTTTTATATAGCAAATTACGGGAAAATAATAAATATTATAACGATTTGTTTTATATTTATACTTTTAGAGCAGATAAGAATCGCTCCAAGAAAATTATATATAATAGTTCCGATTATTCAAATTATAGGTTTAATTTTAATTAATTTTTTGAGCAAAAAATATTATAATATATATTCTTATAGAATTGCATGGACTATAGCGGGTTCGATTTTATTCTTTTTAATTATAGTTATAAATTGGTTAAGGCTTTCGTATTCAAAATTTACTCTATACCAATTAATTATCGCTTCTTTTGTATTCGTAATAACTTTAGGAAGTTTGCTTTTATATTTGCCTTTAAGCACGGTTAAAGGAAATATGCATTTTATAGACGCTTTATTTACCGCAACGAGCGCGGTTTGCGTTACGGGGCTTACAGTTATTGATATTTCAAAAGAACTTACTCTTTTTGGCAGAATCGTTCTTATTACATTAATACAAATAGGAGGATTAGGCATTATGTCTATTTCGGCAATAGTTCTTTTATTTTCGGTTAGTAAAGGAAGCGTGCGAGATAGAATAAGAACTTTGGAAATGTTTAACACTCAAAATAAAGATATTATACAATCTACGATTAAAGTAATTTTTTTAGCGACTTTTTTAATAGAATTTGCTGGAGCAATTTCGCTTTTTACGGTTATTAAAAATGATACGGGCGGAGTAGGTAAGAAAATATTTTATTCTTTATTTCATTCAATAAGCGCTTTTTGTAACGCAGGTTTTTCATTATACGAAAATAGTTTGCATAGATTTTCAAATAATATTACAGTAAGCGTAACTATAGGTTTGCTTATAATACTTGGAGGAATCGGCTATCCCGTTCTTTTAACCGTTTTATTTGCGATTAAAAATAAAATAATGGGAAAAAGATATATAATAGACACTCAAACTACTATAGTTTTATTTACCACAATAATTTTACTTTTATTCGGATTTTTATTTATATTTTTCAACGAATATGACGGAGTTTTAAAAGATTTATCTTTAAGAGAAAAAATTTTAATATCGGCGTTTCAAAGCATAAGTCCGAGAACGGCAGGATACGAAACTATTTCTTATAATTCTATGAATAGCGTCACGATAGGAATAATAGTATTTCTTATGTTTGTCGGCGCTTCTCCGAGCGGAACAGGAGGCGGCGTAAAAACTACGACTCTATTCGTATTTGTTTCTTCGATTATAACGGCGATAAGCAATAGACCTTTTATTGTCGTTAGAGGAAGAAAAATAAAAGAATCTGCGGTTAATAAATCTGTCGCCATATTTACTCTTGCAATTGCAATTTCAGCTTTTGCTGCGCTTTTGATATTTTATATAGACGGATACAAAACTATGACTCCTGTGCTTTTTGAGTCCGTTTCGGCTTTATCTACTACGGGACTTTCTTTAGGAATAACTCCTTCGCTTTCAATATGGAGTAAAATAATAGTTATGATTTTAATGTTTATTGGTAGAGTAGGATATTTAACTTTATTTATGAGCGTTGGCTCGATAGATAAAGGAAGGTATGGTTTAATAGATTTGCCTACAAGCGATGTTACTATAGGATAAATTTTTTATTATAATATTTTATCTCTGACGATTATTTTTTCAAAGTTATCTTAATTCCCAAAATAGTTATTCTTGTATATCTATTATTTTTATATATAGAAAATATTCTATCTATTTTACTTTCATAAAATTTATTATCTACAAAAAATTTCTTTTTTATAGTTAGTTTAATTCCTAAAATAATTATTGAAAAATAGTTATTGGAATTTTCTACAGATAAAATAAAATACCATATATTTCTTTTTATAGTCCTATTATTTATTTGAAAAATGATATTTTCTAAATGCCTTAATCTATTTTCATTTTCAAGTTCTTTATTCTCGCATATTGCAATCGGATAAGGAGCATCGATAACTTTTGAATAATAATTTTTTATAATAGGTATCAAATATTTATTCTCTTCTCTTTGAGTAAATCAGTGTATGTATATAATTTTTTGTTTATTATAAAATAAATATTTTTTAATTATGCATTAGGTTATTTAATAAAAGCAAGTATATATATAAAAAAATCTTTTCTAATTTCATTTAATTCATTATCATCAATATTTTTTGATTTAAGGTAATCTATCAGTATAATATGTTGGTTCTATAATTAGAACCATCTTGAATTTCAATGCAAATTATTTTATTATTAACATTACAATTATTGCAATAATCTTTAATAAGACATTCTTTTTTCAAATTTGCACAACTAGATAATCTTGGTTGGAAAAATTTCAAAATATTTTTAAAATAAATATGTTGACCCAAAAGTTAATCCTTATAATATTTCTGCAGAATACTGTCTCGAAGAATTTTAGCATCTTCTTATAAATCTTCATTAGATAGTGGAACTTCGCCATACTTATTATTGTTTGTATTATCTTTCCAAGCTTCTAATGGAAAATCTTTATTATCGTTATGTGTTATGTCAATTAATTCTTCCGTTTCCATTTTGGCAAAAAAATCTTTTACACAAATAGATATTTCTTCTTTTTCTTCTTCCGAAAGCCGATTAGAGTAATCTTTAATTTTGTCTAAATTTATTAATTTTTCATCTATATCTAATTGTTTTATATCAATAGCTGGTCCATAGCAAAGACAATAATAGTTTGCATTAGTTATTAATTCTTTTTTAAAAAGTATTCTATGCATTAACTCTGCAAAATAAATAACTTTATTCGTTTTTATTTTGCATCTTTACGGTCTTCTCTACTTATCAACTTATTATCTAACAATAATTGATAAACATAAGCAAAAACATATTTAGCTTCCATAATCATTAACCTTTATCTAAAAGTAAATAATATATTTTATATTCGTATTTAAAAACTTAAAAATTAAAATTTTGTCAAATAAATATTATCTTATATATAATAACAAACTATAATTAATTTGTCAATACTTTTATATAAATTATTTCTTTTTAATAGTCAATCTCAATCCAAATAAATATATAATAAAATATTTCTTGTTTCTTTTAATACCTAAAAAAATATTTTCCTTTAATTTATCTTCAATATCTTCAACTATTTTCAATACTCCCAACTCTTTATATTTAATAATTCTTTCATCGGTTAATTTTCTCATATAACAATCAAATAAAGCCTCACCCAAATACGCTAAAGTTCTTTTGCCGTTAATTGAATAATTTGAAGTGTCTATTAATTTATCCAATTTTTCCAATACCGAAAATAAAAAATTGCAATAATCAAAAAATATATCTTTCCTCATAATGAATATATTATAAAAATATCGTCTCGTGGTTTCCCTCTGTTCTAAAATATAATCTTTATACTCTGGATAATTTTCGCAAATGCACTTTACCATTTCGTCATAATCTTTTACATCCGTCCCAGGTATAATCGTGCCGTAATCTTCCCTTGCATTATTTACATTAACGAGTTTTAATTCGCTTTTCATAGGTAAAATTAAATCGTATTTTTGAATATATTTATTTATAGTTTCCGAATTAAGCCCGTATTTATCGAGTAAATTACTATCGTCAAAGCTTGCAAAAATATCTCTATAGGCTTTATTTATTTTCGTTTGTTCGTATTTATCGTATTCATATTCGTTAAATACCAAAAGCCTTCTGTAATGCATAAAACCGATATAATATAGATTTCCTAATTTATCGTAATTTTTCCAAGCCCAATATATTCCCGTTAGCTCGCAATATTCTCTGTTTTTATCAGAGATATTATCTCCCGTATCGTCTCCAATCATATTTTCAAGCATCCATTTATAATCTTCTTCACTCATGCTTCCGTCTTTTGAAGATTCCGTTGCAAGCGCTCTGCCGACATGAATGGGCGTTAATACTTCGTCTTTAAGCAAAACTGCTGGTTTATGATTAGGATATTAAAATTTTCACTGTAGGTAAGTTTTTGTTATCTGTTTGTTTTTTCATTTTCAACTCCAATATTTTTAATTTTTGCTATTTTTTATATTTTATCCTGTGCTTCTTTTAGTAGATATTTTACCACGTTTTTATGTTTATCTTCTAAATTTTTATAGGGGTCAAAAGATAATTCATTATCTATTGTTATATTTTTATATACTTCAGAATTTATTGGCAACTCTAATAAATATGGAATATTATTACAATCTCTTTTTATTCTGTTATCATTTCTGCATTTGCAATCTACTAAAACTCTAAATTCCTTTTCAAATTGAAAAGAATTACTTTTTTCAAAGAAATCTTTAATATTCTCGTTCTTTTCTTTTTTGTCTTTTATATATTTTATATATCCAAAATAATATTCAAAATTTTTATCTTTTTTTAATAAGATATTTTTTAATAAATCTCTTTTACTTATAAGCATCCTTACTTTTATATTATGTAAATTATCGTCAGGCGTTATTCCATATATTTTCCACCATGCATAAGCGTTTTTATTATCTGTAGTATTGCTAAAGCAGGCTATATAAGTCTTATTTTCTAAATTATAAAGACACTCATTTTTATCTTCAAATACATAAGGATGCGATATAGTCAACACGCTATTTTTTATATCATTTAATAAATATTGGAATTTTAATATTCTCGATAACTTAAAATCTATTGGAAATAGCCTTTTAACTAAATCGTCAATATCGTCAATATTGTCTAAAATAATAGAATTATCTTTCAAATTATAAACCGTATAAATATTATCTTTAATATCGATTTTGATGGGTGTTAAACTGTCATTATTTATTAATGTTATAAAACTTTTATCGTCTAAATTATTTTCTTTTATAAAATTACTTATAATATTAGGTATCTTAAAAGTCTTCATTTTACTTTTATCATTTTTGGTATAATTGGTATTATATGTATAAAAATAGGCTACAAGTTTTACTATATCGTAATAATAAGATTGATAACATTCTTTATTAGAATTACATAGCTTAATTATACTTAATAATGTATAATATGAGCCGAATTCTTCCGTAATTCTATATTTATTTATAGTTTCTATAAGTTTTTTCAAAACAGAAATTTTTAATTCCTTACTATAGTTATTATCATTATACTTAAAAAAGTTATCAAAATCCACATTATCGTCATCGTCTTCTAAGATTATCCCCATATAATCTAAATAATAATTATTATTATAGAGTTTTATATCTCCTTTGTAATAATAGTAAGGTATTTTTAACATATTTATCAATATTTCTTCATCATATTCAAATTTAATATCTTTAAAAATATTTCCTAAATTATAAAATACAAAGTATATGTAGCTATTATCAAAAGTTCCTTCCAAACAATTATGCAAATCTTTTATATTTTCTTTATAATTAGAACTTTTAAAATAATCATTTATTTTATTTTTTTCTTCTTCGCTAAAATTGACTTTATCTACAATATCGCTATGTCTTTTTAAATAATTATAAAGTTGAATGCCCCAATGTTTATACCAATAATTTTCAACATATTTTTTTATTTTTTCCATAGATATATCTTTAATTAAATATTTAGTTATCATTAAAAAATAATCTCTTATGAAAGGATTTATAATGGTAATTTCACTTTCTAAATATTTTTCTTTATTATCTTTCTTATCTTTATAAAATTCATTATTATAAGAATTTAAATCTTCAAAAGTAGGGTTATTACCTAAAACTTCAATTATCTTATTTATATCTCCAATAATTTTATTTATATCAAAAAATTTATGGACGCATTCTGTTCTTTCTTTTTGGAATAATTGTTTTTCTTCTTCTATTTTTTCTTTATATTTTTCATCTGTTTCTATATATTCCTTTACTTTATCTGGAATTAAAGAATATAATTCATCATTACCTCTTTTTATTATATAATGATAGAAAAATATTTTTGAATGCTCTGAAAATTTAACAAATTCCTCTTTAGTAGGATTTAAAACTTCTAATAAATTTCTATATCTATCAAGAAAAAATAGTCCATTCTTTTCTATTTCATAATTATTACAATATTCTAAAAATTGATTTCTTACTAAATTCCAATAAACGCTTAAATCTATATTTTCGTCTATTACATTTTTTATTATTATTCTATTACCTTTTTCTATATATAATGCCAAATACATAATAACAAATGTATATTGTTCGATTGATAAAATATCTTCTAAATCTACTCTATTATTCAAGCGACTTAAACAATATATAGGAATATCTAATTTATATCTTTGCTCATAGTCAATATATTTATATATTTCATTCAATTCTTTTTCATCTTTAGGAAAATATATATCTAAAATAAATTTTAACCTTTCGATACTATCAGATATATAATCAATTATTACTTCTAAAATTTTTGTTATTCTTTTATTTAAGTGACTTTTTCTTAATTTTTCTTCATTAAATAATTCTATACAATATTTTATTAAATTATCGTATATCAAATCGGATTGTATTTCCTCTTTAGTTAAATAATATATAATATATTCCAAAATATTATATTGCCCAAATTCATCAAATTTTTTAATCGCGTCTAAAATTTTATATATATCAGCTTTTTCTTTTATTTTTTCAAGTAATAAATTTATTATAAATATTAAAGACATAGATTTTGCATAAAAATATCCGTTTCCATAATTTATATCTTTTATTCTATAGCTTATGAAAGATAAATATTCGTTAAATGGAATTGCATTTAAAAAAGTTTCATCCTCTAAAAATAAAGACATATCCAAATGCATAAATATATCTCTTAAATTAGATATTTTTATTTTTTCTATTTCATCTCTTATTTTGTTATTGCAATATTCTTCTATAGGTAAAAATATTTCTATATCTTTTAATCTGAAAAAGCCATAATAACGGGAATCTATACTTAAAGAATTTAATTCATTTTCACTGTCCAAATATTTATCAAAAATATAATCAAAAAGTTCTTTCCTTGCTTCGTTATCAATATTCTTTAGCTTTTCATTTTCTAATATTTTATTATCAATAATATCTCTATAAAGCCATATTATATTGTCAAAACTTTCTATATATTCTCTTAAATTATTATTCATAATTGACTCTGATTATAAATATTTTTTATATTTTTATTATAATATTTAGTTTAATTGGATGCAATGTTAAATTATCACTATGCCATAATATTTATAATTATTATAAAAAATATTTTAGATTTAAATCTAATATACCGATATTTTTTATAAATTAATTAATAAATTAAATTTGCTTTTTTTTTTTTTTAGTATATAATTTTTATTATGATTATGGATATAGATAAACTAAAAAAGAAATTTCCGACTTATTTTCCAGTGGATAAACTTCCAAAAGAAGCTAAAGAAGAAGAAATAGAAGTTTTTAGAGCATGTTTTTATGGATTTTGTAGTAAAAGTTTTTTAAGCTATTATGAAGAGTGGAAAAATTGTAAATCTAAACCAAAGGGCTACAATGAGGAATATATAGGCACTTATTCTATGTCATGTTATGAAGATATTAAAGATTTGAATAAAATGTTAAGAGTATTTAAAATACATAGTAAATATAATAATTTAGTTTTATCAAAAGGTAAAACTAATATTGAATGCGGAATGATATTAAAAGCTAAAGACAAAAATGATAGCGGTTCACATGTAGATTTTTTTCTATACGAGAACGCAGAACCAATAAAATATTTTAAGGTTATAAAAGATGAATAATAAACCTTATTTTGAAAATGTATATATTTACGGCGACCTATATTTGGATAAGGTATTGTTAGAATATGAATTTTTTTCATATTCTATATTAAAAGATAACAAAGGCAATTTTTTTGTATGTTATTGTTATGAAGTAGAAAAACGGCAGTCATGGTTAATAAATGAAATTAAAATAGATGATTTAATCTCATTTTTATTAAATAAAATAGATATAAAAAGTATATTTTTACTTGGAGATAGCGAAAAGATTATAATCACTAGAAATTACGATTCAGGAAAAGAAAAAAGTGAGTCTGCTAATACTAACAAAATAATTAAAATGAGTATCTTGCCAGATGAAAATGAGTTTTTAGATAAAAAAGAAGAGTTATATAAATATATAATAAAACTATATTATAATTTATTTGAAGAAATAACAATTTATAATAATATGATTGAGAATATTAACTCATATAACATTAAGGCTATTTCAGATACTAAAAGTTTCTATACTATACAAATTAGTAAAAAAATAAATAATAGTGATATAGTTAATTCAAGTTCGGTTGTTTTTAGTGAAAATAATGGTATTGATTCATATAAACCAGTTATTGCTGCCTCTATTATGGGGGCATGTATGGGTTCATTTTTTGATAGTATAAATATATTAGAATCTAAAAAAAGGAAAAATAAGAATTATGCAAAAGCAACCTAAAGAATCGGAATTTGATATTAAATTAATAAAACTAATCAAACTAAATTTTGAACATAAAGAAAATATTAAAAATATTGACGAATTTTCTTTAGATGTAGGATTGCGTCCCGAATATATAAAGAATGAAGACTTAATTCAATTTTATTTATATGTCAAAATAGATTTATATCAAAATGTCAAAATAGATTTATATCAAAACGATAATGAAAATAAAAAAATAGAAATATGCTCTATAGAATCTCAAATAGCGGGTATGTTTGGATACAATAAGGAAATTGATAAAAAATTATTACCAAATATAGCTTCAATATTATATTCTTATTTGCGTCCTATAATCTCACAATTATCAATTATGGCAAAAATTCCTCCAATAGATTTGCCTATTCTAAATTTAAGCGATATAGAAGTTAAAGAAATAAAAAAATAATAGTTTGTTAATATTATTTATTAAATTAAAACTTTGAAATTACTATTTTATATATAAGTTATTTAAAAATGAAATAAATTACTATCTATTATTCTAATTTTACTTTATTTTTTATAGTTATCTTAATTCCCAAAATAGTTATTCTTGTATATCTATTATTTTTATATATAGAAAATATTCTATCTTTTTTATTATAGTAAATATTATTTGCTTGTAATAAATTCTTTTTTATTCTTATCTTTATGCCCAAAAACATAATAGAAAGTTCACTTTCATTGTTTACAAAAGATAAAATAAAATCGGCTATACTAAATCTATTATTATGAGTATTATAATAGTTATTATTATGAGTATTTTTATAAATAATCTCTTCGTAGAAATCCGTCATGCGAGCATATTTCCACCATAAATTAGATTTTGGATAATTTGGATTTGTCCAAGGTTTTTCATTTCCGCAATAATGCATTATTTTTGGATTATTATAAACTTCATAAAACCTATAAATATTCTTTTCAAAAAATTCTATTTTTTCCTTTGAATAATAAATAGGAATGCACCATTCCACATTATAATTTAAATCAATAAATCTAATATTTTCTTCGCATACAATATTTAAAATATCTTGGTCTAAATATAAAGGATTTACAATTTGAGTTAAAATATTAATGCATTTTTCCGTATAATTATATTTAATCAAATTTGGTATATTAAGTAGCAAAACTCCTGATTGAAAATAATTATGAATATTTTTTAATTTTAATTTATTCTTTAAATAATCTTGCCAGAATTCAAAACTATTGACTTGTCTCAATGTATTAAGTCTCATTATAGTATCATGGCAAGCCAATAATAATTCATTTTTAATAAACTTTAAATTATATAATTGTGAAATATCATCTAAAATGATTAAATCGCAATCCAAATATAAAATTTTTTCAAAATGTTTAAATACTCTTGGTATAAAAAAACGACTATACGCAGACTCGCTGAAATGCCCCCAAGTATAAAATTTATTTTTAATATTTGATTTTATATATAAATTGATTTCGATAAACCTAATGTATATATTTGAATTAGACATTTCTAAAATTCTATTTTTATTAAAAGTTTCAATATTATCATTTAAAATATATATTTCATAAAATAAATCTTTATTTGCATTTTCAATTAGAGATTTAATTGCAACAGCCAAATATGTAGCATAATTATTGTCGGAGGCAAAGCAAATGCAAATTCCATTTTGAAACTTTGGATGAATATCAACAATTATATCCAAGTTATGAACAAATGTCCTTTGCAATTCTAAAATCTTATATTTTTTGTTTCTAATAATATTAAATAAATATATTCCAAAAAGCCACTCCGATATATAAGCAGTAGCTCTTGCTTGCGATAAATTATAATTAGATATATCAATCTTATCATGTAATTCAAAAATAATATTGAATAAAGTTTTACAATAATCAAAGAAAATTGATTTTTTCATTATAAAAATATTTGTATAATAACCGTATTTCGAAAAATTATAATTTTTTATATCTTCTTTATAATTTGGATATTTCTCTTCTAAAATAGAAAGCGCTTCATTATAATCATCAACATGTAATTTTAAATCAGATTTTTCATATTGTTCATAATTATTTTTCATTTTATTTTGATTTACATTCCATTTATTCGCTACTAAAATATCGTATTTACCTACAAGTTCTTTTATATAATCTGCTTTTAAATTATAATTATCAATATAATTTTCGTCTATAATATTGTTATCGATTAAACCCCATTCATTTTCTTTATATTTTCTATCAATATTAAAATTTAAATGCCTTCTATAATGCATAAAACCGATATAATCGGGATTTCCCAATTTATCGTAATTCTTCCAAGCCCAATACATTGAAGTTAATTCGTTTAAGGTTCTGTTTAAATGAGAGATATTATCTCCCGTGTCGTCTCCAATCATATTTTCAAGCATCCATTTATAATCTTCTTCGCTCATGCTTCCGTCTTTTGAAGATTCCGTTGCAAGCGCTCTGCCGACATGAATGGGCGTTAATACTTCGTCTTTAAGCAAAACCGCTGGTTTATGATAGGATATTAAAATTTTCACTGTAGGTAAGTTTTTGTTATCTGTTTGTTCTTCCATTTTTAGCTCCAACTTTTATTCTTTATATTTTTAATCATTTTTTATTTTTACTCATATATAAATAACCGCTCTTAATACTATCTTCCAAACTCTTTTTAGATTTCCAATTTAAAACATTTTTAACTTTTCCAATATCCGCATATAAAACCGCAGGGTCGCCAGCTCGCCTTCCCTTAATTTCAACAGGAATTTTTTTATTCAAAACCCTCTCGCAAGTTTCAAAAACTTCTTTCACGCTATAACCTTCGCCCGTCCCAATATTAAATACATCCGTTTTATTTTCTTTAAGCAAATATTGATAAGCCAACCTGTGAGCTTCTGCTAAATCCAATACATTAACATAATCTCTTATGCAAGTTCCGTCTCTCGTATCGT
>ERZ1673700.1733-NODE-1733-length-19788-cov-5.259768_pt1 | contig 19788 bp, 19 predicted proteins | sample MGYA00580230_ERZ1673700 | MGnify/ENA primary metagenome ERZ1673700 (study PRJEB41218, sample SAMN15661782) | gut metagenome | host: Homo sapiens | place: Canada: London | collected 2015-08-20/2019-03-30 | study: EMG produced TPA metagenomics assembly of...
TAAGGAATTTCAGTAAAAACAATATTGCCAGAAGAATTTTTTTGGAAAATAAAAGGGTAATATCTAAATTTAATTTGTTTCCAAACCAAAATATTATATTAGGATATTTTTATGAGAAAAATGTAAATATTGAGATATTAGTTTTTTATCGTGATTTTAAAGGGAAAGAGAAATATAAAAAAATATAATGGGTTTTCAATATCAAGTACAAGAAGATAATTCTTCTGCATATATTGGCTTAGATAAATTAATGAAATAACTAAATGCCTATTAGTAGACAGATTGTAAATATCTTTTGTGAAGAAAATATGCATTATAAAAATTTCTATATTATTGATTATATACGAAGGCTTCGATGTTGAATTCAAAGATTATTTTATTTGACGATATTAAAAATGTAATTGATGAATAAAAAAATATAAAACTAAAAAAGTGTAAATATAGTCAATATTTACTCTTTTGCTTTTTAAAAAGAAAAAAATGATAAAATTATTATAATTTTTGTAACAAATTGTTTGTTAAATCGTCTTATATATGAGGAGGTCAAAATTGTGCACGATATTGAAACAATATATAAAGAATATTTTCAAACAGTATATAAGTACTTAATATGCTTAACACATAATGAAGATATTGCAGAAGAACTAACGCAAGAAACTTTTTATAAAGCAATACAAAAAATTAATACATTTAAAAATGATTGTAGAATATCTGTATGGTTATGCCAAATCGCCAAAAATTTGTGGTATGATGAGCTAAAAAAGAGTAAACGAATAAAAGACATTAGAGAAGAAGAATATTTATCAATACAAACAAAAATCGATATGGAAGAAAATATAATTTTTCAGGAAGATAAGAAAAAATTATACCAAAGAATAAACAATCTTAATGAACAAATGAAATCAGTGATTTATTTAAGAATAATTGGTGATTTAAGCTTTAAAGAAATAGGTTCAATTCTAGGCAAGACTGAAAATTGGGCAAGAATAACTTTTTACAGAGGAAAAGAAAGGTTAAAGGAGGAAAAAGAGTATGAAGGCAAACAATGAATGCAAAATTGTTCAAGATTTATTGCCAAATTATATTGAGAACTTAACTAGTAATGAAACATCAGAATTTATAAAAGGACATTTAGATAATTGTAAAGAGTGTAATGAAATTTATAATAAGATGAACATAAAATTAGAAAGCAATTCAGAAAATTCAACAAAAAAAGAAATTAACTTTTTTAAAAAGTATAATAAACGATTATTTTTATTTAAATTAATAATAGTTATAATATTAATAATTTTTATAATAGCTACAGCAAGAAAGATGATAATTATTTCAAATTTATCAAGTAAAGCAGAAGAATTTGTAAAATCGGATAATTATCATTATGTAGAGTATAATTATAATTATGGAAAATATGAAAAAATTGAGAAGTTTAAGCTTGGAGATAAAATTAAGTTGGTATTTAGTAATATAGATGATGAAAATCATCAAACAATTACAATATTTACAAAAGAAAAAATTTCAGAAGATGAATATGGTAGCAGATATTTAGCTAATATATATGTAAATAATAATGATAATAATGTAGCTTATTTAAATAGAAATATCGGAATTTTAGTAGAACTTCAAGATGTATTACATACAGAGAATCTATGGGATTTATTGAAAAATGTTTTAACATCTTCAATTAATACTACCAAAATTAATGGAAAGAATTGCTACTTTATATCAAATTTTAATGGAGTTTATAATTATTATCCTTCTGGTATATATATTGACAAAGAATTAGGAATGCCAGTTAGTACAGTTGCAAAAGAATATGAAAATTCAGATGGAACTAAACAATATGAGCCACCGAAAGAGTTTAAGTATGAGTTTAATACTGTTGGAGAAAATGATTTTATAGAGCCTAATATAGAAAAGTTTGAAGTAGAAAATATGGAATAAAAATATAATAAAAAGAGCAAGTAGAAAGTTACTTGCTCTTTTTACAAAATTTTCCAGTTTTTTTGTCGAAAAAGCTTGACATTTCAGCATTTTTAAAATATAATAAAAAAGTCCAAACGATTGAGTTGGATAATCCCCTAATGAAATGCACATGCTTAAAGGAGGTTATTTTCATGAAGAAATATTTTGCATTATTTTTAACCATGTGTATGCTCGTGGTAGGCACGTCTACATCAGTTTTGGCTGCAGAAAATGAACAGTACGTTAATACAGAAGTTGCTTCTGCAAGTGATGACACTGGTATTAGTACGCTGAATACCGACTACTGGAAGACACCTGGTCCGGTTGTAATTGGTAATACCAGTTTTCGGGTTTTCCCTGGTAAAGGAGAAAATTTAAAAATCCATTTATATTTGTATACTAACAATAAAATTACAATCAGTGTACGACCGGAAGGTGGTTCTTCAAGAACTGTTGCCACATGGAATTCTAAGGGACATCATTGGGCTGACTTAGTTCGTGGAACTAACGGTAAAGGCTACTGGATTACTATCAGTGGCTCAACTATAGCTGATGGAGGAGTTTACTCGGAGCCATAAAGTTTAAGATGGTAACCTAGAACAAACAATATTGGCTAGCTAGAAGAAAAATTAGCACATTATTTTTTATTAGACTGTTAATAAAGTTTTTTACAGAAAATATGTGAGATTCATTAGGGGGGAAGGACGAGCTTTTTAAGCTCGTTCTTTTATTTTTCAAAATATTGAACAAAATTATTTACTAAACGCTTAACTCTATCAATGGGAAAGTTAAATAGATTTTTTACAACTTCAAAAGTTTTTTCAATATAATTTTTTAATCTATAATTTTCTTTCTTTAATTCTTCATTTTCATATTTTAAATTATTATTTTCTTGTTGTAATTCTTCTAGCTTATTAATAGCAATATATGATTTACTTAATTGAACTTTTAATTTGTTTGTATATTTAATTAATTCACTGTTTTGTTGAATTATTAAAGAGGTTTTTTTTGTTTCTATAGGCTTAATCTGCTCTTGTGTTAATTCATATTTTATATTATCATAATTTGTTATTTGTTTTAATTTTTCTGTACTTAAATGTTCGACCTTTTTAGATTGTCCTCTTTCTAGATTAAAGCCATTATCTACAATATATTTATAAAAATTATCCTGTAATTGCTTATAACTGTCTTTTCCTTTCCAATATTCGCTACAGGCAATTTTCTTTACTTGCTTTCTACTTTTTTTATCTAGTTTAGAAACAACAGGCACAAAAACTAAATGCAAGTGGGGAGTGCTTTCGTCCATATGAACTTTTGCTGATAAGATATATTTTCTGCCTAAATTTTTATAATTCGCAACAAAATTATAAGCAGTTTGAAAGTATCTTTTTGTTTCATCTTCTCCGATTGAGTCAAAAAATTCTTTATCAGATGTAATAATAAATTCACATACAAGATTAGTATAACTTGTAATTCTACACTTTAAATCATTTTCATCTATTAATTGTTTAATAGCTTTTGAATATGTAGTATTACATTGTTTGATTGAATAATTATTAATAGAATTGTTTTTATTAATATCTTTGTTAGAGTAATTAGTATTTTTTCTTTCGTTATGTTTATATAGTCCAGGTAAATTATCTCTTTTATAATTTGCATTTCTGATTATTGCATAACTCATTTTTATAATTCCTTTTTTGTAAGATAGCCTTCGAAGGCTTGACTCAAAATAAATACCTCCTTTGAATTTCTTAATAGAAAACTTTTATGAAGTTCTAACACACTAGAACTTCACGGAAGTTCTGTGTGATTAAGGACAACTTTGTTTTCCTTAATAAACCTTTTATTGCACGATTGTATATTATATTTATTAAAATTAATTTAATAAATACCATAAAATAATTATTAATTATTTTATTTAATATTCTAATCGTGTTATAAAAATATTCGCTCGCAAGCTCATATTTTTATAAATAGATTTTGCTTTTAGCAAAATCTATTTGCAAGCATTACCTAAAGCAGTATTTTATTTCTATTCATTTTTCCTATTTTCTAGTAATTTATTTTCATTTCTAATTTTCAAACAACTAACTCAACAAGCATACTTCAAAGCCTTAGCATAAGTGGATGTAGTCAGGACAGCCCAGCCAAATAAAAAAATTATAGAAAACGTTGAAATCAATAAAGTTTCAACGTTTTTTACTGCTTGTAATTTATAGATTTTTTACGTATTTTCTAATCACTTCTAGCCCTTTACGCTGTTGATTTTTTACATTTTTTAATTTTAGTAATTTTTATTTTTTCAAATAACTCACTCAACAAATCGATATTTTCAAAGAATTGAATTACCAAAAACCATAATTTGTTGAGTTAATGTTTAATTTTAGTAATTATTTTTAAATTTAAATATTATTATTGAAAAAGTCGAAAGAGTATTAGAATATAAGAAACTAGGTAAAAACAAGATAGTGTTTACATAATATAAAAAATGTGGTAAAATGTAATAGAAATGTAATATAATAACTAATGATTACAATTTTAAGCTTTTCAATAAGAAACATTTAAAAATATGATTGAAATTTTTAAATTTTTAGTATATCATAATTAAAACTTGTGAAGAATATTATAATAAAAAGATTTTCACAAGGAGGGTTATATTGCAAAAAAAGGAGGTGGAGAAAACAATTATGTCAAGAGTTACAAATAGGATAAATAATATGAATATACCACCATATATGATAAGAGAAATAGGCTTAAAAGACAATTGGCTAAAAAGTATTTCTCCAAAAAAGCAAAGAATGGTAGTAAAGACAGCATTGAGAATTAAAGAATCTTTAAGAAAGTTGTCTAGGAATTAATGAAAATAGAATATCTTACAATCGAATTTGTGTTTTATATACATATGGTGGCTATAGATGAAGCATTTTGTGAATATGATGGACATGTAAAGTATTCGCAAGAAATGAGAGGAGTTAAAGATGTAGATTTGTTTAAATCGGCTGTTTTATTACCTCAACAAACTTTTGGAGGAAAAGACTTGTATCCAACGATACTGGATAAGGCATCATGTTACTTAAGGTCACTAGCTATGGACCATCCATTTTATGATGGGAATAAAAGAACAGCATTATTAGCAACAGTTATTTTTCTAGAGATGAACGGATATAAGATTACTTGTGATAATGATACTTTATATCATTTAACAAAAGAAATTGTTGAAAATAAGTATAGTGTACAAAAAATTGCAAATAGATTAAAAACTTATGTAAGAATCTCAAAAATGAGCAAATTTAAAGAAGTATTTAAAAGATTTAATAAATTTTTAAAAGAAAAAGGCAATTAGAACAAATCTAGTTGCCTTTTCTTAATTTTATAGTATTTTTATATATTTTCTAATCATTTTAAACTTTTATTTGGAATATATGTATAATATTTGGTTTTAAGTAAATACATCAAAAAGCAGAAATATTATAGTTGAGGAGTTTTTATTATGAAAAATAAAATAAGCTATAAGAAAATAAGAGAAATAATATTTTTTACTATTGCACTTTTATATAATTTTTTTATAGGATTTACTAGTTTGTTAATTTTTTTAGCAACATCTTGGCAATGTTCAATCATAAAGAATTTATTGAACTAGCAATAATTTTAGTATTTTTAGTTTAAATTTTTGTTATAATTTATTAGGTGATGAAAGTGAAGAAAACAATATTATATTTGATAAGACATTCAGAACAATTTAGGGAGTATGTTAATTTAGAAAAAACGCAAGAAGAAAATGAAAAAATAATACTGTCAATAGAAGGAGAAAAAAAGGCTGAAAAATTAAGTTTTAATAGAGAATTAACTAGTATTAATGAAATTTGGAGTAGTAGTTATTCAAGAGCAGTAGCAACCGCTAAATATATAGCATATAGAAATAATTTAAAAATCAATATTGATGAAAGGTTAAATGAAAGAAAACTTCGGAAATTTAAATCAGCTAAAAAAAATAGGAGAAATAAAAAAATATCCATATACTGTAGAACAAATTATTGACCCATTTCTTAAGTGTGATGATGGAGAAAATATGATTGAAGTAAAAAATAGGATGAAACAAGCAATACAATCAATCATAAAGAATAATGTAGGAAATAAAGTTGTTGTGGTTAGTCATGGGGCAGCTATCAAATTTTATTTGAGTGATTGGTGTAAATTTAAAGAAAACAAATTATTTTATGATAACAAAGAAATAAAAATAGAATCACCTAGTATATTAAAGATGATATTTAATAAAGAAAATTTAGAAAATATAGAAGTTATTAATTATGAAGAGGACTAAAAATAGAAATTTTTCCCATTCTTTAGTAATTTGTTTTCATCTCTAATTTTCAAACAACCAACTCAACAATTTTAATTTTCAATACTCAACAATTTAATATTGTTGAGTTAATATTTGCAATATAAAAGAAAAACAAAAAGTTATAAAGCGATACAACAAGCTTGTATCAATCATTACAAAAGAAAAATTTGTTGTGCTATAAAAACATAAGTTCTATAAATTTATTTTTCTAAATCTTTAATATTAGTAATATCATCTAGGAAATTATTACCTATTAAATTTTCATTTAAATAATACTGATTAACCTTGTCAAGTTCTCTTTCTTTAAATTGTTCTAAAACAGAAGAATATGTATTTAACATAATTATAATATTTTTGTGTCCCATTAATCTCTGATGTTGATTTATTTGGCAATGATTTACAGGTTGGATATGATAAAATTAGCTAGTTAGATAATATATGTAGGTATAAAGAAGGAACAAAAATGAACTGTAAATATTAAATTTATAAATGGTCAAATAAGATTTTTAGAAACAAACAAAAATTACCAAAAAAATATTAAAAATCTGCTCGAAAAAAACTTGAAAAAAAAATAAAGTAATTATATATTAATTATATGGTTTAGTAATTTTACAAAAATTATATAAAAATTCATTCATAAAGGAGAAAGAAAAAATGAATAAAAAACACAAAAGAATTAAACAAATGCAAAGAAACGTACTTATATTGGTCTCAGTAATTGCAGTAATTTTAGTAGCTCTATTTTTTTCTGGAATTATACCAGAAACAATAGAGAAGAGTAAACTACAACAAGCTAATGCAGAAGAAGTTGCTAAAATAGAAGAGCTTAAAGATTGTATGAAAATTGAATCAATAAGTATAGTAGGTAGAGCAACAGGAACAGGACCATTCACAGAGGTAGAAGATGGCAATATTCCAGAAGTTCCGGCTCCAGGGGAGGATTATACAGATTCAGACTCTTATGTAAGAACTTTTGATGTGGTTAAATATAACCTAAATGTTTCAGTAATCCCAAATACAGATAAGGAAGGAGTAACTGATTCTAGTACATTTTACGGAGGTATAGTAAAAGTTAGAGCAAAACTTCCAAATCAAGGTGATAATATAAACCTAACTTGGGAAAGAGATGCATGGATGCAAAACGTACAACTAAGCGAGGATAAAACAGAAATATATGCAGAATATCAAATACCATCAACTCAAGTAAGTTGTCCAAATTTACAATCATTATCATTTACATACACTGTAGGTGGAAATGTAACTGAAGTTACAGAAGAACAAACTCCAATATTTGAAGTTTGGATGGATGGTAACAAACCAGATGATGAAAATTCAGTTGCAGAAAGTATTACTGTTCAAGATAATATAAATGAACCGATAAAAATATCAGCTAAAGCTGGGCTTAATGTCAAACTTAGTAAAGGAGATTTAACTCAAAAATGGTCATATATACAAAATGAAGGTACTGATGAAGCAAAAACTTTAAATGGTTATTATCTAAATTATGGTATTGCAGTAGGTATCGCTCAAGAAGAAAATGATAATTTGACTGATTTAAGAGGTATTATATATCCTGAGGGTGAAGTTTCTATTGATTTAGATTTAAATTACATGTACTCTGCTAACGGAGAATGGGTTCCTGTAGATGAAAATACAGAAAGAAGTCTTGGACCAGCCAATGGGGCATTTTTAGTAGCATATTCCTTAAATGGTGAGAAAAATGAAAATTTCTGGCCTAGGGATTCAATAATGGTTGGTGGTATGCCTAATGGTGAAAGAACAATGGATTCGAATAACCCAGACAGGTCAGTATACGATTCAGGAGATTTTACAATTGTGCAAAATGGAAGTGTACTTACAATAACATTTAAAGACTTTAAATTTGATGGAACATTTCCAACTAAAAATAGAGGCGGCGGAAATTTTGGATCAGATAAGGAAGGATATTTTTCTGTAGGAAATATTGAACTTTTCGTTCCATATTATAAACAAGATTCAAACGAAGTAAGTGAATATCAATTTGATATTCAACCTTCAGAAATTAGATATAAAACAAGTCAAGAAGCAGAAGGAATAGTAGGTACTAATGAAGATGGAACTTTAGCAGATAATAAATTATCAGATAATAAAATTTCATATTCTATGACGAAAGCTTTAGAATCTACTATAAGTACAAGTGTAGAATTAAGAAATGACAAAAATCAATTAATAGAAGATGCCAATTTAAGAGGTAATGGTATTCGTGGTTTAGGTGATGATGTAATAGTAAGAAGTAATTATAATGCTTATGATGGACCATTTGAAGGTGGAACAGAAAGATTAATTACTTGGGATGGAAATATGCTAGATTTAAAGAAATACTCTGATACTACTTGGTATAAGATAAGTGAATCTTCAGGACTAGATTTACCATTTGCACCACAAGAAAATATAAAAGTTAAATACGGAATATATATTTTAGATAGAAATAATGGTTTAACTACTGATGAACAAATCAATCAAACAGATAAAGATAACTTTGAATGGTATGATACAGCTGAAGAAGCTATGCAAAAAGGAAAAATTGCAGCAGTGTATATGAATGATCCTGATTATAGAGGATATAGAAATTCGAGAACTCTAGAATTAAAATTCAAGGTAACTGATGAAGAACAATATATAGGAGAAGTTGCAGCAATAAGGCATAAAGTAAAATTATATTCAGATTCTAATCGAGAAAAATTATTTAACGAAGTAGCTGGAACCTATAATAAAACCAAATATACTAAAGAAGGAGCTATAAAAAATTATCATACTCCAAGTAATATAGGAAATAGTATATTAATTGTTGCAAATAAAGTAAATGTAAGCAATACAACTACAGATATTGGGTTAGACGGAACACCTAGAAAAAACTATGATGTAGAAGATGGACTAATTAATTTCAGCATAACACCAACTTTAACAAATGAAAGAGAAATGTCAGAAGGAGATAGTTTTATTGACACAGTAACAGTAACTAATTATCTACCAAAGGGTTTAACATATAAAGTTACTTCTGCTAATAAAGAACCAGCTTCTGTAACTGTTGATCCGGATACTGGAGTAACGACAATTGTGTGGGAATATCATAATTGGCAAGTAAATAGAGAAGAACCAGAATACCCAGTAATTACATTTACTGCTAATATAGATTCAAGTTTAGAAAATAATACTCAATTAGAAAATAAAACAGTAATATATACAGAAAATGACTATAGAGATGAAGCAAAATACAGAACAGCAATATATGGTGTATTAATTTCAAACTTAACAAGTTTACAAGCAACAAAAGAAATTGAAAAGCCAATAGTTGAAATTAATGAGAATTTAAAGACAAATTTAGTAATTTATAATACTTCAGAAGTACAATTAAAAAATGTAAGAGCATTAGAAGTGTTACCATATAATGGTGATGAAAATGGAAGCGACTTTGTAGGAACTTATGATGTTAAAATGGGAGAGATTCCAGAAGGAGTAAGTGTATACTATACACAAATATCAGTTGATTTACTTGAAAGTCAAGCGGGTGTTAGTAGAGATGATTACGACAAACTAAACCCTGCCAATATTAATTTTGAAAAATTAAAAGATGTATGGAAAGAAGTAAATTCAGGTGATGTCTTAACAGATGCAACCGCTATAGTTCTTGTAAAAGATGTAATAGAATCAAAAGCAGAATTAAATATAGCATATGAAATATTACCTAAAAATAATCAACCATTAAGTAAATATGTCGTTTCAGCTAATGTTATTGCTACAGGCTTCCCAACAGTTCTAAAGAGCAATATCGAAATAGGAACAGTTGTACAACGAAGAATTGAAGGAATAGTATGGCAAGATGCTAATATAGATGGATTGATGGAAGATTCTGAAGCAAAATTAGATAACATAACGGTAGAGGTATTAGATTCAAAAACAAATGAACAAGCAAAAGATGTAAATGGAAAAACTATAGTACCAGTGGTTACAAATGAAAATGGTGAATATGCATTTACAGGACTTGTAAAAGGAACATATAAAATTAGATTCACTTTACCAGATAATACATATGTAACAGAGAAAAAAGTTGGAACAAATGACGAAATAAATAGTAAAGCTAATACAGAAGTTACAGATGGAAAAGTAGTAACTGATGAATTAACTAAACTTAATGCAGATGCGTTAGAATCTTTAGAAAAAGAAGAGCATATAAATTTAGGTTTAGTTGGAGAAACAGGAAAAGTAATAATTAAATATCTAGAAAAACATGAAGATACAGAAACTGGAGAAATAGTGGAAACTGAAATTGCACCACAAGAAGAAATTACAGGACCACTTGAAGCTAAATTTGATATATCTAATAAAGAAAAAGATATTGACAATTATCAAAGAACAGCTGAGGATTTTACAAAAACAGGAACTTTTACTAAAGAAGATCAAATCATAAAGATATATTATGAAAAAATACCAGCAGGAATAACAGTAAAACATGTTTTGGTAAACTCAGATTCATCAGAAACTATACTAGACGTTGAACATTTTGATGGCGTAGATGGAGAAGAATATACAACTAGTAGAAAAAATTATCCAAATTATCAAAAATGCGCAAGTAAAGATGAGCCATCTAATGCTACAGGAGAATATATTGCTGGTCAAACTATAGAAGTTGTATATTATTATGAAAAAATACCAGCAGGTAATGTAACTATAAGATATATTACTAAAGTAAGAATCACGGAAGGAAATGTGGTAGAAGTACAATTAGAAAATCCTATGGTTTTAGAAGGATTTGTTGGAGAGAATTTTACAACAAGTAGAATTGAAATAGAAGGCTATTCAGCTGATAAAACAGAGATAGAGCCTCCTTCAGAAGGTACATTTAAAATAGATGCACAAGAATTAAAATATTATTACACAAAGCCAACTAGTCTTGGTGTAGAAGTGCAATATTTGACAAAACAACATAATGACGAAACTGGTACAGATGAAGAGGTACAACTAGCAGAACCTACATTTTTAACTGGTGATGTTGGAGAAGAATATAGAACTACAAGAAAGCCTATAGACCATTATAGAGCTGTTGAGCCAGAACCAGATAATGAAACAGGAACATTTAGTGATACTGAAAAGATAATTGTTAAATATTATTATGAGCTAATTCCAAAAGCAACTGTAACAGTATATCATTTAGATGAATTCGGACATAATATGAAAACAATAAATGATAACGGAGAAGAAATAGAAGTTGAACCGATTGTTATGGAAGACTATGTTGGGGCAGGTTATGATATTTCAAGCATGAGATTTGAAGGATATTCTGTAATAGATGAACCAGACAATAGAAGAGGAACATTTACAGAGACTCCAACAACAGTAGTTTTTGTATATGGGAGAAATACATATAAATATAGAGTTGAATATTATTTTGAAGGTTTAGACGGAGAATATGAAATTGATAATGCTTTAACAGAAAACTCTACAGCAAAATATAAAGATATTATTACTAACTATGATAAAAAAGAGAAAACAGGATTTACATACAAGGAAACAACCGGAGTGCCATTAACTATTGGTGTAAATGAAAATAATAATGTTATAAAACTATACTATACTAGAAATACTTATGATTATAGAATTGAATATTATTATGAAGATGATGAAGGAAATATAAACCAAGATATTAGTGCAACAGAAAGAAATAATACAGAATATGGAGCATCGATTACAGAATTTAAAGATAAAAATAGAGCAGGTTATTATTTGGCAAAGAAAGATAATTATCCATTAGTAATTACAGAAAACTCTGATAATAACGTAATGAAAATATATTATTATAAACAAGAGGCGAAAGTAGTAGTAAGATATGTAGACGAAGATACGAAACAAGAAATATCAGGAGTAAATAGAGAAACTATAAATGGTAAAGTTGGACTTGATTATGATGTAACAGACAAAGTAAAAGAAATTGCTGGATATGTATATAGGAGCTCATCAGATAACACGATTGGAAAATATTTAGAGGATGCTAGTACAAATAACACAATTGCAGTAACCTATTATTATAAGAAGACAAGTAAAGTTATTACAAGATATGTAGAAATAAGAGAACAAGAGAAGAAAGATGAAGAGGGGAACCCTATATTAGACCCAGATACAAATAAGCCAGTTACGGAAAAAGTAGAAGTTGAAATATCTGATAGAACAGAAGTAACTAAAATGGTTGGTGAAGAAGTAGCTGTATTTCCAAAAGCTATTACGAATTATACATTATTAAGTGGACAAGAACCTAAAAATATAACAGTTACAAGAAATGACCAAACTATAACATATTATTATACTGGACAAGCTGGAGGAGTAATAGAAAGACATATAGATGATGTTACAGGGGACATAATCGAAGAGAAAGTACATGCTGGAAGACAAGGAGATCATTACAAAATAGATAGTAAAACTTTTGAAGGTTATGATTTAGTAGCAGAGAAAAATCCAACAAACAGTGAAGGAGCTATGCAAGAAGATACTATAGAAGTAAACTATTACTATAAAAAGAAAGCAACAGTAATAATAGAATATAGAGACGAAATCTCTGGAGAAAAGATAGTAATAAATGATGAAGATTTTACAGAACAGTTACATGGATATGAGTCAGATGAATATACTTCAGAACAAAAAGATTTAGAGGGATATATCTTTACAAAATTAGATGGTGAATCTAGTGGATTGATGAGTGTAGATGTAATATTAGATCAGGCTGGAAATAAAGTTTTTGATAATGTTACTACTATAGTCTATTACTACAAACATATTGCTGGAGGAGTAATAGAAAGACATATAGATGAAATTACTGGAGAAGTTATCGAAGAAAATAGATATGAAGGAAAAGTGCAAGATCCATATGTAACTACTAATAAAAACTTTACTGGATATGATTTAGTAGAAGATAAATTACCAGAAAATAGTACTGGAGAAATGGCTTTAGACGAAATTGTTGTAAATTATTATTATATAAAACAAGCTAAAGTAGAAATTAAATATGTAGATAAAGCTACAAATAAAGAACTATTAAAGAAAAAAGTTTTAACAGGACATGAAAATGATCCATATACGAGTGAGCCTAAAGAAATTGAATATTATAGACTTATAGAAGAACCATCAAACAAAGAAGGAAAGATGTCAGCAACAGTAACTAAAAACGAAGATGGAACATTTACTGTTAATAATGTTACAGAAGTTATTTACTATTATGAGAAATTGAATTTTAACTTTAAAATTGATAATACAATTACTAAATTAGTAGTAAATGGAGAGGACAGGACTATAACAGATGGTAAATTAGAAAAGATTGAAATGACATCAAAAGAAATTAAAAACAGTGAATTTGAAGTTACTTATAAAATTACAGTAACTAATGATAGCGAAATAGATGGAGAAGCATATGTTTCAGAACAAATACCAGAAGGTTTAGAATTAGTTTCAGCTAAAGGTTGGGACTATGTAGATGGAAAGATAACAATAAAGACACCAATTTTAAAACCTGGTGAAACTGCAGAATATGAAGTTGTATTAAAATGGAGATATAATGATAGCAATGTTGGAACAAAATTAAGTAGAGCAGAAATTTATGCAACAAGAAATGATGCTAATTTTGAGGAAACAACTAAAGAAGACAATATTTCTGATGCAAATATTATTGTTACGATTTCAACTGGTAAAGTTGTAAGAAATGTAACTGGAATTATTATAATATTGGCAATTTTAGCAATAATTATTAAAAATATGAAACATAAAACAATAGCTCCAAGAAAACCAAACAACAACAAAAATAGAGGCAGAAGATTTAAATAGAATGTAAGGTAATACACATATAGCAAATTACTATATGTGTATTATTTTGTGCAAAAGAATTTTTTTTATGTATGGAATAAATACTTTTTTTATGTTATCTTTATATATAGGGATATTTAAGGTGATTAGCATGATTAAAGAATTAAATATAGAAAATAAAACTGTTAACATTTATTACAAAGAACATAAAGAAATCATGCCAGTTGTATTATTAAATACATATGGCAATGAAGGAAAAGAAATTTTTGAGAAATGTAATGAATTACAAACAAAAAACTTTATACTAATAGAAATTTCAAACCTTGCATGGAATAATGACATGACACCTTGGTTTGTGCCAAGTATAAATAAATATAATGAAGATTATTTAGGAAATGCTGATGAATATATAAAAATTTTATTGAAAAAAATTTTACCAAATGTAGAAGATTATATTAAGAAAGAATTGAATATTAGTATACAATATTATGTAATATCGGGATATTCGTTAGGCGGATTGTTTGCAGTTTATGCTTCATATAAAACTGATTTGTTTTCTAGAATTGCATCTGCTTCTGGATCTTTTTGGTATCCAAACTTTATAGAATTTGTCAATAAAAATAAAATTTCTGAAAATATAGATAAAATATATTTTTCACTTGGTAATAAAGAAAGTAAAGTTAGAAACGAAGTATTAGCTACTGTAGAAGAAAATACTAAAAAGCTTGAGCAAATGTATAAGTTACAAGGAATAAAAACAATTTATGAAGAAAATGATGGAAATCATTTTAAAGATGCTGAACTAAGAATGGCTAGGGGAATTAAATGGATATTACAGTGATATAGGAGAATAACATGGATAATAATAGATTATATAAAGGACATAGTTTAATAAAAAATTTGAATGATTATACAGTATTAGATATAGAAACAACAAGTTTAGATTCTTTTACTGGAGAAATAGTAGAAATAAGTGCAATAAAGGTTAGAGATAAAAAAGAAGTAGATACTTTTTCAGAATTGATAAAAACTCAAAACAGATTAGGAGCATTTACTACAAGGCTAACTGGAATTACAAATGAGATGGTTCAAAAGGAAGGAAAAGATTTAATTAATGTATTGCAACAGTTCAAAGATTTTTTAGATAGAGACATTATAGTAGGACATAATGTTAATTTCGATATTAACTTTATTTATGACAGCATGTATAAAAATATGAATGAATATTTAACAAATGATTTTGTAGATACATTAAGAATTTCAAGAAAAGTATTGCCTAATCTTAGACATCACAAATTAGATAATTTAATAGATTATTTTAATTTAGTAAAAAGAGATGAACATAGAGCTTTAAATGATTGTGTATTAACAAATCAAGTATATATATATTTAACTAAGATGTTATAAAAGGAGACGTAAAATGAAAACAATAGGTTTAGCATGTACCGGTGGTGGAACAAAAGCACTTAGTAATTTAGGAGTAATAAAAGCTTTAGAAGAATTAAACATAAAAATATCTGCGATTTCTGGAACAAGTATTGGAAGCTGTATAGCAGTTTTATATGCAATGGGTTATACAACGAAGGAAATAGAAGAAAAGTTAAAAATATATACAATAGAATATCCTAAATTTACAGTTAAGGATAAAATATTAGCTCCATTTAAACTTTTAGCATAAGGTGGAGGAAAAAATCCATCCATAATTACTAAAACTATAAGGGAGGCTACAGAGGCTAAAGGGAAAAGACTAATGAGTGATTTAGATATGCCAGTATTTATTCCAACTATGGATATTACAGAGAAAAAGACTGTATATTATACTTCAAGAAAGATAAAAAATGAAGAATGCTATATGGATAGACCAATCGAAGAGGCTGTAAAAAATACGTGTTCACTGCCATTATTATATATACCTAATAATGTTTATATAGATGGAAAACTCCATCAATTTTTAGATGGAGGAATGACACATAATATTCCGACACATCGTATGAATCAATTTGTAGATTACGTTATAGGAGTAGAGAATGTATATTATAAAGAAATAAATCAGAAGAAAGTAAATATTATTACAGGAATACGAAATACTTTTCAAAGTATGAGGAGAACTGCAATAGTTTGGCAAAGAGAAGCAGCAGATTTAATTATAAAGGTTGACTGCAAAGATGTTGATATAATTGGAAATGAAGAAGAGGTAGAACAATGTGTTAAGGCTGGGTATGATGCTGCTATGGAGATTTTTAAAAGTGAAAAGTTTAAAGATGAAATAATTATATAAATTATGCAAAACAGCTGAGTCACTTTATTGTGACCCAGCTGTTTTATCTGAATTTTCAACAATGGAGCTATAATAATATGCTTCGACCATTGTTATAAATTGGGTATTAGAAGGAGCACGATCCGAGTTTTCATATATGTAAAAAACTCTTCTGTATAGTGGGGTTTTGAGCTCAAATGAAAATTCTTTTGCTGATCGAAGCTCACGCTCAGAAAAACCATTTTCTACCAGAGCAGAATAAAGTTGCTTTCCTGGTTTGATTTTGTGATCATGGCAATATTTTACAGCAAATTCTGTACATTCTAATCCATGGCCCCATTTTGTGCTACCAACTCCGAGTCGGATTAAAAAATCTTTTAATGTTAGTTTTTTCGGATTCATAAATTGTAATTCGAATTCTGCCATTCGTTCATTTACAGCTTCTTCAACCCGCTTATCAATGTACTTTTGAAGTTCCTCAAATACGTTATCCATAGAGCCTCCTATTCCAATCCTTCCAACAGTTACACCAAGTATATTATACAACAAATTTACATAAAGTACAACTTAATGATTAATATTTCTATTTAAAATAAAAAAATATATTAATTAAAAATTTACAAAAAATTTACACTAAATAAGAATATTTGTGGTAGAATAATGGTGTTACTAAATAATTACAGGAGGAAAAAATGATAAAAGCAGCATTAGTATTAGAAGGTGGTGCACTAAGAGGAATGTATACCTCTGGTGTTTTAGATACATTTTTAAAAAATAATATGGAATTTGAATGTGTAGCAGGTGTTTCTGCAGGTGCATTAAATGCAATGAGCTACATATCAAAACAACCAGGAAGATCAGCAAAAATCAATTTAGAATATTGTGATGATCCAAGATATATAGGAAGAAAAGCTTTTATAAAGAATAAAGGAATAATAGGATATGACTATTTATTTGGAGATATATCAGAAAATAAAGTTCCGTTTGATTATAAAGCTTTTGAAAATACAAACCAGAGATTTGTAATAGTAACAACTAATTGTGAAAAAGCAGAGACAGAATATTTAGAACGAGGCAATTGTAATGACCTATTTAAAGCTGCACAAGCATCGTCAAGTATGCCTCTTGCATCTGCAATAGTAGAAATAAATAATAATCATTATTTAGATGGAGCAGTTACAACAAGTATTCCTATAAAATGGGCTATAGAACAGGGCTATGAAAAAGTAGTTGTTGTTTTAACAAGGGATAGAACCTATAGAAAACCAATGCTATCAAATAAAATGAAAAAATTATATAAACTTGCATATCACAAATATCCAAAATTAATAGAAAAATTGAATACAATGCCAGAAAGATATAATAAATTACAAGAGGAATTAATAGACTTAGAAAAGGAAGGCAAAATATTTATAATAAGACCAGAAAAAGAAGTAACAGTTTCTAGACTTGAAAAAGATAAAGAAAAATTAGAAAACTTATATAAAGAAGGAATTGCTGAAGCAGAAAAGAATTTGGACGCTTTAAAAGAATATTTAGAGATTAGTTAGGAGAATTATGAAGAGAACGAAATTAAGAGATAGAATACTTCCCAAATATACAAAGGGAGAAGAAATTTTTAATATGACTTCACATATTGTAGGTGGAGCGTTAGGAATTGTTGCATTGGTGTTATGTGTAGTATTTGCAGCAGTTCATGGTAATGGTTATGGGGTTGTAAGTGGTGCAATATACGGGGTTACTATGGTAATTTTATATACAATGTCTAGTATATATCATGGCTTAAATCCTAAAAGAAAAGCTAAAAAAGTATTTCAGGTATTAGACCATTGTTCTATATATTTACTAATAGCAGGATCATATACTCCATTTGCATTATGCACTTTACGAGAGTATAATACAGCATTAGGTTGGACTATATTTGGAGTTATTTGGTTTGTAGCAATATTAGGAATAATATTAAATTCTATCGATATAAAGAAATTTAGAGTATTCTCTATGATTTGTTACTTAGTAATGGGCTGGTGCATTGTATTTAAAATAAACCTATTACCAGAATTATTAGGAACAGCAGGATTTGTACTGTTACTACTAGGAGGTTTAGCGTATACGATAGGAGCTATACTGTATGGATTAGGAAAGAAGCATAAATATATGCATTCAGTATTTCATCTATTTATTTTATTAGGAAGTTTATTACAATTTTTTACAATATTATTATATGTTATGTAGGAGGACAAAATGAACGAATATATGAAAATAGCAAAAGATCAAGCAGAGAAAGGTATGAAAAATAATGAAGGAGGCCCATTTGGAGCTGTTATAACAGATAAAGAGGGAAATATTATTGCAGTTGCTAATAATCAAGTGCTAAAAAATAATGACCCAACAGCACATGCAGAAGTACAAGCAATACGAGAGGTTTGTAAAAAACTTAATACACACGATTTATCTGGATACATTTTATATACATCTTGTGAGCCTTGCCCAATGTGTTTATCTGCAATTATTTGGGCAAATATTAAAGAAGTATATTATGCATGTACTAGAAAAGATGCAGGTGAAATTGGTTTTAGAGATGATGCAATATATGAATTTTTAGAGACAAACAATAAGAGTTTACTAGATGAAAAGCAAATAGATAGAGAAGATTGTATAAATTTATTTAATGAATATAAAAAATTAAATGGAGAGATTTATTAATGTTTGCAGTATATAATACTAAAATAGGAAAATTAAAAATTGAATATGAGAATGATGTATTAACTGGAATTGCATATACTGAAAATGAAAAAGAACAAGGAATAAGAAGTGAGCTAAGTGATAAAACAGTTTTGCAGTTAGAAGAATATTTTGATGGCAAAAGAAAAGAGTTTGACATACCTATTAAATTGACTGGTACAGAATTTCAAAAGAAAGTGTGGAATGAACTTTTAAAAATACCATATGGAAAAACAGTTTCTTATAAAGATATAGCTATTAAAATCGGAAATCCAAAAGCATGTAGAGCTGTTGGAATGGCTAATCATAATAATCCAATATTAATAATTGTACCATGTCACAGAGTGATAAATGAAAATAAAAAATTAGGTGGATATGCCTTAGGACTTGATTTAAAGAGAAGACTGCTTGAACTCGAAAAGGAAAATTCATAATAATGATAAAAGAGCTTACAGAAATGTAAGCTTCTTTTCATGTATATCGATGTTTCAATTTACGAAAATTAATATAATTTTAATAAATTATAAAAATTATATTAATTATTATATGCTAATTTATAGTAAATTGAGGTGATGATATATGAAAAGGAAAGATGGTTTTAAATTTGTGCTAATTATATTTTGGGTGTTTATTATAGGAAGCATGATAGGATATGGAGTAGAAACAATAGTAGCTATTATAC
>ERZ1673700.1737-NODE-1737-length-19734-cov-5.400783_pt1 | contig 19734 bp, 16 predicted proteins | sample MGYA00580230_ERZ1673700 | MGnify/ENA primary metagenome ERZ1673700 (study PRJEB41218, sample SAMN15661782) | gut metagenome | host: Homo sapiens | place: Canada: London | collected 2015-08-20/2019-03-30 | study: EMG produced TPA metagenomics assembly of...
CTGTCACGGCACTGAAGGCAAGCCTGCACCGTAACCGAAGCGAAGATAAATAAAGAGGATAAGCCCACTTTTGCATATTCTGCAAAGGTTGGGCTTCATTTTTTTACCGACACGCACCAAAAAGGCCCTGCCTGAACTATGGACAAGATACAAAGTGACGCTAAAGACAGCTCTTTACGCGAATACGTTTTGAGCTGAGACAACGCCGAATATCAAAACGCCCGCATTCTGCCCTGAGCAGAATGCGGGCGTTTTTCTTGTGTCGAAAAGCAACGAAAAACGCCGTGCGGTGCAGAGGTCCGCCCATAATGGCCGTTCCCCCAACGAAACCATTATGATAAAGGAGGCCTGCTGCCATGCGGGATAGTCAGTACAAGTCGTGCGCGGTACAGAACCAGTTTACAGCCTATCTGATTGCCGCGATTCGCAATTACAAAAGAACGTATTTAAGGAGAATTTCCACAGCTCTTCGGACAGAACTGCCCATGGAGGGACACAGCGAGGTGATGGAATTATGTGAGGAAACGGACTTCTTCTGTGGGCTGCCGCTGATGCAGCGATTGGAGAATGAGCGTCTGTTCGCTGCTATGCAAGGGTTAAGCGAGCGAGAGCGTTACATATTTCTGTCTAAAGTCCTTGGAGAGATGAGTCTTTCCGAGATCGCGCTGTCGCTCGGTATCACCTATGGAGCTGCGGCCATGTCCTATCATCGCACGGTCTTGCGCCTGAGAAACGCTGTGGGAGGTGGTAAAGGTGAATGATTTCATGGAGCTGTTCATGAGTGCGAAGAACGGGGATTCGTCTGCAATGGAGGAACTTCTGCATATGTACTACCCGCTCTTATACAAGGAATCCGTGGTCAACGGGATCTTTGATGAGGATCTGCTTCAGGAACTGTGCCTGCTGTTCTTGAAGTGCGTGGCAAAGTTCAATATTCGATAGAGAGAACTCTCTCGGTCGCATTCTATGGAAATAATGGTTTAACCGCTGCATGGAAGAAGCCCCGTTCGCATGAAAGGCGAGCTGGGCTTCCCAATTTCACTAATAACTATACGCCTTCAAGTCTCTCAACGGCTTCTTCATAGGTATATACCGGCAGAAACCTCGTCCCTTCGCAGACTGCCGAGAACACGGGTGGATGACCTCCTGCATCGCAGGCGAACACCCCTTCTGCCTCTACGGCGGCATTCAGTCGCTCCAAGTACATATAGAGGTTCCCGGAACGATCCATCCTATATTCCGGTGCAGAGCCAATCTGATGCTGCCCCATATAAAGCCGCGTTTCTTCCGGCAGGGGCATCAACAGCTTACACGTGGCTGCCCGCGACGGTCTTTCCACCATCGGAGCAAAGAGGCTGCTTTGCTCTCCAAACATGGAGCCGCGTGCGTGTACGCGCTCCTTATACGGGAAGTGACAGGCGTTTTGCCAAAACATAGCGGTTAGCCTGCGGACATTCTCGCCCATGGCATAGGTGTCGATCATCTCATGGGGACGGTGTTCATTGAAATAACCTGCGCTGATATTGACAGCCGCAGTTTTCAAGTGCGGTGCGACCACAGAGATGTCGCTGAACGAGCCGGAGTTCTCCTTGAAGCCGAAGCTGCAAACGAACTCCATGAAGTCTGGGTTATCGCAGTGATAGAATACGGCGTCATTTCTGCCGCGCCGATCCAATTCAACGATATAGTTGACCTCAGGACGCAGCTTGCTGTTGGTAAATTTCCTTGCACCCACACCGGCACGGTCATCACCGCCGATCCCGTAGGGCGACATCAGGTAGCGTCCATCCTCGGAGCAGCAGATGATATCCGGCCGATGGGTATGAACCGTGTCCAGATGGGCAACCAGCAACACGGGGACAGTGCCTTCTGCATAAAGAAATCCGCTTTTACAGACGGGTTCATAGTCGTGCGCGCGCAGTTGCTGCACAAGATGCTCTTTCAGCTCGCGCTGGGTCATCTTCAAGATGCTTTCAAAATGGGATATACTCATTCCCATAGCTTCGCAAATATTCATTATGCTCCTCCTCACGCCACCGCCACGGCAGCTTTTTCACAAAGCGTATGACCCATAGCACGACAGGCGGAGGCCATGCTGCACGATGCGCAACCGGAGGTCAACTGCTGGTAGCAGTCCTGACAGACCTCCACCAAGGTGCCGCGCCGGTTATAAGCTGGATACATAGTGCCTAAAGTGGGGCGGCCGCAGGCGGCGCAAATATGCAGGCACGTCTTGCAGTAAAAACCATCTTCAAGATAGATTCCTTGACCACGCGCTACCGTCTGCCCGCATTTACGGCAGACGGCCACCTCTTTGCAAGAACACTTGATGGCACCATTGCTCCGCAGCTCATTACCGCAGCAGACACACTTGGCCGCAGCTCCGATGGTCAACTCCGTGTCCTTTCTATGTCCCTGCAGAACCGAGAGATTGCCGTGATAATTATAGTCCGGATAATGTAAGCTGCCTCGGTAAGTCGAGAGATGGGCGTTCAAGTCAGGACGTTTTGTTTTCAGATACCAGAGATTTGGTTCCGTCAGGCATCGGGAAATAGCCTGCTGCACCAGATGCCGGAACAGCTTGGACATTTCAAGGGCGTTTCCCGTATCGGCAGGATGTCAAATTGCCAAAGGTCAAGTCCAAAGAAATGCGAGTTCTAACCGTGGAAGAGCAGGTGGTATTACAGGAAGCTGTAAGCCGTTTTGATGAACTTCATGCCTATGGGATAACCTTTGCAGTCAGTACCGGAGTTCGTTTGGGTGAACTGCTTGCCTTGCGCTGGAAAGATGTAAATGAAAAAGAACACTACATCTACGTCAGGCGGACACTTGGCAGATTGCAGAAGGTTGATGAAAAAGGGCATCTCGTTAAAAAAGAAAAAGGAACTCCATCAACGGAAATCGTTGTGCGCTCGCCTAAATCTGAGTTGTCCATGTGGAAGATACCATTGTTCGATGAGCTGTGGAACGACTTGATGGCATATAAAGAAAAGCAGAACGCTCTAAAGGATGCACTGGGATCAGAGTATCAGGATCAGGGCTATATTTTTGCCACGCCACTGGGTCATCACAACGACCCAAAAGTCTACCAAACGCTTTTTAAGCGCATAGTCGCCGATGCCGGAATCGAATCTGCGAACTTCCATGCGCTGCGTCATACATTTGCAACACGGGCGTTGGAGTCAGGCATGGACATTAAGGTCTTGTCTGCATTACTGGGCCATGCGCAGGCATCAACTACGCTTAATCTCTATGGGCATGTTCTCCCGGATCATAAGAAGATCAGCATGGAGAAAATGCGAGGCAACTATATGAGCTGCAGCAGTATAAGCGGCAGTTCCGATGATACTTCCGCAGATGTACCGCAGACTCAAGACCCGATCATTAGCACCATAGAGGATGCCCAGCATAATCAAGAGCCGGCCATCAGCATTGCTGCAGAGGATATCCGAGGACTGGAACTGAGTGGTGACACCAATACAGCTATGCCGCAAATTCACGATTCAACCGCTGACACCAACGCAAAAGAGGAACAAGCTCAGGCAAGCTGATTTTGACACCAATGCGTTGGAGTCAAAGCAAAAGCCATCCACGCCAGAATTGAAAAACAACCTCAAATGAGCAGCTTGTTTTTTCGGTATGGCATGCCAACGAAAATGGTGTCATTTGGTGTCAGGGAAACGGTTGGTGTCAATCGTTGGTGTCAAAAGCGCTGAAGTGCTTTTGCATATTCTGCAAAAAGCAAAAAAAGAACCACAAAACCACTAAAAACAATGGTTTTGCGATTCTTTTTGTGTGGTTGCGGAGGGAGGACTTGAACCTCCGACCTCCGGGTTATGAGCCCGACGAGCTACCAACTGCTCTACTCCGCGATATTGAATTGGACCCGGTTGGTGCCGGTGACCGGACTCGAACCGGTACGGTATTGCTACCGGGAGATTTTAAGTCTCCTGTGTCTACCATTCCACCACACCGGCGGATATCGGCAGGGATTATAGTACCACACACAGGCGGCAAAGTCAAGGGCTTTTCAAAAATTTATTTCAAAGGCAGGGGAATATGTAATTGGACAGCCCATGGAGGCTGTTGCAAAAAGGTTCGGACCAAGATCCGGAGAAATATGGTGCGGTGTTCATTTTTTGATTTTTTCTGTTTACGACCACCCGGTATTCTGGCGGAGCTTGCGTTTTTGCCTCAAATCCTGTAAAATACAGTATGAAAAAGAACTGGCCCCACACTTCGCAGACAACTGCTGCGAGGCCGATCATATAAGGAAGGAGCAAGCTGCTGTGTCACAGGTAACAAAACGAGCCTTGGAACAGTCACTGAAGAATTTGCTGCTGAAAAAACCGCTGACCAAAATCACCATCAATGACATTGCCGAGGACTGCGGTATCAACCGCATGACCTTTTATTACCACTTCAAGGATATTTACGATCTTGTGGAATGGTCTTGCCTGGAGGATGCCAAGAGAGCGCTGGATGAGAAAAAGACTTATGAAACGTGGCAGCAGGGATTTTTGCAGATCTTCGAGGCGGTACAGGATAACAAGCCCTTTATTCTGAATGTTTACCGCTGCGTCCACAGGGAACAGGTCGAAAAATATCTGCGGCCGCTGGTAGACCGGCTTTTGCTGGATGTGATCAATGAAGAAGTCGGCGAAATGAAGGTTCGGGACGAGGACAAGCAATTCATCGCCCAGATCTATTCATACATCTTTATCGGGCTGATGCTCGACTGGATCAAAGACGATATGCGGGAGGACCCGCAGCAGATCGTGGACAGGCTTGCCAGGCTTATCAAAGGCTCTGTGTCAGCAGCGCTCTCCCGTTTCCAATTCTGATTTTATCATTTTTGCGAATCTGATGATATTTTTTACACTTTGCGGCTCCGTGATAAGACTTTTATCACGGAGTTTTTTCTGTTTATTGTAAGCCGGACGGGAAACGCTATAATGAAACCATCGAAAGAAAAAATAACAGGAGGTTTTGTTATGTATTACTCTGCTGGCACTTACGAGTCCTTTGCTCATCCCGAAAAGCCCAAGGATGTGGACAAAAAATCGGCTTATATCATCGGCACCGGCCTTGCCGGCCTGACCGCCGCTTTCTATCTGGTCCGCGACGGACAGATGAAGGGCGAGCACATCCATGTATTTGAAAAGCTGGACCTGGCAGGCGGCAGCTGCGACGGCCGCAAGGACATCACCAAGGGCTTCTTTATGCGGGGCGGCCGTGAGATGGACAACCATTTTGAGGTCATGTGGGACACCTTCCGTGATGTTCCGTCCATCGAGACGCCGGGCATCTCTGTTCTGGATGAGTATTATTGGCTCAACAAGCACGATCCCAACTATTCTCTGTGCCGCGCCAGCGTGAACCGCGGTGAGGATGCCCACACGGATAAGCAGTTCAAGCTGGACAAGGACTCCGCCATGGCCCTGTCCAAGCTGTTTATGACCCCGGAAAAGGATCTGGAGGACAAGAAGATATCCGATGTTCTGCCCGATTCCTTCTGGAATACAAACTTCTGGCTGTATTGGCAGACCATGTTCGCTTTCCAGCGTTGGTCCAGTGCTCTGGAGATGAAACGGTATCTGTGCCGCTATGTCCATCACATCGACGGCCTGCCCGATTTCAGCGCCCTGCGCTTCACCAAGTATAATCAGTATGAAAGCATGATCCTGCCGCTGGTGAAATATCTGGAGTCTCACGGTGTGCATATCGAGTATGGCATGGATGTCAGGAATGTCATCATCGAAACCGAGGGCGACAAGAAGGTTGCCCGGCAGATCGTGTATGTCAAGGACGGCAGGGAGCAGACCATCGACCTCATCGAGGACGATCTGGTGTTCATCACCAACGGCTGCTGCACCGACACCTCCTGCTATGGCGACCAGACCCATGCCCCCGACCTGTCCGGCGTGAAAAACGGCGCAGGCGAGTCCTGGGATATGTGGAAGGCCATTGCCGCGCAGGCGGAGCACGGCGAGTACGGCAACCCCGATGCCTTCTGCTCCGATGTGGACGCCACCAACTGGATGAGCGCTACCGTGGCCACCTCCAACGAGGAGATCATCCGGCATATTATGAGCATCTGCAAGCGTGATCCCCGCTCCGGCAAGGTGACCACCGGCGGTATCGTCACCGTCAAGGACAGCACCGACAACTGGTACCTTTCCTGGACCATCAACCGCCAGCCCCAATTCAAGTCCCAGGATAAGAACATGGTGCTTGTGTGGCTGTATTCTCTGAATACCAACAGAGAGGGCAACTATGTGAAAAAGGCCATGCGGGACTGCACCGGCGAGGAGGTCTGCCGTGAGTGGCTGTATCACATCGGCGTGCCCACCGAAAAGATCCATGCGCTGGCCCACGACGCCTGCAATACCACCACCTGCTTTATGCCCTATATCAACGCCTTCTTCCAGCCCCGCAAGGAATCTGATCGTCCCAAGGTCGTGCCCGACGGCGCCGTGAACTTTGCCTTCATCGGTCAGTTCGCCGAGACGCCCCGTGACACCATCTTCACCACCGAGTATTCCATGCGTACGGGTATGGAGTCGGTCTATACCCTGCTGGACATCGACCGCGGCGTGCCGGAGGTCTGGGGCAGCAAGTACGATGTGCGTGAGATCCTGCGTGCCTGCTACTACGCCATCGACAAGAAGCCTATCAGCCAGGCGCCGCTGTCCTTCAAGGAGAGGGAAATGCTCAAGGTGCTCCTGAAAAAGGTCAAGGGCACCGATATTGAGCTCCTGCTGAAGGAAAGCGGACTCATCAAGTAAATATCCCCATTCAGCGGACGGCTGCCGGTGCACAGGAGACACCGGCAGCCGCTTTTTGCGCAAAAAGGAGGTAACAAAATGCTGCTCCCCTGCATCAGATTATAACAGAACAGAAAAAATCGAGTGGTCATAAGTGAAATCCCTTATGACCACTCGATTTGGTGCCGGTGGTGGGACTCGAACCCACACGGAGTCGCCCCCGGCGGATTTTGAATCCGCTACGTCTACCATTCCATCACACCGGCATATAGCTCGATTATTATACCTTATTTTGTGGACAAATGCAAGAAAAATTTGCTCCCCTGAAACGGGGATGGTGCAGACCGTCAGACCCCGCAAAATACCCCCCTGGGCCCGGCAAGACCGGGTCCAGGGGGTATCTGTGTATTTCTCTCCGGCACGCTCACCTGGCGTACAGCAAGCCAATAAGCCAGTTCAGCGTCCGTCCCGGCAGAATGCGGGTCAGGAATACAAAGAACTGATAGTCCAGCCGTATGGTATAGATGGGCTTGGGTCGCCGCTTCATGGCCACCCGGGCGATAAACGCTCCGGCCTTGGCCGGGTCCATACCCGTCTGCTCGTCGTGCTCCATCCTCTGGACGGACCGGCCGATGCGGCCCTGATACACGTCGTCTCCGGCCATAGTTTTCACCCGGGCGGCAGTAAAGCCCGTGTGAATATCTCCGGGCTGTACGGCGCACACGGTAATACCAAAGGGCCGCAGCTCGTTGGCCAGGGCCATGGTATACGCGTTCACCGCCGCCTTGCCGGCGGAATAGTACGCCTGGAACGGAATGGGGCAGGGCGCCGCCACAGAGCTCAGATTCACGATGCGGCCCCGGCCCGCCTGGCGCATGTGGGGGATCACGGCCTTGTTCATCCGCACCATGCCGAAGAAGTTCACATCCAACAGCCGCTGGGCCTCCGCCGTGTCCGTAAACTCCACCGCTCCGGAGATGCCGAAGCCTGCGTTGTTGATGAGCACATCGATGCGTCCGGCCTGGCCGATGATCTCCGCCACGGCGGCGCGGACCTGGTCCTCGTCGGTAATGTCGCAGCGGATGTGGTGCAGGCCCTCCACCCCCTGCTCCCGGCGGCTGAGCTCATACACATCATAGCCCGCATCCCGCAGGCACAGGGCAGTAGCCCTTCCGATGCCGGAGGTGCCTCCGGTGATAACCGCAATCTCACTCATGATCCTTCACCAGCACGTCCGCCATGATGTCCATGGCCTCATCCAGCAGGGCCTCGGTATGGGTGGCCATATAGCTGGTCCGCAGCAGGGCCTCCCCCTCCGGCGTGGCCGGGGGCAGCGTGGGGTTCACATACACGCCCCGGTCATAAATGTCCCGGGCCACCTCCAGGGTGTGGTATGTCTCATAGGTATAGATGGGGATGATGGGCGTGGGCGCCGTCAGAGCAGACTCCCGGATCTTCAGCCCCCGGTCCGTCATGCCCCTCCGGGCATACAGACTCAACGCACGCAGCCGTTCCGGCAGCTCCGGGTGGGCCTCCAGGTGCCGCAGGGCTGCCAGGGCCGTGGCGCAGTTGGCCGGCGGAATGGACGCCGAGAAGATGAAGGGACGAGAAACGTGGCGCACATAGTCCGCCACCTCCTCCGATGCCGCCATGTAGCCGCCCAGGGATGCCAGAGACTTGGAAAACGTGCCCATATACACGTCCACCTGGTCCTCCAGGCCAAAGTAGCTGGCCGTGCCACGGCCGCCCTCGCCCAGAACGCCCAGCCCGTGGGCGTCGTCCACCATGACCCGGGCCCCATACTTCTTGGCCAGAGCGCAGATCTCCGGCAGCCTGGCGATGTCGCCGCCCATGGAGAACACGCCGTCGGTGACGATCAGCGCGCCGTTCTTCTCCGGCACACGCTGCAGCATCTTCTCCAGCTCGGCCATGTCGCTGTGGCGGTAGCGCAGCATCTTGCCGTAGCTCAGCTGGCAGCCGGCGTAGATGGACGCGTGGTTCTCCCGGTCGCAGATCACATAGTCGTGCCGGTCCACCAGGGCACTGATAATGCCCACATTGGCCTGGAACCCGGTGCCGAAGGTGACGATGCCGGGCTTGCGCAGAAACTTCCCCAACTCTGCCTCCAGCTCCAGGTGCATCTCCAGGGTGCCGTTTAAGAACCGGGAGCCGCTGCACCCGGTGCCGTACCGCTCCAGGGCGTGAATGCCTGCCTCCACCACGTCCGGCGCGATGGTCAGGCCCAGATAGTTATTGGAGCCAAGCATAATGCGGCGCTTGCCCTCCATCTGCACCTCCACGTCCTGCCGGGACTGCAATGCGTGGAAATAGGGATATACTCCCGCCTCCTTCAGTTCCTTGGCCAGAGAGGGGGCGCTGCATTTTTCAAAAATATCCATGTATAGCCTCCTTATTTACTAATATGAAATATCAGTTTTCGTGGTGAAAACAATCATTTTTACAGGGATTTATGATTCAAGTTATTATATACTGTTCCCGGCATCCCTGTCAACCGGTGATTTTCCCGGGGGCATTTCCCCCAAGCGGCAGACCCTGTACCGGGCTAAAAAGAGCATCCGCAGGCCCCTGCGGATGCTCTTTTCCTATACGATTACACGGACCGGGTGGCCACCACGTCCACGCCGGTGCCCAGCACGTTGGGGATCACCACGTCCCCGGCGTGTACCGGGGCCGTCAGATGCACCCGGCACAGCGCCCGGGCCACATCCAGCACCCTTTCCTTGGGTACGTCTCCCCGGGTGCGGACAGACACCACCGGCAGCAGGCCGCCGGTGACCCGGACGGTGCCGGTAACGGTGCGGGCCGGATGGGTACACTCCTTCCGGGCGTAAGCGTCCCCCCGGGGACAGGTGTTGCCGGTGACCTCCGTCACCCGGCTGCCGTCCATAACGGCGGTCAGCTGGCAGCCCATGGGGCAGCCGATACACGTCAGCTCGTGGATGCTCATTGTGCCACCTCCTCCACCTGAATGGTGATCTCCGCCAACTCCCGGGGCAGGTCTGCCCGCCGCAGGGTCAGCTGCTCCATCTCGCCGGGGGTCAGGATGCGCTTATGCACCCGGCGCAGCAGCGCTCCGTCGGCGTAGACCGCCAGGTCGGCGTTCTGATACGGCTTCCCCACCCGGAACCGGACGGTGACGGACTCCTCCATCCCCTCCGGGTCCAGATACTGCGGCACTGTATACCGCACGCCGTTTTTCCCGGTCAGGCGGACGGTTTGCCGCTCCCGCCGCTGCTCCAGCAGGTACCGGGCAGCGTTTTCTCCTGCCCGTGCCGCCTCCTGGGACACAAAGTCCACCAAATCGTGAACGTGCAGCACGTTGCCGCAGGCAAACACACCGGGGATAGAGGTGGACAGATCGTCCCCAACCTCCGGGCCGCCGGTAACGGCGTCCAGCCGGACGCCTGCCTGCTGACTCAGCTCGTTTTCCGGCAGCAGACCCACGGACAGCAGCAGGGTGTCACAGGGGATGTCCCGCTCCGTGCCGGGGATGGGGCGGCGGTTTTCGTCCACCCGGGCCAGGGTCACACCCTCCAGCCGTTCCTGTCCGTGAATATCCACCACCGTGGTGGACAGGTACAGGGGAATATCGAAATCCTCCAGGCACTGGACGATGTTCCGCTTCAGGCCGCCGGAATAGGGCATGACCTCCGCCACTGCGTGGACTTTGGCCCCCTCCAGGGTCATGCGCCGGGCCATAATCAGGCCGATGTCGCCGCTGCCCAGGATCACCACGTCCCGGCCGGGCATCAGCCCCTCCATGTTCACCAGCCGCTGGGCGGTACCGGCGGAGTAAATGCCCGCCGGGCGGCAGCCGGGGATGTTCAGCGCGCCCCGGGGCCGCTCCCGGCAGCCCATGGCCAGAATCACCGCATCGGCGCTGATCTGCATGAGTCCCGTTTCCCGGCCCGTCACCGTCAGCACCCGGTCCCGGGACAGGTCCAGCACCATGGTGTTCAGCAGATACGGAATCTCCAGCTCCCGGACCTGGTCCGCGAACCGCCGGGCGTATTCCGGCCCGGTAAGCTCCTGGGAAAAGGTGTGCAGGCCGAAGCCCGCGTGGATGCACTGGTTCAGAATACCGCCCAGCTCCCGGTCCCGCTCGAGGATCAGCAGATCCTGCACCCCGGCCCTCCGGGCGGCGATGGCGGCGGCCAGGCCCGCAGGGCCTCCGCCGATAATGGCAAGCTGTACGTGTTTCATCATGCTTCCTCCTTGGTCCGGCCGGTCAGCAGCCGGGATGTGCCGCCGTTTTTCGTCAGCTCCGTCTGGGGTACCCCCAGCTCCCGGGCCAGGATCTCCATGACCCGAGGCGTGCAGAAGCCGCCCTGGCACCGGCCCATACCGGCCCGCACCCGGCGCTTCACCCCATCCAGGGACCGGGCCCCGGGGACCCGGTGGATGGCGTCCACGATCTCCCCCTCGCTGATGCCCTCGCAGCGGCACACGATGTTGCCGTAAGCGGGGTTCTCCTCTGCCAGGCGCTGCCGCCGGGCAAAGGGCAGCTCCCGCAGGTGGACGATGTCCCGCCGCACGGGGTCGAAGTTCTGCTTCTGCCGCGCATTCAGATACGCCGCCGCCTGCTCCGCCAGATAGGCCCCGATGGCCGGAGCGGAGGACAGCCCCGGGGACTCGATGCCCAGGGCCTCGAAATAGCCGGGGACAGGCTGCCCCACGCGGAAATCGTCGTCCCCCTCCGCCAGATGGGCCCGCAGCCCGGCAAAGCTGGTGATCACGTCCCGCAGCGGCAGACCCGGCACGCTCTTGCGGGCCATATCCTGGGCAAAGGCCAGTCCCTCTGCCGTGGTGGCGGTCAGGTCCCGCTGCTCCTGGTCCGCAGCGGTGGGGCCCACCAACAGGTTGCCATGGACTGTAGGCGTTACCAGCACGCCCTTGCCCATGGGGCCCGGCAGCTGGAACACGGTGCGCTGCACCAGGCCGCCGTCCTTCTTGTCCAGCAGGCAGTATTCACCCCGGCGGGGCACGATGCGGGCGGTATCGCTGCACACCTGGTTATGGAGCACATCGCCCCACACGCCAGCGGCGCTGATTACGGCCCGGGTCTCCATGGTCCCCCGGTTGGTTTCCAGGGTATAGCCCGCCTGAGTCCGGCGGATGCGCTCCACCCGGGTGTCGAAGCGGAAGGTCACGCCGTTATGAGCGGCGTTCTCCGCCAAGGCGATGGTCATGCCGAAGGGACAGATGATGGCGCTGCTGGGGGCGTACAGGGCGGCAACGGCCTTCTCCGACAGGGCAGGCTCCAGCGCACGAAGCTGCTCTCCCCGGACGATCTCCAGGCCCTCCACGCCGTTGACCTGTCCCCGGTGCAGAAGCTCCTCCAGATGGGGCAGGCCAGCCTCCTCAAAGCATAGCACCAGGGCCCCGTTCCGGCGATAAGGGAAGTCCAGCTCCCGGGACAGCGCCTCCATCCGGCGGCTGCCCTCCACGTTGAACCGGGCCTTCAGACTCCCCGCCGGAGCGTCGAACCCGGCGTGAACGATGGCGGAATTGGCCTTGCTGGTGCCCACGCATACGTCCTCTCCCTGCTCCACCAGGCACACGTCCAGCTGCCAGCGGCTCAGCTCCCGGGCCACGGCGCAGCCCACTGCGCCGCCGCCGATGATGACCACATCCTGCATACAAAGTGCTCCTTTCCGCGAAAAAAGAGCCACGCCAAAGCCCGCCCGGTCTCCCGGGCGGCCCTTTGCATGACTCAATCTCTCAATGCATTCAATATATATTGTCATTATACGCCGTCCGCCCCCGCTTGTCAATGGCAAACGGGGGCGGACACAGGCTACTGCGCCTCAATCTCTTTGATATTCACTTCATTTCCCTGAACCAGCCAGGTGTCCTCGCTGCCGCAGGAGGGACATACCCGGCCTTGGGGTACGGTGTCATAGTCCCGGCCGCAGCCATCGCAGTGAGTGATGGCGTGGACCGTCTCGAACCGCAGCTGTGCCCGGGGCATCAGCTCCGTCCGGGCCACAGCCCATTTCCAGCAGCTCTCCAGCTCATGGGGTACCACACCGGACACCTGGCCCAGCTCCAGCGTCACCGACGCCACATCGGTGAGCTGCTGCTGCCGCCCAATGTCCTCCACGGCCCGGATCACATGAAAAACGATGCCCAGCTCGTGCATTATTTCTTCCCGGCCTTCCGGATCTTGATCTGCCGCTTCACCATGTAGGGCAGGATGGCCTTCATCTTATCCTCGGAGGGGATCATGTTGGTGCACTCCGGCCGCTCCCGGTGCAGGTGAATGGCGTCAAAGGCGCACTTGGTGGTGCACACACCGCAGCCGATGCACTTGTTGGGGTCCACCACGGAGGCGCCGCAGCTGAGGCAGCGAGCCGTCTCCTTCTGCACCTGTTCGGCGGTGAAGGCCACCCGCTCGTCCCGGAAGGTCCGGCGCAGGGCCTCGTTGTACCCGATCCGCTGGCGGGGCGTGTTGTCGAAGCCCACGGGGATCAGGGCGTTCTCCTTGTCCAGCTCCACGAACTGGCGGCGGTTGCGGCCGATGGTCAGGGTTGCCTTCTGCACGAACCGGTGCAGGGAAATGGCGCCCTCCTTGCCGGCGGCGATGGCGTCGATGGCGAACTTCTGACCGGTGACGGCATCGCCTCCGGCGAAAATGTCGGGCTCCGCCGTCTGATACGTTACCGGGTCCACCTGGGCGGTGCCGTTGGGGTTGAAGGTCACGGCGGTGCCCGTCAGCAGCTGCCGCCAATCCACCTTCTGACCGATACAGTACAGCACCGTGGCACAGGCCGCCTCGCAGGCATCGTTATCGTCGAACACCGGTGCGAAGCGTCCCTGGTCGTCCTTCACCCGCAGGCACTTGCGGAAGCGAATCCCGGCGGCATGACCGTCCCGGGTCACCACCTCCGTCTGGCCCCATCCGGCGTGGATGGTCACGCCGTCGCGCTCGCACTCGCTCCGGTCCTCCGCGCCCATGGGCATTTCATCATAGCCCTCCAGGCAGTACAGGTCCACGGACTCCGCGCCGCAGCGCACCGCCGTCCGGGCCACGTCCGCCGCGATGTTGCCGCCGCCGATGACCACCACGGGGCCCGCCAGCTTGCTGCACTGGCCGCCGTTTACCTGGCGCATGAAGTCGATACCGGCCATAACGCCCTGAGCGTCACCGCCGGGGATATCCAGCTTGCCGCCGGACTGCAGGCCCACGGCCACATAGAAGCCCCGGAAGCCCTCCTGGCGCAGCTGGGCAATGGTCACATCCTTGCCCACCTCCACGCCGCAGCGGAACTGAACGCCCATCTCCCGCAGCACGTCGATCTCCGCCTGGACCACGTCCTTCTCCAGCCGGAAGCTGGGCAGGCCGTTCTCCAGCATGCCGCCCAGACGCTGCTCCTTTTCAAACACGGTGGGGCGGTAGCCCTTCTCCGCCAGGTAATAGGCGCAGGACAGGCCCGCAGGGCCGCCGCCGATGATAGCGATCTGCTGATCGAACTCGCCGTCTACCTTGGGGATCACCTTCTCCGGCACGAACCGAGTGGCGGCGTCCAGGTCCTGCTGGGCAATGAACCGCTTCACCTCGTCGATGGCCACGGCCTGGTCCACGGTGCCCCGGGTGCAGGCATCCTCGCACCGGCGGTTGCAGATGCGGCCGCACACGGCGGGGAAGGGATTCTCCCGCTTGATCAGCTGCAGCGCCTCCCGATACTTGCCCTGGGCCGCCAGCTTCAGATAGCCCTGCACGGCGATGTGGGCGGGGCAGGCGGTCTTGCAGGGGGCGGTGCCGGTGTCGTAGCAGTTGATGCGGTTCTTGTCCCGGTAGTCGATGGACCACTTGTCGGGGCCCCACTTCACCGCATCCGGCAGCTCCTGCCGGGGATATTCCACGGGGCCGTCCTTGGTGCACAGCTTCTGGCCCAGCTTCACCGCACCGGCGGGACAGTATTCCACGCACCGGCCGCAGGCCACGCACTGGTCCGTCTCCACCCGGGCCACATAGGCGCTGCGGGACATGTTGGGAGTGTTGAACAGCTGGCTGGTGCGCAGGGCATTGCAGACGTTGACGTTGCAGTTGCAGATGCCGAAGATCTTCTGCTCGCCGTCGATGTTGGTGATCTGGTGGACAAAGCCGTTGTCCTCTGCCTTCTTGAAGATGGCCATGGCCTCGTCATAGGTGATGTATTCCCCGCGGCCCGTCTCCACAATATAGGTGGCCATATCGCCCACGGCGATGCACCAGCTCTCCGGGTCGTCGCCGCAGCCCTCGTTCAGATACTGGCGGCTGGCCCGGCAGGAGCACATGCTCTTGGCATACTTGCCCTCATACTTGTGCAGCCAATAGGAGATTTTTTCCAGGCCCACGGCCTCGTTTTCCGTTTCGATGGCCTTTTCCACGGGGATCACGTGCATGCCGATGCCGGCCCCTCCGGGAGGCACCATGGGGGTGATCTTCTCCAGGGGCAGGAAGGTCATCCGCTCAAAGAAGGCCGCCACCTGGGGATGCTCGTCCATCTGGCTGCGGCGCATGTTGAAAAACTCCGCGCTGCCGGGGACGAACTGGGGCAGGACATACCGCTTTTCGTGGTTGGGGTTCTTCCCGTCCAGGTTTTCCCAGTTGTATTCGATCAGGCCCACCCAGGCCATGTCGTCCAGCAGCTTCTGCAGAGGCTCCCGCTCCAGCTTGGTCAGCTTCATCAGCTGCCCGATGGTCTTGGGCTTGCGGACGCCCATCTTCAGGGCCACGTCCGCCATTTCGTCGGTGACCAGGTCTGCCAGGCCCCAGTATTCCGGATCGTTGCCCTTGACTCCCTTGAGCTTGGCGGGCACCCGGTCGGTAATCATGGCCACCAGCTTCGCAATCTTGGGCCGGGGCTCGTCCACCACAGGGATGGTAAAGGGCAGCTTCTCCTGCTCCAGGGGGAACGCGGTGGGACGATCGCCGTTGATGTTCTTTCCCATGTCAAATCTCCTTCATTTCCGCCCAACGGGCGGTTTTTTCGATACCAACTCACTATTATAATAGCAACTTCTGCCGCAAAAAGCTATTGACTGTTTCTCTAAAGTTATGATATCCTATTTTATGGTCCTGGTCGGACCAAAAGGAGGATATGCCATGGATTTCCGCCCCATTGTGGCCCCGTCCATCCGGGAGCTGTTCATTCAGCAGCTGGAGGGGGCTATTCTGTCCGGGCAGCTGAAGCCCGGGGACCGGCTGCCCACGGAGCGGGAGCTGGCCGACACCATGCACATCAGCAAGACCGTGGTCCATGAGGGCCTGCGGGAGCTGCACCGCTTGGGCTTTCTGGACATCGCCTCCCGCCGGGGCGTCACCGTGGCGGACTATGCCCAGACCGGCAGCCTGGAAACGCTGACGGCCATTATGGATTATCACGGCGGCCTGCCGGACGAGAAAACCGCCCGCAGCATCCTGCGCCTGCGGTATTATCTGGAGGCTCCGGCCCTGCGGGATCTGGCTGCCGGTCACACCCCCGGGGACCTGGAGGCGCTGCGGGAGCTGCTGCGCCAGGCCCAGACAGCTCCGGAGGAGGAGCTGCCGGAGGCCCTGTTCCGGTATCACCGGGGTGTGGTGTTCCTGGGCGGCAACACCATCACGCCCCTGCTGTTCAACGCCTTTAAGAAGGTTAATCTGGAGTTCTGGTCCGGCTACATCCGCTCCGTGGGCCGGGAGGAGAGTCTGCGCACTCTGGCCCGGTTTACGGACCTCATCGCCGCCGGACAGGGGGACGAGGCCGCCCAGCTGCTGAGCCAGGGCCTGGAGCAATTCGAGACTACCCTGTAAATATCAGAGGAGGACCCGCCATGGAATTGACCCAGCTTTATGCGTCCCTGCGCCGCACCCTGGCGCAGCTGGACTTCAACGACCTTTTTCCCGGCTTCCATCCCTATCCCTTCGCCCTGTACACAGATGAGAACGCCTGCCTGGACGGGCAGCTGCTGCCCCGGCCCCAGGAGTTTTACGGCAACACCGCCGTTCTCCGCGGCGGCCGGTACATTGCCATCTGGAACGTGGACCTGGACCCGCCCCGGGACATGGACCGCTTCGCAGCCCACATGGTCCATGAGATGTTCCACTGCCACCAATTCACCTGCGGTGAGACTCGATTTCCGGAGGACTTGGCCATCCTGGCCTGTCCCGTCAGCGCGGAGCGCTTCGCCGCCCGCCACTGGGAATACAGCCTTCTGGCCGACGCCTTTGAAACGGCGGACCCCCGGCGGCTGGGCCAGTTTGCCGGTCTGCGGGCCCTTCGCCGGAAAATGGAGCCGGAGGCGGTGGTCCAGGAGCTGAAAACCGAGACGGCGGAGGGCATGGCGGAGTTTGTGGGCCTGAAGGCCCTGCACCGGCTGTCGCCGGAGCAGTTCACCCGGGAAACGGCGTCCTATGCCCGCATCCTGCGTTCCGAGGACGGCCCCCTGTTTGACAGCCGCCGCATGGCGTATTATACCGGCGCTCTGTTTTTCCTGACCCTGGAGCGGCTGGGCCGCCCGGTGGTCAACGACTTCCGTGACCCCCGGACTGCCTACGACCAGAATCCCGTGGACCCGGAGCCCGCCCCGGAGGCGGTCCCCTGCCCTGCCGTGGCCGAAGCCTACCGCGCCTTTACCCGGTACCGGGAGGAGGAGCTGGCCCGTCACATGGCGGCAGCTCAATATGTCCCCTGCTCCGCTGTCATCACCGGCTACGATCCCATGAACATGTTCCGGGTGGGGGATCTGCTGTTCTGCCGTCATTTCGTCCGTCTGCGGGAAAACGGTCGGGACCGGGACGTCTTTTCCCCCATTGCCCTGCGCATGGCGGTGGATTCGCCCCGGGCCGTCACCGGGTACTACATCTGATCACATTTTCCTTGCGGTCCCCCCCCATATATGATATAATTCTATTATCAAATCATAAAGGAGGCTTTCCATGAAACGAACAAGACGGCTTATTCTTTCCTGTCTGCTGCTGTCCCTGCTTCTGCTGACTGCCTGCGGACAGCGGGAAACTGTGTACCAGATATCCGCTGACCGTCTGACCCAGGCGGCAACGGTGTCCCAATTGCAGGAGGTCAGCGATCTGATCGTGGTATTCACCCCGGAAACTCAGGAAAACGTCCTTTCCCGCTACAGCGACGGCAACGTCTCCTCCGGCTATACCCGGACCACCGGCAGGGTGTCCCAGGTGCTGAAGGGCCAGGCCCCGGAGCAGCTGGTCATCACCGAGGAGTGCTACACCCTGGATGATGCCCTGTGGACCCAGGGCGGCTATCTGCCCATGGAAAAGGGACGGTCCTATCTGCTGTTCCTCACCGCCTACCCCGGCGGCTCCGACTATGCGGGCATGTACTACCCCACCGAGCTGGAGCTGGGCAAATACCCCCTGACGGATCAGCCCCTCACCGCCTCCCATGCAGCCGGCGCATGGCAGGTATACTCCCCGGACGGCAGTACCCTTTCCCAATATCAGAGCTGGTATCAGCAGGTGGCGACTCTGTACCCCGATTTATTCTGACCACCCGAAAAACCTATAAAAAGGGACCGACGGCAGATGCCTTGTGCATCCGCCGCCGGTCCATTCTCTTTCGTCTACCAACCGGGGCCGGAACCTCCGCAGCCGGCGGCTGCAGAGGAGGCTTTATCCCCAGAACTGGCGGGCCAGGTCCTGGGCCAGGCTCTCCACCACGCCGGGAGCGTAGGGCAGGGGCAGTCCGGCATCCGAAAGGGTCTCGGCATACAGCCTGCTGCCGCCGGAGGCACACAGGGCGTGATACCGGGCCCAGCCGTCTGCGGGGTCGGCGTCATAGGCAGCCTTCAGCTGCTGGGCGCAGACGATGGACAGAGCGTAGCTGATCACATACCGGGGGAACATGTACAGGGCCACATTGGTGAACAGGTCGCAGCCGGAGAGCACCTGCTTCCGCCAGGGCTCGTTGTTCCGGGCCCGGCCGAAGGACTTCTCGATGCGGTCGAACTCCTCTGCCCACTGGGCCAGAGAGGCGTCCGGATGCTCATACAGCCACGTCTCAAAGGTGTGGATGGAGCAGAAGGCGCACAGCTCCTTGATGAAGTCATAGCGGTGCTCCGTCAGGAACTGGGGAGCGTGGTTCCCGAAGAAATCCCGGGCGTAGGGCTGGGCCAGCAGCTCCATGGTCTTGGAGTGGACCTCCGCCAGGTCCGGACTCAGGCCCGCATAGTCCGCCAGCGGCTGGCTGCGGTAGGAGAGATACCCCTGGAGCCCGTGGCCCAGCTCGTGGGTGTATACGGTGACGTCGCTGGCGGTGCCGTCGCAGTTGGTAAAGATGAAGGGCATCCGGTAGGGGGCGCCCAGCATGTCGCAGAAGCCCATGCCGGAAATTTTATTGGGAGAGCCGGTCACGTCCAGCAGGTCGTGGCGGACCATCTCGTCGAAAAACGCACCTGCCTCGGGGCTGAGGCTGTGATACATCCGGCGGGCGGCCTCAGGCAGCTCCTCCGCCGCCACGGGGACGGCGTTGCCCTCCGGGAACACCAGCGCCCGGTCATAGGGCAGCAGCGCCTCTACCCCCAGGCGCTGGCGCTGCTCCTCCTGGAGACGCAGATACAGGGGGACGATGTGGGTCTGCACCTGGCGGCAGAATTCGTCCAGCTCCGCCCGGCCATAGCCCAGACGCTGCATGCAGAGATCGCCGTAGTCGGCAAAATTGTCAAAGCCGTTTTCACGGGCCAGCTGATTTCGTGCGTGGACCAGGTCCCGCAGCAGCTGCTCCAGGGCTTCGGCGTTTTCCAGCGCCGTCTGCTGCTGGGCCTCGTAGGCGGCCCGGCGGCGCTCCCGGTCGGTGCTGGCCAGCGCAAAGCGCAGCTGGCCGCCGCTGAGGGTCTCGCCCTGGACCTGATACCTGGCGGAGGCCGTCAGCTGCTGGTATTGGGCCGTCAGCCGGGAGATGCGGGCCTGCAGCTCCTTGCCGCCGGTGTGGAGCCGCTGATCCAGCGT
>ERZ1673700.1740-NODE-1740-length-19688-cov-3.880660_pt1 | contig 19688 bp, 15 predicted proteins | sample MGYA00580230_ERZ1673700 | MGnify/ENA primary metagenome ERZ1673700 (study PRJEB41218, sample SAMN15661782) | gut metagenome | host: Homo sapiens | place: Canada: London | collected 2015-08-20/2019-03-30 | study: EMG produced TPA metagenomics assembly of...
CGAATGTCATAATACCTATAACAGCTCCAAGATTATAATACTGGTAATCTACCGTCATCTTATAAAGCCACGTTACAAGCAGATCTGTCTTTCCTGCTGTATGTCCCGCAAGCACTGGGTCGCCCTTTGTAAGCAGATACACGATATTAAAGTTATTAACATTAGCAGTAAATGTAGTTATCAGGTAAGGTGTTGTTACAAATAACATATAAGGCATAGTTATTTTAAAGAATTTGACAAAGCCATTAGCTCCGTCCACATCTGCCGCCTCATATAATTCCATTGGAATATTCTGCAATATTCCTGTTACCTGCAATATTGTGTATGGAATACCAATCCATAGATTGACTATTATAACTGTCATTCTTGCCCATGTTGCATTAGTAAAGAATGGAAGTGACTTGCTTATCCAGCCAGCATTTTTTAATACAACATTTATAATACCATCCTGTGCCAGCATACTTCTTATTATAAGAAGTGATACGAACTGCGGAATTGCAATTGATAATATGAATATAAATCTCCAGAATGACTTAAACTTAGTTCCTTTTCTATTAATAAGCAGTGCCACAAGAATTCCAAGTATATAATTAAGAAATGTAGCTAACACTGCCCATATAATAGTCCAGCCAAACACTGACCAGAATGACTGTCCTATTGAACTTCCTGAATTAAATATAAGCTTAAAGTTCTCAAGCCCTACCCAGTCAAATAATACAAGATGACTGTCTACCTTGCTGTAACTTGTAAATGCCATTGAAATCATAAATACAAGCGGAAGTATTGTGAATACAAGTATTCCTGTAACTGGGAGTACAAGTAAAAGCTTATGAAGATTTTCATTGAACAAAGCTTTAATATCTTCCACAAATGTATTAATATGCTTACCCTGTTTCATTCTTAACTCTACATTATAAGCACTTTTTAACGAACTAACTGCAAGAATAATATAGGCACATATAATAAATATTACAGTTATTCCATAAAGCAGAATAAGCAGCGAATTATCACCCTGTACATACTCATATATTCCAAGCTTTTCATTCCATATCTCTTCCTGTTCCCTGCTGCCAAGACCAGGAAGTCCTGCAAGACAGCTGATTCCTTTTATTATCATAAATATTATAAATGCTGCCTCTAAAGCTATATATAATATTCCTTTTATTATCTGTCTGCCCCTGAAATTACCAAGTCCGAGTATTAATAAACTGAGTTTTGTCGTCAAATCGCCATATTTCATAGAATTACGAAATGTAATGTCTTTCATTGACCACACCTCCTGACCATTATATGATGTCAAGTAAAATTCTGGGTCAATTAATACTGACCCAGAATTGCTAGAATTGATATTTACTATTTTACAATTGATGTATTAATCTGATTATAGAAATCTAATGTCTTGGCTTCTGCATTATCAGCAGTAACCTCACCGTTAACAATTGCTTTAGCAAAATTCTGAGCTGGTGTCCAGTAATCATTCATACCTGTAACTGTAGGCTGAATTACAGATGTCTTATTAAATGTATCATTCTGTGCTGATACAAGAGCATCTTTCTTAATTACATCTGTTGCAAGTAACTCTGTATTACAAGGAATAACATTTCTTAACTCATAATGCTTAGCCTGTGCATCCTTGCCTCCAAGATATTTAGCAAGTGCAACTGCTACCTGCTGATACTTGCAATTAGGGTTAACTGCTATAGCCTTTGAACCTGCAAATGCTTTAAGCTGCTTATCTGTTCCGTTAATCTTAACAGTTGGTAATGATACTGCACCAAAGTTATCTCCTAATATTTCCTTAACACTCTTATAATCCCATGAACCTGAGAAGTAAGCACCAACGCTTCCATCTCTTAAACCAGCAATACCTACACCCTGTAAATCATTGACAAAGTTAGGATTATTAACAAGTGCAACTAAAGCCTTGGTTGCTTGTGTTCCTTTATCACCCTTAATATCTACGCCTGCTGAATTATCCTTGCCGTCTTTTCCGAAATATGTACAGCCATTAGCAAGATAGAATGATGACATATACCAGCCTTCTGTTATATTAAATGCTACCTTGTTCTTTGAAAGCATTGTATCAAGACTCTTTATATCGCTTTCTGAGAATTTGCTCTTATCATAGAACATAAACCATGTATTAGTAGTAAATGGAACACCATATACACTGCCATCAACTGATACTGAATCAACTATTGCACTTGAATTAGTACTCTTAACATAATCTGCTGTTTCACCACCAAGCTTTGCTATAGCATTTGCATCAATAAGTGTCTGTAACTGATCATTAGCGAAGAAATATACATCGCCTGAATTCGCAGGATCCTGTGTAACTGTCTTACCTGCATCTGTCTCAGAACATACTCCGTATTCAAAAGTCAGATTCCATTCAGGATGTTCTGAATTGAACTGCTCGCACATTGTCTGAAGCCATTTGCCATTTTCTTCTGCCTGATCCTCTGCCGGGCCCCATACCTTAATAGTGGCTGTGATATTCTCATTATTATCCGCTGATTTGTTATCGTTTCCTCCACAGCCCACAAGCAATGAGCCACACATTGTTGCCGCCATAACAGCAGCCGCTAATCTTTTAAACCTCATAAACATACCTCCATTTCTTAATGCGTTTAACCGCTGATATGTACCATCTATTTATATAATACCCATTACCCGGAATACATATTATATATAATTAATTCGGTACATATCTTTTTGTAATTTATTTACAAGTTCTTTTGATAGTTTAATTATATGTTTATTTTATGAGAAATTAAATATAAGAAATTTTAGAAACATATTGGAATTTTTACATAAAAAATAAACAAAAAAGAAATGTTATCAAATAATGACAACATTTCTTTTTTATACTCATACTATTTATCATACTTTTTCATTAAGTATATCCGTTAATTAAATTGGTATATTATTATGTTTAGTTTATCTGCTATACAGCATATCAGACTGGCTTTCTTGCCGGGAACTCTATTGTTATAACCGTTCCATTCTCATCACTGCTTACTTTAAGATTATACTGCTCACCGTAAAACAGCCTTATACGGTCATTGACATTTCTTGCTCCATATCCGCCAGACTCACTTGTTAAGAATGTATGAGCTGTTTCTTTTGGCATACCAATGCCATTATCCTTAACCTCAATATGAATAAGTCCGTTATGAAGCTTTGCTACAACAGTGATAACTCCTCTTCTGTCAGTCAAAAGGTCTATTCCATGCTCAATAGCATTTTCAACAAGAGGCTGTAATATAAGATTAAGTGATTCATATTCAAGCACATTTTCATCAATATCCATAACAACATCAAATGAATTATCGTGCATTATCTGCTGTATGTTAAGATATGACTCCATATTACTTAATTCCTGCTTTACAGTCAGCGTATTCTTACCCTTATTAAGTGAAGTCCTGTAATAGTTAGAAAGGGCAAGTGTTATACCGCTTATATCATCCTGTCCGTACTCAATCGCCTTCCAGTTTATAAGCGATAATGAATTATAGAGGAAATGTGGGTTAATCTGTGCCCTTAATGCTCTCATCTCCGACTCTTTCTGGCTTAATTTCCCCTCATACACCTCATTGATAAGATTATTAATCGTACCCGTCATACTATTAAAGCCGTGTATCAATGCACCGATTTCATCCTTATCTGATGACCTTATAACAACATCAAAATCTCCATTCTCAACCTTTTCCATACTTGTTCTTAATTTATATATCCTCTTAGTTATGAAATCAGATGTAAATATTGTAGCCGCAGCCATTCCAATACACGCAACAACTAATGCAAGCACAATCATTGTAATAATGGAATTAGTTGATTTTAACATAAGCGACTTTGGTGCATACACATAGCTTGTCCAGCCTGTAACGTCTGAGTTCTGCTTAATAAGCACATAACCTGCTATATTACTGCATACATTTTCTGAAAAATCCGCTTTTTCTATAAACTCAGTAAACCGGCTGTCTGAAAGGATATATTTATCGGCATTATCCAAAAATGCTGCTTTTTTGCTTATAATACTACCATTGCCATCAGTTACTATAATGCCACTGTTATCTATAAGTCCTTTTGCATAAATATCCATTATACTGTCATAATCTACATTAATATACATAATTCCAGTAATGCCGGCAGTGGCAAGCGTAGACATCTTCCTTGCTGATATAAGCTCTTTCTTATCTTTATCGACATACCAGTTAATATTAGTCGAATTAACTGCTGAATTATAAAATGCTTCATTCTCAATCTCTGATAATGGTGCAAGTGTAGTGTCGTGCTTTATTCCGTTATTAATGTATATCGTCACCTTGTTAATATCATTGTGAAAATATTTCAATGAAGATACAAGCGGGTCAAATGTCGTAACAATCTGGCTGTACATTTCATATTTGTTGCTGTAATTGTAGGAAAGTATTCCTGATACAGTTTCATTAAATGTTATGTAATTGGACAGATTATCATATACCTCTATCTGTCCGTCCACTGTTGTAACCGACTGCCTTAATGCACTTTCCATTGAACGGACATCCCTGTCCATAAGTATTGAGCGCATCTGTCCATACGCAAATACAAAAAGTATTATAAGTGGCAGAAGACCTGTGACGACATATATTATAACAAGCTTATTCTGAAGCTTTATATTATTCACCCATTGCTTTAATTTTAATGGTTCACTCATAACACTTCACCTTTATCCCTGAACTTCTGAGGGCTTACACCGAAATATTCCCTGAAACTCTGGCAGAAATATGACACATTCGGATAACCTGTCTTCTCACTTATATTAACAATCTTCATATTAGTGTCCGTGAGCAGCTCCTTAGCCTTTTCCATTCTGTACTGTTTTATATATTTGCTCAAGTTCTGCCCTGTCTCTTTCTTAAAAAGCGAACTTAGATAACTTGGTGCAAGATATACCATATCCGCTAACTGCTGTGCACCTAACTCCTCACTATAATGATTATGTATATACTCCTTAACCGTTTCAATCTCTCTGTGCATTGTCAATGGATTACTGATAAAACTCTTCTCTAATATATCAATATTATGATTAACAATATCCATTATGCAGTTAAAATCCTCTGATGTATACAACTTATCAATCTGTGATGCAAATTCATCTTCATTGGTCCCTGGAAGTGCATCATAGAAATCTTTAAGCAGGTTAGAAAATACGAACTTAATATATATATGTGAAAAATTGGACTGGCTTCTGTATTTCTTGCATAAAGCATCAAAATGTATTCTTAAAAATGTTACATCTTTCATCTTAATGTCCTGCTTCATCTGCTTCATAAGAACATCATCATCTATCTGTACGAAAACAGGCATTTTATCACTTATATCGTTGGTAAATATATAGTTATTTGTCTGGTAGAACTTATTGCTCATAAGGTTTTCTAATTCGTCCATCATATCAGATATCCTGTGATAATCATCTATAATATCAGACACAGCTGCATACATAAACTGTCCCGTCTTACCGAATATATAATTATGCAGCTTTTCAAGCATATTCTTTAACAAATCCATACTTAACGCCTTAGCTTCATCTTTAATAAGAATAACTGACTGCTGTGTATTAAGATTAAGATACTGATATTCAATATCTCCCATACAATCCGCAAGGGTTAATATATTGGCATCTCCACCATCATATTTACCAAAGAAATCGGTATTGAATTCTATAAGAATAAGCCTGTTATAGCTTCTAAGAAAATCATCGTTTTCTAATATCCCCTTGGTATCAGCCTTATTAAGAAGCGAATACAGATAGAACTGCTTAACAAAATCCGCCTGTTTATTATAATTACTTGTATGAATACGTTCCTCATCAAGCTCTGCACACACTTTCTTAATTGTGTTCTCAAACTCCACAGGGTCAACAGGCTTTAAAATGTAATCTTTAACTCCCAGCTTTACCGCAAGCTTGGCATATTCAAATTCATTATATCCAGAAAATATTATTGTTTTAAGTTTTATATTATCTTCATTGAGCTTTTTAATAAATGTTATTCCGTCCATAAATGGCATCTTCACATCTGTGAGAAGAATATCAATATGCTCTGCTTCATCACTGCATAAATATTCATATGCTTCCTTTCCATTAGCAGCCTCAACTATGCCCGCATTAATTGAAAGCCTTTTTAACAGCATTATTATTCCATTACGCTCTATTCTCTCATCATCAACAATTAATATATTATACATTTATTCTCCAATCTTTTTCCTGTATTTAACATACCTTAATAAATATACCAGCTTATATATTCTGCCCCTGTTTGTTATCCGAATATTGCAGGTTTTATTTTATATTATTTTACTATATTTTCTATATTTTGTAACCCATTTTTCTAATTATATATTATGCCAGCCTTGATTATCACTAAAAAAGCCTCTTAAAAGATATTTTCAATCCTTTAAGAGGCTGTCTGTTTATTAATACTTAATATTATTTGTTAGTTTCTTCAATGAACTCCTTGAGCTGTTTCTTAGCCTTGCCTGACACAATAATCTCTCTTGCCTTCTCAATACCATCCTTTAATGTAATTCCGTCTGAAGCAAGATATATAGCTGCACCAGCGTTAAGTAATACAACATCTGTCTTAGGTCCTTTAGCACCACCTAATATATCATTAACGATAGCTGCATTCTCCTGTGGTGTTCCACCAACAAGATCTTCCTTATTGCATCTTGTAAGTCCTAAATCTTCTGGCTTAATAACATATGACTTGAATTCATCGTTCTTGAATTCACATACCTTAGTCTCTGCACTAAGAGAAATCTCGTCCATAGAATCTCTGCCATATACAACCATAGCTCTCTTAACACCAAGATTTCTTAATACATGTGCAAGTGGTTCAACAAGTTCTTCGCTATATACACCGAATAACTGCATAGTAGCACCTGCTGGATTAGCTAATGGTCCAAGTACATTAAATAATGTTCTTATACCCATCTCTTTTCTTACAGCACCAACAAATCTCATTGCTGGGTGATACTTCTGTGCAAATAAGAAACAAAGATTAATATCTTTTAATATCTGGGCACTTCTTGCTGGAGCACAATCAATCTTTACACCAAGTGCTTCAAGACAATCGGCTGTTCCACACTTACTTGAAGCAGCTCTGTTACCATGCTTTGCAACAGGTATTCCTGCGGCAGATACAACAACTGATGAGAGTGTAGATATATTGATAGTATTAGAACCATCTCCACCTGTTCCTACGATCTCAAGCACATCCATATCATTAAGGAAACGCTCGCAGTGTGAACGTAATACCTTAGCTGCTGATGTAATCTCGTCAATTGTCTCACCTTTCATTGATAATGCTGTAAGGAATGAAGCCTTCTGTGCATCTGTAGCCTCTCCTGTCATTATCTCTTCCATAACCTGTTCCATAACCTCTGATGTGAGATCTTCTCTTTTAACTAACTGAGCTATTGCTTCTTTAATCATCGCCAAAACCCTAACCTTTCAAAAATATAATTACATATTAGTCCTATATGTTTTCGCTGTCAATCCATAAAATAGCAATTAAACTGTCAGTTTTGAAAATATCATCAAAAATAAAGTCTTCATAAAGGTTCTCTATATTATCTTCTGAATATTCAACCTGTCTTGAGAAAATGTGCACTACATCCATTCTATCCTTGAAAGAATACTCTCTGTGGTTATCCAACCACCTTATAATATCCATCTGTCTTATAACAAAAAAATTAGTTACTAACATCTGGCATTTGCCAAGGAAATCATAATCATATATTGACTTTGCAAAATATCTAAACACCAAATACTCCAAAAGCTGTCTGTATTCATATGCCCTTGAAACCATATAAGTTCCAAATTCCTCATTGAGTATATTGTATTCTTCATCACTCATCTGCTCAAAAAGGCTGTCAATAATATCCTTAAGTATGACCTCCCACTCAGGATTAAGCACTTCCATTTCTTCATAAGGGTACAAAATCTGTCTTATACCCTGTTGTAATGATATATCCTCAAATTGTCCGCTGTCGCTTAGATTTCTTGTTTCATCTAAAGTATGGGCAATTCCTTCTTTGAGGTAATCATTAACAACAGATTTAATATTATCATACTCATCAGTGTTAATACACTGCTGGATTTTACTTCCCATATCAAGTATGACAATCAGCTTTTCGTGTATTGACAGGCTTTCCTTGGCTAATATCTTAAATACAGCCTCTCTTGCCGCGAATATCTGCAATGCAAATGAACTGTCATATTCTGAACTCGGTTCATATTCTTCATCACAGGCAGCAGTTTCCATACTAAAAGGACGATTTTCAGACAATATAATCCTTGCTGCTTCTTCACAGGCAAGACCAATTCCTGATTCCTTTATTGTACCATAATATTCCGAATATCTTGGAAACTGCTTACATACAACACCAAGATAATCTTCTCCAAGATTTTTATGTATTTCACATAAGCCATTATCATCAAGCATAGGACATTTGCCGTCACATAATTTGAAGCAATACTCCTCATCTTCATTCTGTGTTATGCTGTCAAGAATCTTGTGTTTAAGCTCACCTGTCATATTATTATAACGCTCATAGGTTTCATCATCTATGTCTATCTCCCAGCCGCCTATACAGCAGTTATCCTTACATTCGCTTGTTATACATCCAAATTCGTTATAATAAAATGGTACTCTCTGTTTCATTATCTTTACCTCAAAGTATATTCTATATAATTCTGTTAAATATATCTGATTTTATGTCTGCGATATCATCAATACTAATAATTATGTTATCCTGCATAACTATAATTTTCTGATAATCATCAATCTTTTTAATTACGCCGCTTATTGTAACATATTCTCCGCCATCTTTTCTTAAATCTTTAACAAAATAAGTTATGGTTACAACCGGCTGGCTGGCTATATTTGCTCGTAATATGGCGAATTTATTATTAAGAATATTAAGTTGTTCCTCGTCCTGTTCTATTTTCTCATCTGTAAGCCTTGCTGTTTCTGATATAGCCGCTCCAAGACCGGTAAGTGCAGCAAATGGAGAAAACTGAGCAGCCCGCTCATAATTAGACATTCTTTTATGCCTGTTATTTACAGGGCGGGATTTATTAATTATATCTTCATATCCATTCACAATATTTCTCATCTCCCAATTATCAGCTTTATTCGTGATGACCGCCAATCTGCCTGTTTCTGTCCATAGCTGTCGCACCTTCTTTAAGATTCATTCCTCTGACAATTGCATTTTTGCCATATTTTTTCTTAATATCAACCATAGTCTTTAAGACTTTTTTCTCTTTTTCAAGCTTAGCACTTTCTTCCTCATTATCATCTTTATTAATAAAATCTGTGAATAAATCCATCTGATGATAAGAAGAATTCTTATTAACTGCTTCTTTTTCTGTTATGACATGATTAGCCGTTATATTAATTCGTCTTGATAAAAGCCTTTTATCTACTATATCATCATACAGTCTGGTAACTGCCTGCGTAGCAAGTGCAACTGAAGCTGTATAACGAGAAAGATTAGCCGTTCCGTGAGCGTGCTTTGGTATCTTCCTGCCATATCTGTCTTTTACAACCTCGCCTTTATACTCACCTACACTTCTTCCTGTGGATATATTATCTATATCATATCCAACTGTAAGCACAAGCTGGTCTGTCACAAGTCCTTTATCTATAAGGTCAAGCATAAGCAGATCTACCATCTCACATACAACTAGTCTTGTCTTTTCATAATCATATGCACAGTGAAGTACCTGTCCCGATGATATGCTGTTGCTTTCTGGCTTATACTGCTTAATGTCTGCTATTGTACACGGCTCATACCCCCACGCGTGGTCAATAAGGAGCTCTGCATTTACCCCAAACAGCTTATAGAGCAGTTCCTCATTATAGAAATCCTGATCACCGCCAAGCGAACATCTCGCAACATCGCCCATTGTATATATACCATACTCTTTAAGTCTGGAAGCATATCCAGCACCCACTCTCCAGAAATCTGTAATAGGCTTGTGTCCCCATAGCTTTTCCCTATAGCTTCGTTCGTCTAACTCAGCTATTCTCACACCATCTTTATCTGCCGGAATATGCTTGGCAACTATATCCATAGCAATCTTACATAGATATAGATTCGTTCCTATGCCTGCCGTTGCAGTAATTCCTGTCGACTCAAGCACATCTTTAATCATAGTCATAGCCAGCTGGTGCGGTGTCATCTTATAGGTATTAAGATATGCCCCGACATCAATAAATACTTCATCAACCGAATATATATGAATATCCTCAGGTGCAACATATTTAAGGTAAATGTTATATATCTGTGTACTATATTTCATATATAAAGACATTCTTGGAGGTGCAATTATATAAGAAAGCTCGTAAGATTCATTATTCTTCAGTTCTTCTGAACTATATGAGCTTCCTGTAAACTGCCTGTTTCTTAACCTGCTCTTTCTTAGTGCATTGACCTCCTTGACCTTCTGTACAACCTCAAAAAGCCTTGCTCTCCCTGATATTCCGAAAGCCTTTAATGATGGTGACACGGCAAGGCATATCGTCTTTTCGGTTCTTTGGGGATCAGCAACTACAAGATTGGTATCAAGTGGGTCTAAATTTCTTTCGACACACTCCACAGATGCATAAAATGTCTTTAGATCTATTGCTATATACATATGGTTATTCTGCATTAATCATTCCCCACAATTAAATCTTACGCATAACCTCAAGTCTGCGGTGCAGCATTTTAATATGTTCCAGTTCCTTATCGTCAACTGCTCTTCCAGAATAATAGTATTCCACCGTTCCACACAGTTTATCATCATTATTATCAAGAACACCATTCTTTATAAGTATATTTTTTAAGTAATTAGATACTCCGATATTACCATCTATTATCTCAATATCATCTGGAAACAGCTTCGCAAATGAATCTTTGAAATAATTAAAATGTGTACAGCCAAGCACAAGTTCTGAATAATCATTAAAGTTATGTCCTGCAAACTGATTGTTAAGATAATTCATAACCTCTGCTGAATTAAATTCATCCTGCTGTGCAAATCTTACTAGCTTAGGAAGTGCAATAACATCTACCTTTGAGTCTATATCATACTTCATAATAAGATTTTTAAGTTTCACTCCCTTAGCCGTAACCGGAGTTGCAACAACCATTATCCTCTTACCCCTGTTATGTGCACAGGCTGGCTTAACTGCAGGTTCAATGCCGATTATTGGAATCTGGTATTTATTTCTTAAAAATGTAATGGCTGCACTAGTAGCTGTGTTGCACGCTAACACTATTGCCTTACAGCCCTTTGATACAAGAAAATCAACTGCCCTGTCTACATACTCTCTTATCTGTTCTGTAGTCTTTTCTCCATATGGCACATTATCAACATCTGCATAAAATACATAATCAACTTCAGGCAATGTTATCATTGCCTGATGAAGCAGTGATAAGCCGCCAATTCCTGAATCAAATATACCTATCTTCACGGTCCACACCTCATTTCCTTATACTTAAAGTCTTGTCGTCCACTCACTGCAATCCCACACGTCTGTTGCAAGTCCGTCATAGAACTCTGGCTCGTGGCATACCATAAGTATACTTCCTTTGTATTCTATAAGTGCTCTTTTTAGTTCTTCCTTGGCATCTACATCTAAGTGGTTAGTAGGCTCATCTAACACAAGAATATTAGACTCCCTATTTACAAGCTTGCATAATCTTACCTTTGCCTGTTCACCACCACTTAACACTCTTACCTTGCTTTCAATATGCTTAGTTGTAAGTCCGCATTTGGCTAATGCTGACCTTACCTCATACTGTGTAAAACCAGGAAATTCCTGCCATATCTCTTCAAGACAGGTTGTGTTAATATCAGGTGGCATCTCCTGTTCAAAATATCCTATCTCAAGATAATCACCCATTACTGCCTCACCTGATAAAGGCTTAATTAAACCTAAAAGGCTCTTTAACAATGTAGATTTACCAATTCCGTTAGCACCTGTAAGTACTATTTTCTTACCTCTTTCCATCTCGAAATTAAGAGGCTTTGATAAAGGCTCATCATATCCGATTACAAGATCTTTAGTTGTAAATACATATTTGCCGGAAGTTCTAGCAACTTTAAAATTGAATTCTGGCTTTGGTTTATCCTTGGCTAACTCAATCATCTCCATATTATCAAGCTTTTTCTGTCTTGACATAGCCATATTTCTTGTTGCAACCCTGGCCTTATTTCTTGCAACAAAATCCTTCAAATCAGCAATCTCTTTCTGCTGTTTGTCGTAGGCTGCTTTCATCTGTGCCTGCTTCATCTCATACACTTCCTGGAACTTATAATAATCACCAACATATCTGTTAAGCTGCTGATTATCCATATGGTATATTATATTAATAACGCTGTTAAGAAATGGAATATCGTGTGATATTAATATAAACGCGTTCTCATAATCTAAAAGGTATCTTTTAAGCCAGTCAATATGCTCCTTGTCAAGATAGTTAGTAGGCTCATCCAGAAGCAGAATATCAGGCTTTTCAAGAAGCAGCTTTCCTAATAAAACCTTAGTTCTCTGTCCACCACTAAGATCTGTTACATCTTTATCAAGTCCCAGCTCCAAAAGCCCCAATGCCCTTGCAACTTCTTCAACCTTAGCATCTATCATATAGAAATCGTGATTAGTAAGCATATCCTGAATTGTACCTAATTCTTCCATATATTCAGTCATCTGCTCGTCATCTGCATCCATCATCTTGTCACAGATTTCATTCATTCGTTCTTCCATAACAAATAAATCATCAAATGCCTGCCGCATTACAGAACCTATAGTCATTCCTTTTTCAAGTACAGAATGCTGGTCAAGATATCCCACCTTAATATTCTTAGCCCATTCAATCCTGCCCTCATCAGGCATAAGCTTTCCTGTAATTATATTCATAAATGTGGACTTTCCCTCACCATTAGCTCCAACAAGTCCGATATGTTCACCCTTTAATAATCTAAACGATACATCATCAAATATCGCTCTGTCACCAAATCCGTGTGTAAGATGTTCAACATTTAATAAACTCATATATTATCTCCATTCTTGTGCATATTAAAAGCCCCTTTCTTATTCAAAAAGGAGCTTTTACAATTCTGAAATATCATTTGAAATCCTGTGTGTGAAATCTTCTATAATACACCTTTAAAGAATTCTTTGATACTTTTATCTTCTTTAACTGTATTCCACCTGATAAGAATTCCTGAGGAATATTATTAATAAAATACTTCTGTAACATAGCTTTTAACTGCATATTCTTAGATCTCTGCAATGCTACAAGAAAGAATACAACAACAAATAACAGAAGCTTAATACCCATTGGTACATTATTCCAGATATATAATGCTAAATTTGTTGAAAATGTAAATATAACAAATGCAAATATCATATTAAATATAACCGTAAATATGTAAGTCTTAATCCATTCAACAAGATTAAGTGCTTTTAACTGATATAACAGCTTGTGATAATTCCTTGACTCTTCAACCGTAATAGGCATCTCATATACTTCCATAAGACTCCTCCATTAACTGTGCTTTTAATAGATTATATCCCCAAAATGCCTTATTTGCAACCATTAATACCGCTTCATTTATTAATAATCACTTAAGATTTCCTCAACATATTTAATTGAAATTTCAAGATAATTAGATATCTCATATTCTGGCACACCATTATCGTGAAGAATGAATATTAATTCTTCTATTGTTGTACCTTTTTGTCTTTCCATAACTATAAAATGTTTAACTTGTGCCTCATTCATAATTCCCCACCTCCATATGTCTTATATATCTAGTTATTAACATATAGTTCTGACTGTTTAATTATTTTATCAAGCATATGTACTCTTATAAATGGGAAAGAGAAGTAATATCCGTCAACTATATCGATGGATTTATTAATAATTTCAACAGCCAAATCAATTCCTGCCTGTTCTCCTTCTTCTTTAGTCATATCCGGTCTGTATCTTAACAGAACCTCATCAGTTACATTAATGCCTGTCATCTCATTCTTCATAAATGAAGCATTCTTAAAGCTCACTAACGGCATTATTCCACATAGAATTCTTGCACCTGTTTCTTTTTTTATTGTGGCAATTCTTTCTATATCCTCATCACAGAATGCTGGCTGTGTCATAAAAAATGTAGCTCCTGCTTCCATTTTCTTCTTTACTCGTCCAATCTCTATATCCAGTCTTTTTCTGCCCTGATTAATAGCTCCGCCATATGTAACAGGCTGGTCTGCAAACTGTTCTGAATTCATATCATCTAATATATTCATAAAGCCTACAGAGTCAAAGTTAAATACGCTCTTAACACTGCTTCTCATTACCGAAGGTATTGGATCACCTGTAATGACAAGAAAATTATTAATGCCATTAATATCAGCACCTAATATCTGTGACCTGATTGCGATGGCATTTTTATCCCTACAGCAAAGATGTGGCATAACACACATTCCCGTCTGCCTTGACACTTTTTCTGCCATAAGAATAGAGTCTGCTCTTGTTCTTCCTGATGGTGAGTCAGGAAATGTCAATACATCTACGCCCTTGCTTTTAAGATAATGTGCCGCATCTAAGAGCTTATCAGCATTACTGTCAAATGGAGGTGCAAGCTCAACTGCGATAAGCTTCTTCCCTTCCTTATTGTGATAAAATGCTGTGTTTACTGCCTGTACTGAATTATCAGTCTCCCAATCACAGCCTTCACCCTGTCTGTTCTGTGTAAAATCTGCTTTGGAAGCTATTCTGTCAATATAGTCAGGTGTTGTTCCACAGCAGCCGCCGATTATATCAGCACCTGCATTTAACAATTCACACATTTTATCAGAATAATAATCCATATTCTTGTCAGAGAATATCATACGTCCGCTGACTGCCTGAGGATAACCTGCATTAGGAAGTGCACTTAAATACTTATCAGTATGACGGCGTTCCTTTAATATGAACTGTTCCATATGTCCCGGTCCAATACCACAGTTAAATCCTAGAGCATCAATATAAGGATTATCATCTGCAAGCTTAACTAGCTTAGAAGAACTAAGTCCACAATTACTATATCCAAACTGGTTGATTGCAAACTGTGTTATAACAAATGGTCTGTCTGTCAAAACACTATCTGCTGTATTAATTCCACCAGTCGCAGCACTTCCTATATAATCTATGGCATCAGATATATTAGACAAATCTGCAAATGTCTCGAACACGAATACATTAATTCCTTCTTCAAGAAATACCTTCGCAATATCTACATATTCATCTACTACTGCCTGCTTGTCAAAAAGATTATCATTAGGTATAGGACCTATATCTGCGGCAATATATACTTCCCTGCCACATTCCTTAACTGCCTGTCTTGCATTGGCAACAGCTGCTTTTATATTAGCTTTAACCTCATCAAAATTGCATTCAAGATTAACAGTATTAGCCGCAAATGTATTGGTTCTTATAAGCTTTGCCCCTGCATTAATATATTCTTTGTGAATATCTGTGACACGTCTGCCCATAGTAATATTAACAGACTCTGGCAGTTCATTAGTATCATAAACTCTTGAGTAATATGTACCAAATGCTCCGTCCGTTATTAACTTATGTGCTTCTAAATAGGTTTTAAGCTTTTCCATACAACTCTCTATTCCTCTCTACGTTCTTTTCAATTCTTAATCAATCGGTATTCCTTATAAATACCATTTCAATTAAACCTTAATTAATCAACCGATACTTCTGTTATTAATATATTTCAATTAAAATCACATCTTATTCATATATAATATTGTTAATTAGTAAATCCCATATTGCTACATTGGTGCCGGTCACACTTTAAGTGAATAACCGACACCAATCTGGCATATATTAATATATTTTTTATATTCTACATCTGATTAATGTGTAAGGAAGAACATTAGGGTAAATAATATAGCTATTACCCATGTAAATGCTTTAACTTCCTTAGACTTGCCAGAAAATACTTTTATAAGAATATATGATATAAGACCAAATGCAATACCATAACTTATATTATATGCAAATGACATAAATGCAATTGTAAGGAATGCTGGAACTGCAACTGATATATCATTCCAGTCAATCTTAGCTACACCACCCATCATAAGTACACCAACGTATATAAGAGCTGCTGCTGTAGCACTACCTGGAATTAATGCTGCTATAGGGCTTAAGAACATTGCCACAAAGAACAAACATCCTGTTGTGAATGATGATAAACCTGTCCTTCCACCTTCTGCAACACCTGATGATGACTCAACGAATGTTGTAACTGTAGATGTACCACATACAGCACCTACACAAGTTGCAAGGGCATCTGATAACATAGCCTTCTCAAAATTAGGAACCTGTCCATTCTCATCAAGCATATCACCTCTTGAGCATGCACCATAAAGTGTTCCAAGAGTATCAAACATATCTACCATACAGAAAGCAAGAGCTGTTGTAGCAATTATAAGTACAAGGTCTGCTGTTGTATGATTAGCAAGATAATGTGAGAAATCAAATCCCTGTGTAAAGACCTTGCCAAATGACATTGAAGCCCAGTCACCAAATGCAGCAAATGGATTAAGAGTCATTCCCTCAAAAAATCCATCATAAAAGCCTGGTATAGTAAATCCTAATACATAGTAAATAACTGTTCCACCAAGAATACCCCAGAGTACTGAACCTTTAATCTTTCTTACTGAAAGAACTGCTATTATAACAAGAGCAGCTATAGTTACAATCTTTGGCATAATTGTTGCCCAGCTTGCATTACCATTAAGTACATTAAATGAAGCAAGATTTACAAGTGTTGACTCATCATTAACAATAAGTCCTGCATTCTGTAAACCAAGAAATGCAATAAAAAGACCGATACCAGCTGGTATAGCCATTCTTACTGCGTCAGGTATAGCAGCAAAAAGCTTAGCTCTTATTCCTGTTACTGTAAGAATAATAAATACAATACCATCTAAAAGAACTAATACAAGTGCGTTAGCATAGCTTAACCCAAAATTAAAGCAGGCTGTATACACGAAAAAAGCATTAAGTCCCATACCTGATGCCAGACCTAGCGGAAGGTTAGCAAGAAATGCCATTGCAAATGTTCCAACAACTGCTGAAAGAGCTGTAGCAATGTATATAGCATTGTAGGATACTTCTGGAAGTGCAGAAAACATACCTGCATTAACCATAAGGATATACGACATTGCCATAAACGTTGTGATACCGGCAAGAACTTCAACCCTTACTGTTGAGCCGTGTTCTTTTACCTTAAAAAACTTTTCCATTATTAAGTCTCCGTTTCTTAAATTATTACGTATGCTTATATAGCGTTTACACTCGATTATAACATACATTTATTAACTTTGACCAGTCTATTTTTATAATTATTTAACAGACTTTAATAGAAAGTTTAATATTATTCAACCATATCTCCAATGTTCTTTAATACATCTTCAACATTATAAGGCTTAGTAATGAACTTCTTAGCACCTTCTTTAAGTGCCTTAATAACCTTATTCTGCTGTCCTGCGGCTGTTATCATAATAACATTAGCATCCGGATCATAGTCCATAATCTTCTCAAGGCACTCTATACCATCCATATTAGGCATTGTAATATCAAGCGTAACAACATCCGGAGCATACTGCTTATAAGCAAGCTCACCTTCAAGACCATCAGAGGCTTCTGCAACTATACAATATCCAGCATCTTCAAGAATATTTCTTAACATCATTCTTGACATACCTGAATCATCTACGATAAGAACTGTGTGCTTATCACCCTCATCTACCGAACCTGCCTTAACAGCAAGCTTTCTTGTTACCGGCATCTGCCCTATAGTAACATCACTATCTACAGCAATATATAATGATACTTCACAGCCATTGATATATATAGGAAGAACATAAGCATTACCCTTGGCAATCTGATTCTCATATGCGAACTGAGGAAGAATTTCGATATCAATATTCTCATTAGATAATGCTGATGAGAAAAGTCCATCTATACAATTAATGAATTCACCTACTGCATCGTAGCTTTCAAGTCCGAATTGGAAATCATCTGATTTAGAATATCCTTTTGCAATATCAATAAATGCCTGTGGGGCATTCTTTACAGCAAAACCTATCACTGAATTAACATCACCTTCGCATCTCTGTCCAGCGAATGCCCTATATTCAAAATTATTTACATGTTCAATCTTTCCAATATAATAATTGCTTGTAACAAACCTTGTGATATTTCTTAATGCAAGTGCCGCAATATCTGTTATATATGGCTTTGAAGCATATGCAAACATAGGCACAATCTTATCAATATCATCATTCTTTAAAGCCTCAAGTTCTTCTGGTGCAAAACCAATGTTCTTTCTGAATTCTTCAATGTGTGTTTCAATCTCGTTCTGTAAAAGACCGCTTACCTCTTCAAGCACCTGCATAAATTTGATATAAGTGCTTCCCTGCTTATCAAGCATATCTTCTAGCTGTTCCTTAGTTATATAGCCTTCTTCAACCGCTATATCACCGAACTTAGCATCCTTTTGTGTCTGGAGAATATTAATCTCCTCAGCCTTTTCCTTAGTAAGAATACCTTCTGATACAGCAATAAATCCAAGCTTTGCCCTTACATTTTCCATCTTGCTTATAACTTCATCCAACTGTTCCTTAGTAATAACTTTATTGTCCACAAGATATTTCCCAAATAACTGACTAAACATACATATCTCTCCTTATTATATTATCACTATTCTAATTTTAATATATTCTAATTCATTCTTAATAAAATTTCAATTATTTATTAAGAAAAGTACAAAAAATGAGTACTGCAGCCAAAAGGTCACAATACTCATATAAAAACTATATATCCTGTATATAATCTGTCAATTACTTAATGAGGCTTTCTTTAATCTTAACAACTGCCTTATGAATGTTAACTGGTTCATCCATTGTGCAGTTAGGACGATGAATATCATTAGTAAAGAATACTGTGAATTCACCCGGATGTAATGTAACAAACTGCTCATTCTCTACAGTATCATAGAAAATATTATCCTTACCTGCTGGTTCTTCACCTGTAACACCTGGAAGAAGTGGTGCATAGCCCTGTACTTCCTTTCCTGTGAAAAGATACTGGATATCGATATAATTTCTATGGCTTTCTGCTCTCTTATTCTCAACTGGAGCTGTTGTCTGGTCCTGAATAAGTACAAAAATATTATCTCCGTCAAGCTCATATCTTCCCACTGGAAGCTCTGCTGTTTCTGGCTTAGCAAGAAACTCTAAAGCTGTAGCAATAGCTGCTGGATACTGATAATTGCCTTTCTTGGCATTAAGTGATGCATAAATCATTGTTAAAAACCCCTTTCGTGTCTTTTAAAAAATTTCTTATATAAACTGTAGCACTATATGATACAAGTTTCAACACTTTTCTAACAACTTTCCAACCTTACACAACAAAACACGGATATCCGCCATATCCAATCCTGAGATTGAACTACAGCATAATACCCGTGTCCTATTCTACTTATCTAATCAGAAGATTTTATTATTAATTATTATTCCTGAATAGCCTTAAATGCCTCATCAAGGTCTTCGATAATATCATCAATATTCTCTGTACCGATGGACAGA
>ERZ1673700.1801-NODE-1801-length-19044-cov-4.856496_pt1 | contig 19044 bp, 17 predicted proteins | sample MGYA00580230_ERZ1673700 | MGnify/ENA primary metagenome ERZ1673700 (study PRJEB41218, sample SAMN15661782) | gut metagenome | host: Homo sapiens | place: Canada: London | collected 2015-08-20/2019-03-30 | study: EMG produced TPA metagenomics assembly of...
AAATGGTGGAGCCGGTCAGGGTGGCGGTTTCGGTGGATTCGACTTTAACGGCGCAGATATGGGTGATATCTTCGGCGATATTTTCGGGGATCTGTTCGGTGGCGGAAGAAGCCGCAGAGCGAACAACGGTCCGATGCGTGGAGCAAACCTGCGTGCGGTTGTTCATATTACTTTCCAGGAAGCAGTTTTCGGCTGCGAAAAAGAACTGGAACTGACACTGAAAGATACCTGTACCAAATGTAACGGAACCGGTGCAAAACCGGGTACTTCTCCGGAAACCTGCAGCAAATGTCATGGAACCGGTCAGGTAACATATACCCAGCAGTCCATGTTCGGTATGGTACGAAACGTACAGACCTGTCCGGACTGTGGAGGAACCGGTAAGATCATCAAAGACAAATGCCCGGATTGCCGTGGAACCGGATTTACCGCAAGCAGAAAGAAGATCCAGGTATCTATTCCGGCAGGTATCGACGATGGACAGAGCATCCGTATTCGTGAAAAAGGAGAACCGGGAACCAATGGCGGACCGAGAGGCGATCTGCTGGTAGAAGTACAGGTAGCCCGTCATCCGATCTTCCAGAGACAGGATATGAATATCTTCTCCACAGCACCGATCACCTATGCACAGGCTGCACTGGGTGGTAAGATCCGCATCAGCACGGTAGACGGTGAAGTAGAGTACGAAGTAAAACCTGGTACACAGACCGATACCAAGATCCGTCTGCGCGGAAAAGGTGTACCGTCACTGAGAAACAAAAATGTTCGCGGTGATCAATATGTTACACTGGTTGTTCAGGTACCGACCAAACTTTCCGAGGAAGCAAAAGATGCGCTTCGTGCATTCGATGCGGCATGTCAGGGAAAACCGGCGCCGGAAAAAGAAAAGAAAAAACGTTTTATGGATAAATTGAAAGAAACGTTTGAAGATTAAAGACCACAGCTACAGAAAAAAGGGACTGTCCGGAAAACAGAAATGTTTTCCGGACAATCTCTTTTGTTGCTTTTTTGAACAGAATCTAGTATAGTTATCATAGCTATGCACTTGTGTACTTGTACAGAAAGGTAAGAAAGTTTATGAAATGGAAAAAATTTAAAATAAAAACCGTGACAGATGCAGAAGATATTATCATCAGTACATTATATGATATCGGGCTGGAAGGCGCACAGATTGAAGACAAAGTACCTTTGACTGCAATGGAAAAGGAGCAGATGTTTGTGGATATTCTGCCGGATGGACCGGAAGACGATGGAATCGCTTATCTGAGTTTTTTTGTGGAAGAGACAGAAGACGGAACTCTTACGGTAAATGGAGAAGAAAAGACCGAAGAAGAGATTCTTTCCCAGGTGAAAGAAGAACTGGAATCTCTGCGGATGTTCTGTCAGATCGGAGAAGGAAGTATCACAGTTGACGAGACGGAAGACATTGACTGGATCAACAACTGGAAAAAATATTTCAAACAGTTTTATGTGGATGATATCCTGATCATTCCTTCCTGGGAAGAAGTAAGAGAAGAAGACAAAGACAAAATGATCATTCATATCGATCCGGGCACTGCCTTCGGAACCGGTATGCATGAGACTACACAGTTGTGTATCCGTCAGCTGAAAAAATATGTAACATCGGAGACAGAACTTCTCGATGTGGGAACCGGAAGTGGTATCCTTTCTATCATTGCACTGAAAATGGGGGCAAAACATGCAGTCGGAACTGATCTGGATCCATGCGCAGTGCCGGCAGTAGAAGAAAATAAAGAAGTAAACGGAATCGCACCAGAAAGCTTTGATATGATGATCGGAAATATCATCGATGACAAAGAAGTACAGGATAAAGTAGGCTATGAATGTTACGACATCGTAGTGGCAAATATTCTGGCAGATGTTCTGGTGCCGCTGACCCCGGTCATTGTCAACCAGATGAAACCGGGTGCTGTATACATTACCTCCGGTATCATTGATGACAAAGAGCAGACCGTAGTTGATGCCGTAAAGGCAGCCGGTCTGGAGATTCTGGAAGTAACATATCAGGGTGAGTGGGTATCCGTAACCGCAAGAAAGCAGGCGTAAGATGTATCGTTTTTTTGTAAAACAAGAACAGATTGATATGGAAGAAAAAAAAATACATATCACAGGCAGTGATGTGAACCATATTAAAAATGTGCTTCGGATGCGTCAGGGAGAGACGATCCTGATCAGTGCAGGTGACAATCTGGAATACACCTGTCTGGTGAGCGAGATGGAAGCAGAAGAAGTAATTGCAGATATCAGTTATGTGCAGGAAGTGGGCATGGAGCTGCCGTCAAAGATTTATCTGTTTCAGGGACTTCCAAAGAGTGACAAGATGGAGATGATCATTCAGAAAGCTGTGGAACTTGGTGTCTATGAAGTGATTCCGGTGAGCACGGCCCGGGCGGTAGTAAAACTGGATGCGAAAAAAGAAGCTTCCAAACAGAAACGGTGGCAGACGATCGCAGAAAGTGCTGCCAAACAGTCCAAACGAATGGTGATTCCAGAGATTCATTCTGTTATGAAGTTTTCAGAGGCAGTAAACTATGCCGAAGAGCTGGATATCCGGTTTATTCCGTATGAACTTGCTGAAAATATGGCACACACGAAAAAACTGTTTGAACAGATCGAACCGGGGCAGTCTATCGGTATCTTTATCGGACCGGAAGGTGGATTCACACCGGAAGAGATCGAACTGGCGATGAATCATCAGGTACAGCCGATCACACTGGGAAAACGGATTTTAAGAACAGAGACAGCAGGAATGACAGTGCTCTCGATTCTGATGTTCTTACTGGAAGGAAAGGAATAACAAGTGGAAGCATATTTAGATAATTCGGCCACTACCCGTTGCTATGAAGAAGTGAAGGATATCGTCGTGAAAACCATGATGGACGACTACGGCAATCCTTCTGCCATGCACCAGAAGGGTGTGGAGAGTGAACGATACGTGAAAGAAGCTGCCGGACAGATTGCAGCTACATTAAAAGTACAAGAAAAAGAGATTTATTTTACCTCCGGTGGAACTGAGTCCAACAACTGGGCGCTAATCGGAACTGCTCTGGCGAACAGACGCCAGGGGAACCATATTATCATCAGTAGTATTGAACATCCGGCCGTATCTGCTCCTGCAGAATTTCTGGAGAGCCAGGGATTTGAAGTGACGAGACTGGGTGTGAATGCACAGGGACAGATTTCTCCGGAAGAACTGAAAGAAGCGATTCGCCCAGAGACGATTCTGGTATCGGTAATGTTTGTAAATAACGAAATCGGAGCGGTGGAACCGATTGCAGAGATCGGAGAGCTGATCAAGCAGGTAAATCCGAAAACGTATTTTCATGTGGATGCGATTCAGGCCTACGGAAAGTTCCGCATCCTTCCGAAAAAGATGCATATCGATATGCTTTCCGCGAGCGGACATAAGATTCACGGACCGAAGGGAACCGGATTCTTATATATCAGTGAAAAAATGAAGATCGTTCCGATCATTTACGGTGGTGGACAGCAGAAAGGCATGCGTTCCGGTACGGACAATGTGCCGGGAATTGCAGGACTGGGATTGGCTTCCAAAATGGTTTATGATCATCTGGAAGAAAATGATAAGCATATGCGTGGGCTTCGTACGTATTTCGTCAGAGAACTTGCAAAGATGGATCAGGTCGTGGTACACGGTCCACAGGGAGAAGAAGCGGCACCGCAGATCGTAAGTGCTGCCTTCGTGGGCGTGAGAAGCGAAGTCTTATTACATACCCTGGAAGAAAGAGGTATCTACGTATCCGCCGGAAGTGCCTGCTCTACGCACAAAAGAAGTGGAAGTCCTACACTGACAGCTATTGGACTGCCGAAGAATCAGATGGAAGCAACCGTTCGGTTCAGCTTCTGTGAGACAACCACAAGGGAAGAACTGGATTACACGTTACAGGTGTTAAATGAAGTCATACCGATGCTGCGTCGATATGCAAGACATTAATCACAGCAAGTAGCAGAAGGAGAAAAGAGATGTTTAAAGCATTTTTAGTAAAATATGCGGAAATCGGCATCAAAGGAAAGAACAGATATCTGTTTGAAGATGCACTGATCCGTCAGATGGAATATGTATTGAAACCGGTAGAAGGAACCTTTCATGTAACCAAAGAGCAGGGGAGAATCTATGTGCTGACTGAGGGTGATTTTGATTATGAAGAAGCTCTGGAAGCATTAAAACGGGTATTTGGAATCGCGTATATCTGTCCGGTTGTGATTAAGGAAGATCAGGGTTACGAACAATTGGAAAAAGATGTGGTAGCTTATGTGGATCATGTATATCCGGATAAAAATAAATCATTCAAAATGCATGTCCGTCGTGCAAAGAAGACCTATCCTGGAACATCTATGGAACTGAATGCAGATCTTGGAGGAGCGATTCTGGACGCTTTTCCGGAGATGAAAGTGGATGTCCATAATCCGCAGCTGCTGATCACCGTTGAGATCCGCGAAAAAATCTATATTTACTCCGAGTCTATTCCGGGACCGGGCGGTATGCCGATCGGAACCAACGGAAAAGCGATGCTTCTGTTATCCGGTGGTATTGACTCTCCGGTAGCCGGATATATGATCGCAAAACGTGGCGTAAAGATTGACGCTGTTTATTTCCATGCACCGCCATATACCAGTGAACGTGCAAAACAGAAAGTTGTGGATCTGGCAAAACTGGTGGCAAGATACAGCGGACCGATCAATCTGTATGTGGTTAACTTTACGGATATTCAGCTGTATATCTATGATCAGTGCCCACACGATGAGCTGACGATCATTATGCGCCGGTATATGATGAAGATTGCGGAACGCATCGGAAAAGAGCAGGGATGCCTGGGACTGATCACAGGAGAGAGCATCGGCCAGGTGGCCAGCCAGACCGTGCAGAGTCTTGCTGCAACGAATGAAGTATGTACGATGCCGGTATTCCGTCCGGTGATCGGATTCGACAAACAGGAAATTGTGGATATTTCTCTGAAGATCAATACGTATGAGACATCCATACAGCCATACGAAGACTGCTGTACGATCTTTGTGGCAAAACATCCGGTAACAAAACCGAATATTCAGATGATCAAAAAATCAGAGAAAAAACTGGAAGAGAAGATTGATGAGATGATGGATCAGGCAGTCAATACTGCAGAACGCATTTACATTGAGGCATAAAATCTGACGAAACGCAGAAGTACAATATCATTCCGTTCTGACTAGTACACCGTTTCGTAAATAACTGTATCATTCACGCAGGATACGGATTCGAGTGCGCAGTTAAAAAAACGTAGGCGTAGCGGGCTACGCTGAGGCTTTTTAAACTGTGCACTCGGATTCGTAGACAAGTGAATGATATAGTTATTTCGAAAACGATATATTAGTAACTGCACAGGTGCTGAACAGTTACGAACAGTAAATATAAAAAGGGAGCCTGTTGCAAACAGACTCCCGATTTAAAAATTCAGACTCAGTCAATGATATATGGAGCAAGTACTTTTAATACTTCATCCAGGTTGTTTCCTTCTGCATGAACATTCAGATTGATCGGTTTGGAAAGATCCAGACTGAAGATACCCATGATGGATTTTGCATCGATGACATATCTTCCGGAAACCAGATCAAAATCGAAATCATATTTGGAAATATCGTTTACAAATGCTTTTACTTTGTCAATGGAATTAAGTGAAATACTAACAGTTTTCATGATAACTTCCTCCCGAAAATTCAGATTATTTTTTGGCTGTGCCGGAGGTAAATCTGTCAATAACAGTTCCTGGCAGCACATTTCAGCTAAATTTATCTTACCGTTTTGGATGGTAAAAGTCAAGGTGAAAGCATACAAAGATTCAAAGAAAACGAAAGAATAATTTGGCAGAAAAGAAAGAAGGTAGACAATGAAAGGAAAAGTTGCACTGCATAATCTGGGATGCAAAGTGAACGCATACGAGACAGAAGCAATGCAGCAGATGTTAGAGGCAGCAGGATATGAAATCGTACCCTTTGAACCGGGGGCAGACATCTATGTGATCAATACCTGTACTGTGACCAACATCGCTGACCGTAAATCGAGACAGATGCTTCATAAGGCCAAAAAGATGAATCCGGATGCTATTGTGGTGGCAGCCGGATGTTATGTCCAGGCGGATACAAAAAAAGCAGAAGCAGATGCGTCTATAGATATCATAATCGGGAATAATAAAAAACAGGAACTCATTTCCATACTGGAAAACTATCGATCAGGCCAGCAGAAAACCACGGAATGTGTGGATATCAATCATACAAAAGAATATGAAAAACTGGAGATCGACCGTACCGAAGAACATACAAGAGCATACCTGAAAGTCCAGGACGGTTGCAATCAGTTCTGTACGTATTGTATGATTCCGTATGCAAGGGGAAGGATCCGCAGTAAAAAAACAGAGGATGTTGTAGGGGAAGTGAAACGGCTTGCGGCATCCGGTTGCCAGGAAGTGGTACTGACAGGGATCCATCTGAGTTCTTATGGAAAAGAACGTCCGGAAGAACAGGAGAATCTGCTGACGCTGATTCAGGCAGTGCATGAGGTAGACGGTATCGAGAGGATTCGCCTTGGATCTCTCGAACCGGGGATTATTACGAAAGAATTCGCAAAAGCGATCAGCAGTCTGCCGAAAGTGTGTCCGCATTTTCATCTGTCACTGCAAAGCGGATGTACTGCTACACTGAAGCGAATGAATCGACGGTACACAGCGCAGGAGTACCGGGAAAAATGTGAAATCCTGAGAAAATATTATCCAGCACCGGCACTGACTACCGATGTGATCACAGGATTTCCGGGAGAAACAGAAGAAGAATTTGAGGAAAGCCGCAGTTTTGTGGACAGTATTCATTTTTATGAGACACATATTTTCCCGTATTCGAAGAGAGAAGGAACGAAAGCAGCAGTCATGCCGGATCAGCTTCCGGAACAGATAAAAAAAGAAAGAAGCAGAGTTTTGATCGCTCTCGGACAAGAACGCCAGAGAGAATATATGGAGCAGTTTTTGGGAAAGAAAAAAGAAGTTTTGTTTGAAGAACAACAGAAGATTCAGGGTCAGACCTACTGGACTGGGCATACGATGGAATACCTGAAAGTTGCGGTAATATCAGAAGAAAGTCTGGAAAATAAACGTGTTATGGTACAACTGCAAAACATCATCGGTCAGGATCTCATTCTTGCAGAATAGCAAAATTATGTGGAACAAATCGGTGATCCGGCAGAATAACAGTAATCGGCAGAATGTTACAAAACTGATAAATAGCAATGGAAAGTTTAAAAAAACTGTAAACTTGATTGAATTTTTGCATCTTCTGTATTAGAATAGAATAGATATCAAGTATAGTCGAGGACGTGAAAAAATGGCAAATTTAAGCAATACACAGTATTTTAAAGTGAAAACAGAGCCGGAAGTACAGGTGAAAGAAGTCCTGGATGTGGTATACACAGCGATGGAAGAGAAGGGTTATAACCCGGTTAACCAGATTGTAGGTTATATTATGTCCGGAGATCCTACGTATATCACCAGTTACAAGGGTGCCAGAAGTATGATCATGAAAGTGGAACGTGATGAACTGGTAGAAGAACTTCTGAAAGAGTATATTAAAAACAGATCCTGGGAGAATCGCTGATGAGAATTCTAGGACTTGATTACGGCTCAAAGACAGTGGGAGTCGCAGTAAGCGACCCCCTTGGTTTTACTGCCCAGGGTGTGGAAATCATCCGCAGAAAATCAGAAAACAAGATGCGCCAGACGCTGGCAAGAATTGAAGAACTGATTGCACAGTATCAGGTAGAAGAAATCGTACTTGGTTTACCGAAGAATATGAATAATACACTGGGAGACAGGGCTGAGAAATCTCTGGAGCTGAAAGAAACGCTGGAGAGACGAACAGGTCTGCCTGTTGTGATGTGGGATGAGCGGCTGACAACTGTATCTGCCAACCGTGTATTGATGGAGACGGGAGTACGCCGGGAAAACCGGAAAGAACATGTGGATGAAATCGCTTCGGTATTTATTCTGCAGGGGTATCTGGACTATCTTGCGAATAAGAATGAAGAAACAGGACGGTAGAATCATTATGGATAAAATCAAATTTGTGACAGATGAAGGCGAAACAGTGGAATTCTATGTAGAAGAGCAGACCAGAGTGAACGGTACAGATTATCTGCTGGTAACAGACTCCATGGATGATGAAGCTAACGCCTACATCCTGAAAGACTCTTCTGAGGAGACGGATCCGGAAGCGGATTATGTGATGGTGGAAGATGACGTGGAACTGGAAGCCATGTCAAAAGTGTTCAGTCAGATGATGGATGATGTGGATATTGAGATGTAAGCAGTGACGGAGGTGCTATTTGAAAAAAAGTAACGGTGGAAAATTGAAAATCATTCCTCTGGGCGGACTGGAACAGATTGGAATGAACATTACTGCCTTTGAATACGAAGACAGTATTATTGTGGTGGACTGTGGTCTGGCGTTCCCGGAGGACGATATGCTGGGAATCGACCTGGTCATCCCTGATATTACCTATTTGAAAGATAATTATGAAAAAGTGAAGGGTTTTGTGATCACTCACGGACACGAGGATCATATAGGTGCTCTTCCTTATGTTTTGAGAGAAATTAATGCACCGATCTACGCAACCAAGCTGACGATCGGTCTGATAGAAAATAAATTAAAAGAACACAACTTACTTCGTACCACAAAAAGAAAAACCATCAAACACGGACAATCGATCAATCTGGGATGTTTCCGGATTGAATTTATAAAAACAAATCACAGTATTCAGGATGCTTCTGCACTTGCTATTTATTCTCCTGCCGGAATCGTTGTGCATACCGGTGACTTTAAAGTAGATTATACACCGGTATTCGGCGATGCCATTGATCTGCAGCGTTTTGCAGAGATTGGCAAAAAAGGTGTTCTTGCACTGATGTGTGACAGTACCAATGCAGAGAGAAAAGGATTTACCATGTCAGAACGTACCGTGGGAAAAACTTTTGATAATCTGTTTGCAGAGCATAAAAATACAAGAATCATCATTGCGACGTTCGCATCTAACGTAGACCGTGTACAGCAGATCATCAACTCTGCTTACAAATACGGAAGAAAAGTAGTTGTGGAAGGTCGAAGTATGGTCAATGTCATTGGAACAGCGTCTGAACTTGGCTATCTGAATGTGCCGGACAACACACTGATTGATATCGATGAAATGAAAAATTACCCGGATGAGCAGATGGTTCTGATCACAACCGGAAGCCAGGGAGAATCTATGGCAGCTTTGTCCCGTATGGCAGCAAATATTCATAAAAAAGTTTCCATTAAACCAGGTGATACCATTATTTTCAGTTCCAACCCGATTCCGGGTAATGAAAAAGCAGTATCCCGTGTCATCAATGAACTGTCAGCCAAAGGTGCAGATGTTATTTTCCAGGATGTACATGTATCAGGACATGCCTGCCAGGAAGAGATCAAATTGATTTACTCTCTGGTAAAACCGAAATATTCGATTCCGGTTCATGGAGAATTCCGTCATCTGAAAGCACAGGCAGGTATTGCAGAGAGCCTGGGTATTCCGAAAGAAAATATTTTCATCATGCACTCCGGTGATGTGATGGAATTAAATGATGAATCCGCGGAAATTACCGGTAAAGTGCATACCGGAGCAATCCTGGTAGATGGACTTGGTGTCGGCGATGTGGGAAATATCGTACTTCGTGACCGTCAGCATCTGGCAGAAGACGGTATTATGATTGTGGTACTGACACTGGAAAAATACAGTAACCAGCTTCTGGCAGGTCCGGATATTGTATCCCGTGGGTTTGTATATGTGAGAGAGTCCGAAGATCTGATGGGACAGGCAAAGAGTGTTGTAGAAGATGCTATTGATTCCTGCCTGGATCGAAGAATTTCTGACTGGGGAAAAATGAAAGGCGTGATCAAAGATTCGCTTGGTGATTTTTTGTGGAAGAGAACCAAGAGAAAACCGATGATTCTGCCAATTATAATGGAGGCGTAAGATACATGAACAAGATACAGGAGTGCGTGGAAAAACTGCTGGAAGTAATCAGAGAGGATTCCGCATATCAGAGGTACCTTGCATGTGAGGAGATGCTGAAATCCAATCCGGAGCTGAAAAAACAGATTGATGAATTCCGTGTAGCTGTCTTTCATATGAACAATGACGATACACAGGGAGATTTGTACGATATTACAGATGAAGTAGAAAACAGATATGAAAAGCTTCGGAAAGTTCCGGAGGTGAATGCATATCTGGAGGCGGAGCTGGATGTCTGTCGGATGCTTCAGCAGGTACAGGAACAGTTTCGAAACGGGATTGATCTGAATATCCCGAATGTATGATCACACTGCCGGACATCCCCGCGTTATATGTGGGAAGGATAAGCAAGGAGTATAGATGGGTAGTAAGAAAAAGAAAAAAGATGCAACGTATCAGGTTGCCGTAAGTGGAGCCAAGGGGGCGATTCGGATTCTGCTCTATGTTTTGCTGATCTGTGTCCTGATTTTTGTTGGAAAAACGGCATACAGTTTCGGGTATCTGATCTTCTATCAGGAACCGGAGGCTCATACACAGGCAGATGGGCAGGATGTAACTGTGATTGTTCATGAAGACGATTCTGTCTATGATGTGGGGGAAACTCTGCAGGAAAAAGGATTGATTGAACGACCGGTTATCTTCTGGGCACAGGAAAAACTCTCCGATTATCGTGGTAAGATCAAGCCTGGTACTTATCTTTTGAATACGCATGAGACAGTTGATGAGATGCTTGCCATTCTGTCAGGGAAAAACACAGAGGGACAGCCGTCTGAGGAAGAAGAAAGCAGTAGTTCCGATGAGGAAGATCCAGAGTCAGGAGAGGAGAGTGTCTCATGATCGTAGACGAACGTATGGTGACTTTTATCAATTCCCTGGACGAAGGTCATACAGAATTCCTGGAACAGCTGGAAAAAGAAGCAAGAGAAGATGCGGTTCCTATTGTAAGAAGGGAAATGCAGAGCTTTTTAAAGTTTCTGATGGCAGCTGCCAGACCGAAACGGATTCTGGAGGTGGGCACTGCAGTTGGTTTTTCTGCCTTGTTGATGTGTGAATATAATCCGGAACCCTGTCAGATCATAACCATCGAAAATTACGAAAAGAGGATCCCGATTGCCCGGGATAATTTTAAAAAAGCGGGTAAAGAGGAGCAGATCGAACTTCTGGAGGGAGATGCAGCAGAGATTCTTCCCACGCTCACCGAACCCTTTGATTTTATTTTTATGGATGCAGCCAAAGGACAGTATCTTCATTTTTTACCGGAAGTGTTGCGACTCTTAAAGAGTGGAGGTCTTTTAGTGTCGGATAATATCTTGCAGGAAGGCGATCTGATTGAGTCACGGTTTGCGGTAGAACGAAGAAACCGGACCATCTATAAGCGGATGCGTGAGTATCTGTATGAATTGAAACACAATGACGAGCTGGTAACTTCCCTGCTCCCACTTGGAGATGGGGTTGCGATCAGCACGAAACGATAGGAGAAAGAATCATGAGAATTCCGGAATTACTTGTTCCGGCCAGCAGCCTGGAAGTACTGCAGGTTGCGGTTATATTTGGTGCGGATGCAGTCTATATCGGAGGCGAGGCTTTCGGTCTGCGTGCAAAAGCAAAGAACTTTTCAAAAGAAGATATGTCAGAAGGGGTACGGTTTGCCCACGAACATGGTGTAAAAGTATACGTCACAGCTAATATTCTGGCACATAATCAGGATCTGGAGGGCGTCCGGAAGTATTTTGAAGAACTCCGGGAAATCGGACCGGATGCACTGATTATTTCGGATCCGGGAGTCTATCAGATCGCAAAAGAAGTATGTCCTGAGATCGAACGTCACATTAGTACTCAGGCAAATAACACCAATTATGGTACCTACCAGTTTTGGTATCAGATGGGAGCCAAGCGAGTGGTGACAGCAAGAGAATTGTCGCTGGAAGAGATTCGCGAGATTCGAAGCAGAATTCCTGAAGATATGGAGATCGAGACTTTTATTCATGGAGCGATGTGTATCTCATATTCCGGAAGATGTCTGTTAAGCAATTATCTGACAGGAAGAGATTCCAATCAGGGAGCATGTACTCATCCGTGTCGATGGAAGTACTCTGTTATGGAAGAAAGTCGTCCGGGAGAGTATTTTCCGGTCTATGAAAATGAAAGAGGAACTTTTATTTTCAATTCTAAGGATTTGTGCATGATCGAACATATTCCGGATCTGATCAATGCCGGAATCGACAGCTTTAAGATTGAAGGACGTATGAAGACTGCGTTGTATGTGGCAACAGTTGCCCGGACCTATCGGAAAGCCATCGATGACTATCTGAAAGATCCGGCACTGTATGAGGAAAATATGTCGTGGTATCAGGAACAGATTTCCAACTGTACTTACCGGCAATTTACCACCGGATTCTTTTACGGAAAACCAACTCAGGAAGCACAGATTTATGATAATAATACGTATATTAAAGAATATACTTATCTGGGTATTGTGGGAGAGACAAATGAAGAAGGAAAATATTGTATCTCTCAGAGAAACAAGTTCTCTGTAGGAGAACAGATCGAAGTTATGAAGCCAAATGGCGATAACATCGAAGCGACAGTAAAAAGTATTCAGGATGAAGAAGGCAACCAGATGGAGAGTGCACCACATCCGAAGCAGATCCTTTATATTGATCTGGGAATTAAACTGGATCGATATGATATTTTACGTAGAAAAGAACCGGTCACGGAGCTTTAATACAGCATTTTTTTCAATGCGGGAGACATAGGAACGGCTGATTCCCAGCCGTTTTCCAAGTGCCCGCTGTGTCAATTCTTTTTCACCGAAAAGCCCATAGCGGTATTTAATTACTTCATATTCTAATGGTGAAAGAACTTCCCTCAAACAACCATACAATTGAAGAATTCGTTCCTTATAGATACACTGATCAGTGATATCCTGTTCGTTGGCTTCCACAATATCCAGAAGATGAATCTCGTTCCCTTCTTTGTCTGTACCGATCGGTTCATACAGGGAAACTTCTCTGGAAAATTTTTTTCGGCTGCGAAGCATCATCAACAATTCATTATCGATACAGCGGGCAGCGTAGGTAGCAAGTCTGCTGCCTTTTGTCATATCATAGGTGGACACGGCTTTGATCAGACCGATCGTTCCTATGGAAATCAAATCATCCAGATCTTCATCAACCCCCTGGTATTTTTTTACAATATGTGCAACCAGTCGCAGATTACGTTCGATCAACACATCTCGGGCAGCCTTATCACCCTGTCGGCATTTACGAAGATAGAAAGTTTCTTCTTGTGTGGTGAGGGGTTTCAGAAAGGTCTTCACATACACACCTCAAAGGGCTTTCTTTCTAATTTATGCCCTGGCGGAAGAATATGTGCTTTTCCCAAAATGTAGAATCAGAGCATATCAAAATATATAATCCCAAAACATACAGAAAATAAAGACAACTATACAGTAACCACTGCCCCGCGAGGTATTTTGCCCCGTAGCTGTGAAGGGGATGAACAGTTACCAATAAAAAACAAGACGGTGATGGCAGTGCTAACCGTTATTACAGTGATATAACGCAGAGAAAGGAGAGAATATTTTATGTATACAAGTATATTATCGGCAACGATGCAGGGAATCAGGGCGATTCCGGTACAGGTGGAGGTGGATGTGAGTCCCGGGCTTCCCGGATTTTCCATGGTAGGGACAGTGAACAGTCAGGTTCGGGAGGCACAGGATCGGGTCAGAACAGCATTACATAATCTGGAGATACCGGTTCCGCCAAGAAGAATTACCATCAATCTTTCTCCGGCAGATGTACCAAAGGCCGGAACCGGTTTTGATCTTCCGATTACTGCGGCAATCCTGGAATCTCTGGGGCAGCTTCCGAAAGGGGGACTTGAGAGTGTCATGGTAACCGGCGAAGTGGGGTTGGACGGACAGATTAAAAAAGTGAGAGGAGTTCTTGCGATGGTTGAAGAGGCGAGGAAATCAGGATGTCAGGGGTGTGTTGTTCCATGGGAAAACCGGAGAGAGGCACAGATGATCCAGGGGATTCGAAGCGTAGGAGTCAGGAATCTGGGAGAGTTTATGCGGACAGTGAGAGAACGGACATGGGAACATCCGGAGAAAGAAAGGGAAAAGATGGAGATTGCACCGGAAATAACAGCAGATTTCAGAGAAATCAAAGGACAGACTGCGGCAAAAAGGGGGGCACTTCTTGCAGCCGCCGGTTTTCATAATATATTACTGATGGGGCCTCCGGGTTCAGGAAAAACAATGGTGGCAAAAAGAATTCCCGGTTTGCTTCCGGCACTGAGTCATGAGGAGGCAATGGAAATTACTTCTATTTATAGTGTGGCAGGATTATTATCTTCAAAAGTCCCCTGGGTATCAAACAGGCCGTTCCGTTCTCCGCATCATACCATATCACCGCAGGCGCTTGCGGGAGGAGGAAAGATACCGATGCCAGGAGAAATCACATTGGCACACAAAGGTGTCTTATTTTTGGATGAACTTCCGGAGATGAAGAGGGAGACACTGGAGATTCTCCGACAGCCGCTTGAGGACGGAGAAATTCATATTGCGCGGGTGGGGGGAAGATATAGTTTCCCGGCAGAATTTCTTCTGGTGGGTGCGATGAATCCCTGCCCCTGTGGCTACTATCCGGACAGAAACCGCTGCGATTGTGGAGAACATGAGATTAAAAGATATCAGCAGCGGATCAGTCAGGCTTTTCTTGACCGGATGGATATCTGTGTGACTACCAATGCGGCAACTTATGGTGAATTCAGGGGAGAGATACCTGACAGTGACAGTATACAGTGGAGTACAGAAAATATGCGAAAAGAGGTAGAGAGAGCCCGGTTAATACAAAAAGAACGTTTAAAAGAATCCGGAATCTGTTATAACAGCCAGATTCCGCCGGGTGAGATCAGTACATATTGCAAAACAAGTGAGGAAGCAGAAAAAATGTTACAGGGAGCTTTTGAAAAGTTACATCTGAGTGGACGGGCATGTAACCGGATCCTTCGCGTGGCGAGGACAGCAGCGGATCTGGCAGGAAAAGAACAGATTGAAGAAGAAGAGATCGCAGAAGCAATCGGATATCGAAGTTTTGACAAACATTCATGGAAATAGGGGGATAAATGATGAGCGAGAACATAAAAATATATAAGAAAACAGAAGAAGGCTACCCGAAAAATTTATTACAACTTCCGGATGCACCGTCACGGTTATATGTGCTGGGAGAATTACCGGATCCTATGCGGCCGGCGATTGCCATTGTCGGAGCAAGAAACTGTAGTTCTTATGGAAAAAATATGGCATATGAATATGCCAGAATTCTGACTCAAACAGGAATACAGGTGATCAGCGGACTGGCCAGAGGTGTGGATGCAGCAGCTCATGCGGGAGCCCTGGCAGCAGGGGGAAAAACTTATGGTGTGATGGGATGCGGGGTGGATTTTTGCTATCCTACATCCAGCAGGAAGCTTTACCATGTCATGCAGCAGCAGGGCGGCATTTTGTCCGAATTCGCTCCTGGGACACCACCACTTTCCTATCATTTTCCACTGCGCAACCGAATCATCAGCGGTCTCTCCGAGGCGATACTTGTGGTTGAGGCAAAAGAGAAAAGTGGTTCTCTGATTACTGCGGATGCCGCACTGGAACAGGGGCGTACAGTTTTCGCTCTTCCGGGGCGTGCAGGTGATCTTTTGAGTGAAGGATGTAACCGGTTAATCTACCAGGGAGCTATCCCGGCATGGAAGCCGGAGATCATTCTGGAAGAGATGGAATGGACGGGAAAGAAGGAAATAATACAGGAGGATTTTACACAGGAGAAAAAAATAGTGCTTGCAAGGGAAGATGATTTGGTGTATAGTTGTCTCGATTTGAACCCAAAAGCCGTGTCACAGTTACAGGACGAGACAGGACTGCCATCCGGAAGTCTGTTGAAGAGTCTATACTATCTGACAGCAAAAGATCTGGCCCGCGAAGTCTGGCAGAATTATTATATCCGCACAGAAAAGAGGTGGGCATAAAAGCACGGCAATACATGTGCTTTTGAAGCACATAATAAAAAATCAGGAGGAAAACATTGGCTAAATATTTAGTGATTGTGGAGTCACCTGCGAAGGTAAAGACGGTAAAAAAGTTCCTTGGAAGCAATTATGAAGTGGCAGCTTCCAACGGACATGTCCGGGATTTGCCGAAAAGTCAGTTGGGCATCGACATAGAGAATGATTATGAACCGAAATATATTACGATCCGGGGAAAGGGAGAATTGCTGGCAAGTCTGAGAAAAGAAGCAAAAAAGGCAGATAAAGTATATCTCGCAACTGACCCGGACCGTGAGGGAGAAGCGATTTCCTGGCATCTGGCAACAGCATTGAAGCTGGATGAAAAAAAGATGCGGAGAATCACTTTTAATGAGATCACCAAAAGCGCAGTGAAAGAGTCGATCAAACATGCCAGAGACATAGATATGAATCTGGTGGATGAACAGCAGACAAGACGTATCCTGGACCGTATGGTTGGTTACAGGATCAGTCCGGTGCTGTGGAAAAAGATCAAACGTGGACTGAGTGCCGGTCGGGTACAGTCCGTTGCGCTGCGGATTATAGCGGACAGAGAGGAAGAAATCAATGCATTTATTCCGGAAGAATACTGGTCACTGGATGCTGTATTTAAAATTCCGGGAGAAAAGAAACCGCTGGTTGCAAAGTTCTACGGAAAAGAAAAAGAGAAGATGACGATTTCCTCCAGAGAAGAAGCAGATCGCATCATGGAAGAACTGAAAGGTGTATCTTATCAGGTCAGTGAAGTAAAAAAGGGAGAGAGAGGTAAAAAAGCTCCGCTTCCATTTACTACCAGCACTTTGCAGCAGGAAGCTTCCAAGGCACTGAACTTTTCTACCCAGAAGACAATGCGTCTGGCTCAGCAGCTGTATGAAGGAGTAGATATCAAAGGACAGGGTACTGTTGCTCTGATTTCCTACCTGCGTACCGATTCCACCCGTATCTCGGAAGAAGCAGATGCAATGGCAAGAAGCTTTATCGGCGAACATTACGGAGAATCCTATGTGGCAGTGCGGGAGAGTAAACAAAAAGAAGGAAAGAACATTCAGGATGCACACGAAGCAATCCGCCCGACGGATGTTTCCCGTATGCCGGCCCTTGTAAAAGAATCTCTTTCCAGAGACCAGTTCCGTCTCTATCAGCTGATCTGGAAACGATTTGTGGCAAGCCGTATGCAGCCGGCTATATACGAAACAACATCTGTAAAGATTTCCGGTGGAGAATACCTGTTTACGGTTGCCGCATCCAAGATCAAGTTCGATGGTTTCATGTCCGTTTATGTGCAGGAAGATGAGGAGAAAGCGCAGAACAATACATTGGTACGAAGCATTGACAAAGATACGGTTCTGAATTTTCAGGAATTTGATGAACAGCAGCATTTTACCCAGCCGCCGGCACATTATACGGAGGCTTCCCTGGTAAAAACTATGGAAGAACTGGGAATCGGTCGTCCAAGTACTTATGCACCGACCATCACCACAATTATTGCAAGAAGATATGTGGCAAAAGAGAATAAGAACCTGTATATGACAGAACTGGGTGAAGTGGTCAATCAGATGATGAAAGAAGCCTTTCCAAGTATTGTGGATGTCAACTTTACTGCTACGATGGAAGATCTGCTGGATAAAGTGGGCGACGGAACCGTAGACTGGAAAGTGGTAGTTCGGAACTTCTATCCGGATCTTGATGAATCTGTGAAAGAAGCAGAGAAAAATCTCGAGGAAGTTAAACTGGAAGATGAAGTCACTGATGTAATCTGTGAAAACTGCGGAAGAAACATGGTAATCAAATATGGCCCGCATGGAAGATTCCTGGCATGTCCCGGATTTCCGGATTGCAGAAATACCAAGCCGTATCTGGAAAAGATCGGTGTCAAATGCCCGAAGTGTGGAAAAGAAGTAGTTCTTCGCAAGACCAAGAAAGGCCGGAAATATTATGGCTGCGAGGATAATCCGGAATGTGATTTCATGTCCTGGGCAAAACCGATCAATGAAAAATGTCCGAAATGCGGCGGTTACATGGTAGAAAAGGGAAACAAAAAAGTCTGCGCGGACGAGCAGTGCGGGTATGTGGAAGTAAAAGAAAAATAGTAACTATTCAGTAGCCATTATCCCGCGAGGTGTTTTGGCATAAATATGCCAAAATCCCGAGAGATACAAGCAAAAATGCCATCACCGAAGGTGATTTACGCGAGCAACGAGTCAAAGTCCGTGCTTGCACGGAACCTTGAGGAGTGCCGCGATAACGATAAAAACTCGCAAAGCGTGTTTTTATCGTTTAAATGCATTTTTGCTCGTAACTGTGAAGGTACTGAACAGTTACGAAAAATAAATGTTACTGTGCAACGGAAAATTAAAAGATACAGATTTCGGCAAAGAATCTGTATCTTTTAATTTTCTGTTGCATTGCATATCAATAATTGGTCCGGTGGACCAATTTTAGTTTTCATGGTTTTGATTAGGCAGATAAAACAGTCACAATAAATGAAAAAATTGAAATATTCAGAAAATATTATTGTTATTTAAAGAATATCATGGTACAATATTATAAAAGTATAAAAAAAAACAAAAAATCCAGAAAGGAGTAGAAGATGAGCGTACAGTTATTGGACAAAACCAGAAAAATCAATAAATTACTGCACAATAATAATTCTACAAAAGTAGTGTTCAATGATATCTGCAAAGTAATGATGGAAACATTGGATTCTAATATTCTTGTGATCAGTAAGAAAGGAAAAGTTCTTGGCGTCAGTTTATGCCCGGGAGTAGAAGAAATCACAGAATTGATTGAGGATAAAGTCGGAAGTCATGTAGATCCGCTTCTGAATGACCGTTTTTTAAGCGTCTTGTCCACAAAGGAAAATGTGAATCTTCAGACTCTGGGATTTG
>ERZ1673700.1817-NODE-1817-length-18876-cov-5.696031_pt1 | contig 18876 bp, 17 predicted proteins | sample MGYA00580230_ERZ1673700 | MGnify/ENA primary metagenome ERZ1673700 (study PRJEB41218, sample SAMN15661782) | gut metagenome | host: Homo sapiens | place: Canada: London | collected 2015-08-20/2019-03-30 | study: EMG produced TPA metagenomics assembly of...
GAAGCCGTCTATCATCACCATTATTCTGTTCAACTTCCTGTCTTTCTGGAATGAGTACATCATCTCCATGACCCTGATGAGTTCCACCAACGCACCCCGTACTCTGCCGGTGGGTCTGCTGAATCTGATGCAGGCTCAGCAGAGTGCTGCGCAGTACGGCACCATGTACGCAGGTCTTGTGCTGGTGATGCTGCCCACTCTGATTTTGTACATCTGTGTGCAGAAGCAGCTGACGCAGGGCATGACGGTGGGCGGCTTGAAAGGATAAGGTGACAAAACATGAAAACATTCTGGAAAACGCATCCTGCCCTGCGCATCATGCTGATGATCGTACTGTTTGTGCTGTCCATTGCATTGGTGGTGGCAGGCTGGAAAATGACCGGACAGCTGGCAGGGCTTGGCATCATGCTTGTGGGCGTGGCACTGCTGCTGGCAGTATTGGCCATCTACAACGCAACCTATCAGGATTGAGGATAAGAGAGGAAAACTATGGAAGATAAGTGCAAGACCGGGCGCGTTACCATTCCGACCGACCTGGATGTGGTGCCCGAAACGTTGGAGATTCTGAAAAAGTGGGGTGCGGATGCCATCCGTGACTGCGACGGTACGGATTTTCCGCAGGAACTGAAAAACGCCGATGCAAAGATCTATTCCACCTATTATACCACGCGCAAGGATAACGCATGGGCCAAAGCAAACCCGGACGAAGTGCAGCAGTGCTACATTATGACGGGCTTCTACACCGCCCCCGGCGAAACCGTGACCATCCCTCTGATGAAAGGCATCAGCCCGGAGCTGATGAAAGTGAACGATCACGATGACATCACCCGTTGGTGGGAGGTCATGGATCGCTCCACGGGTCAGCCTGTGCCGCCAGAACAGTGGAGCTATGCGGATGGCAGCGTGACCGTGCAGGCGGTGCCGTTCCATGAGTATACCGTGAGCTTCCTTGCCTACCTCATCTGGGACCCGGTGCATATGTACAATGCCACCACCAACGGCTGGACGAATTTCGAGCATCAGATCACATTTGATGTGCGCCAGCCGAAAACCCACAAATATTCCATGGAGCGTCTGCGGAAATTCATTGCAGAGCATCCGTATGTGAACGTCATCCGCTATACCACGTTCTTCCATCAGTTCACCCTGATCTTCGATGAACTCAAGCGGGAAAAATTCGTGGACTGGTATGGCTATTCTGCTTCCGTCAGCCCCTATATCCTCAATCAGTTTGAGCAGGAAGTGGGTTACAAGTTCCGCCCGGAGTATATCATCGACCAGGGCTACTACAATAACCAGTATCGTGTGCCCAGCAAGGAATACCGTGATTTTCAGGCGTTCCAGCGGCGCGAAGTAGCAAAGCTGGCCAAAGAAATGGTGGACATCACGCACGAGTGCGGCTGCGAGGCGATGATGTTCCTGGGCGATCACTGGATCGGCACCGAGCCTTTCATGCCGGAGTTCAAGACCATCGGGCTGGATGCCGTGGTGGGCAGCGTGGGCAATGGCTCCACGCTGCGCCTGATCTCCGACATTGAGGGCGTGAAGTACACGGAAGGACGCTTTCTGCCTTACTTCTTCCCGGACACGTTCCATGAGGGTGGCGACCCGGTGAAAGAAGCCAAGGAAAACTGGGTCACGGCCCGCCGCGCCATCCTGCGCAAGCCCATTGACCGCATTGGCTATGGCGGCTATTTGAAGCTGGCATTGCAGTTCCCGGAGTTTGTGGACTATGTGGAAAGCGTCTGCAAGGAGTTCCGCGAACTGTATGAGAATATCAAGGGCACTACGCCTTACTGCGTCAAGCGTGTGGCAGTGCTGAACTGCTGGGGTAAAATGCGGGCATGGGGCTGTCACATGGTGCATCATGCCCTCTACTACAAGCAGAATTACAGCTATTCGGGCGTGATCGAAATGCTGTCCGGCGCACCGTTTGATGTGAAGTTTATCAGCTTTGAGGATATCAAGAACGATCCGAAGCTGCTGGAAACGGTGGATGTCATCATCAATGTAGGCGATGCCGACACCGCCCACACTGGCGGTATCTGGTGGGAAGACCCGGAAATCTCCTCCGCCATTCGCCGGTTTGTCTGGAACGGCGGCGGCTTCATCGGCGTTGGAGAGCCGTCCGGTCATCCATATCAGGGTCATATCCTCCAGATGGCCAGTGTTCTGGGCGTGGAGGAAGAAAATGGCTTTACCCTGAACTACGACAAGTACAACTGGGAAGAGCATCCAAATCATTTCATCTTGCAGGATGCTGACCAGCCCATCGACTTCGGTGAGGGAAAGAAGAATATTTATGCCCTGGAAGGCACGGAAGTGCTGGTGCAACGGAATAAGGAAGTGCAGATGGCGGCGCATGATTTCGGCAAGGGACGTGCCGTATACATCAGCGGTGTGCCGTATAGTTTTGCCAACAGCCGCACCCTTTACCGAGCCATCTTGTGGAGTGCCCACAGCGAGGATGAACTGCACACTTGGTTCAGTTCCAACTACAATGTGGAAGTCCATGCTTATGTCAAAAATGGCAAGTATTGCGTTGTGAACAACACTTACGAGCCGCAGGATACCACAGTTTATACGACGGATGGCAACAGCTTTGACCTGCATCTGGATGCCAATGAAATCAGATGGTATGAAATTTAAGTTCTCCTTCTTATCAATCTGTGCAGTGAACGACCACTGCACGGCATAAGAGAAAACGGTGACTTTCCACAATGCGGAACGTCACCGTTTTTTCGTTATACCCTTCTATGCTGAACCAGATAGGCTCGATAAAAAGTTGTTCCTACGACCAGTTCTTTTTGAAGAGTGTTAGAACGAAGCCTTATACCAGTACCAATTGTTGCAAATCTTTTCTATATACAACAAAATATGCACAAAATTGAAGTGTTTGACTGAAATGCAAAAAGATAAGCCGCCGATGTGGGTCAGCTGAGCATGGCATGGGGATGAATTTCCGGGATTATCGCAAAAAAGATTGACCGCATGCTGCCCGGGGGAGTATACTAAAAAACATCCGGCAGTCGGTCGGGGATAGACTATCCGGGCGAATGGCTGTGGACTGGAAGAAACAAAAGCGGCGGGAATGCACAGGAAAGGAGAAAACACTATGTGGAGTTGTCCGAATTGTGAAAGCTGGATTATTGCGAGCCGGATCTGTCCGAATTGCGGGGCTTGGGTCGGCGATGACTCTGCCGATGAACAGGACTCCGACCATCCGGTTGAACTTGCGATCATGGGGGACACGCTGCTGAGCTGCTCTGGCAGGAAAGCAAAGGTCGTGGTGCCTGCAGGCGTGAAGGAGCTCGAAGAATACAGCTTTTATAATGACACGGCACTGCAGGAGATCGAACTGCCAGAGGACTTGACGATGATCCTGAAATGTGCATTTCAGGAGTGCACAGCATTGCAGGAGATTCGGCTGCCAGACAAACTGAAGAGACTTGGCCGCGCTGCATTTTATGGCTGTAGTGCTTTAAGGAAAATCGAGATCCCGGCCTCTGTGAAGCAGATCAACACGGAAACATTTCGGGACTGCACAGCCCTGCGGGTAATCGAGCTATCAGAAGGACTGGAGATAATTGGCGGTTCTGTATTCAAAGGCTGCAATGCTCTGGAAAAAATCGCGATCCCCGCCAGTGTGAAGCAGATCGAGTTGGAAGCATTTCAGGATTGCACCGCCCTGCAGGAGATCGAACTGTCAGAGGGACTGGAGAAAATTGGAGAATCCGCATTCAAAAACTGCAGTGCTCTGAAAAAAATCACGATCCCGGCCAGTGTGAAGCAAATCGAGGCGAGCGCATTCCGGGACTGCATCGCCCTGCAGGAGATCACGCTGTTGTCTAAGGACACCACCTTTGAGACGGATACCTTTCGGAACTGTCCGGGCGTCGTGAAACGTCCGGAGGACCCTGTTGAGGGAGTGAAACGATCCGGCCCGATGGACCTTGCCGAGGGCGGTACGGTCCTGAAGAAATACCACGGGACCGACGCCTGCGTGATCGTGCCTGCCGGAGTGACAGCCATTGCAAAGGAGTGCTTTGTGAATTGCATGTCGCTGCAGGAGATCGAACTGCCGGAAGGACTGGAAGAAATCGGGAAAAGCGCATTTGAGGGGTGCAGTTCTCTCAAACGGATCGTGATCCCTGAGGGAGTAAGGTCCATCCGGGAGAAAACGTTCTGTGAATGCACCGCCCTGCAGGAGATCCGGCTGCCGGATGGACTGGAATTGATCGGGAGGAGCGCATTCAGTGAATGCGAAGCTCTGCAGGAGATCCGGCTGCCGGATGGACTGAAAGAAATTGGAAGTGACGCATTCAGTGGATGCCGGTCGCTCAGGCAGATCACCGTTCCTGTCGGCGTAAAATGCATCGAAACGGCAGTTTTTCAGTCCTGCAGGGCTCTGCAGGAAGTCCATCTGCCGGAAGGACTGGAACAAATCGGAATGTTTGCGTTTGAGGACTGCGACACCCTGACTAGAATCGTTCTGCCGGCCAGCCTGAAACGGCTTTGTCGGGGGGCTTTTGAGAACTGCACATCCTTGCTGGAAGCGCAGCTGCCGGACGGGCTGGAAGAACTGCAGGATGACGCATTTGAATATTGCCGTTCTCTGCAGAAGGTCACGATTCCCGCGCAGGTGAGACAAATCGAACGAGCAGCGTTTTACTACTGTCAGTCTCTGCAGGAAGTTCAACTGCCGGAGGAACTGAACGAGATCGGGGAGGACGCATTTGCGCATTGCTGGGCGCTCAAACGGATCGTGATCCCGGCGGGAGTGGAAAAAGTCGGAGAGCATGCGTTTTGGGAATGTTACTCTCTGCAGAACATTGCCGTTTTGTCGGACGATACCGAGATCGCAGAGGATGCCTTTGAAGACTGCCCGGGTACGGTCAAGCGGGGCACAGGCAGCTTGTTCTGAACGTCCGCTTGAAGCAGGCGGCCTCTGGAAAACTGGTCCTTTGCGCGGGGGCAGCATGGTTGGCGGGCAGTGCGGTCCCGCTTGCGCAGATCTGTATTTTGCAATTCGATAAAGGTCCCGGCGGTATGCTGCAAACGCGGCAGGCCGCCGGGGCTTTCTCTGCCATGACCGCAAACGCCTTCACCGAGGACATGGAAAAGAGCTAGGAAGCCGGTATGGACGAGCATCTGTCCAAGCCGGTGGACATTGCGGTGCTGGAGCGTGCTGTCCGGAAGTACCTTGTTACCCCCCCCCGAAAATGAGAGACCGTCAACCGAGATTTACCCGGTGAGCCCCTGAACGAATACAAGAAAAAGGACAGAACTGCATGACAGCAGTTCTGTCCTTTTTGCGTATTCCGGTCAAAAACAGGTCACCGCCAGCCCCGGGCCGTGGGGTCCAGCATTTCGGCGGCAGAGTAGAGCAGGGCATTGCAGATGGCGGCGGCCACGTTGCTGCCGCCCTTGCGGCCCATGGCCACGATGGCGGGTACGCCAAAGGCTTTGCAGGTGGCAAACAGCCGCTCCTTGCTCTCCACCACATTCACGAACCCCACCGGTACGCCAATGACCAGTGCAGGACGCAGCCCGGCTTCGATCTGGTCGGCGATGGTCAGCAGGGCGGTGGGGGCGTTGCCCACGGCCAGCACGGCACCGGGGTGCTCCTGCGCGGCCCGCTGCATGGAAGCCACCGCCCGGGTGGTGCCGCCTGCTTTGGCAAGGGCGGCCACCTCCGGGTCAGCCATGTAGCACAGGGCCGTGCCGCCCAGGCGGGCAAGGCCGGGCTTGGTGATGCCGGCCAGCGCCATGTTCGTGTCGGTGATGATGGGAGTGCCCGCCCGCAGGGCCTTCACCCCGGCCGCCACGGCACCGGGGGTGAAGCGCAGATTCCGGGCATAGTCAAAGTCGGCGGTGGTGTGGATCACCCGCTTGACCACGGCGGCGGTTTCCGGCGGAGGCGTCAGGCCCAGTTCCGCCAGCTCGGCTGTGATGATGGAAAGGCTTGTCCGCTCGATGTCGGCGGGCAGATGATGCTGCGGGGTCATACGCGGTTCCCTCCTTTGCGGTCCATGCCCATGGCGGCGTATACGGCATCCATGTCCAGCGCGGCCCGCACGCCGTCGGCCAGCAGGTCGAACTGCTGCTGCCGGTACTGCTCCATCGAGAGCAACGGTGCGTCGGCGGGGGAGATGCCCTTCTTTTTGCACAAAAATGCGGTGAGCTTTTCGGTCAGCTCGCCGGTGTCAAACAGCCCATGCAGGTAGGTGCCGAACACATTGGCCTGCACACACCCTTCCGGCGTGCCGTCGGCCAGAATGCAGAACGGGCTGCCCTGCACTGTCGTGCGCCCGGCGTGGATCTCGTAGCCGGTCAGCTTTGCCCCGGCAAAGGGGATGGCCTCGGCGGTGGCATGGGTCTGGCGCAGCTGTTTTTCGGCGTTGAACACGGTGTCCGTGGGCAGAAGCGCCAGCCCGCGCAGGGTGCAGGGGGTGCCGCTTTCTTCGCCGTCCGGATCGGCAAGGGTGTGCCCCAGCATCTGGTAGCCGCCGCACACGCCCAGCACAGGGGTGCCCTGCGCGGCCAGCTTGAGCACCGCCGCTTCCAGCCCGCACTGACGCAGCCACAGCAGGTCGTCTATGGTGTTTTTGGTGCCGGGCAGGATCACCACATCCGGCGTGCCCAGCTGGCGGGGGCTCTGCACATAGCGCACCCCCAGCAGCGGGTGCTGTTCCAGCGGCATGAAGTCGGTGAAGTTGGAGATGTGCGGCAGGCGCAGAATGGCCGCATCCAGTGGTTTGACGGCCCGCCCTGCCTCCAGCCGGGTGGAAAGGGAATCCTCATCCTCAATGTCCACCTTCAGGTAGGGGATGACCCCCAGCACCGGCAGCTGCGTTTTTTCTTCCAGCATGGCAAGGCCGGGACGCAGGATCTCCACGTCGCCCCGGAACTTGTTGATGAGCAGCCCCTTGATGCGGGTCCGCTCGTCCGGCTCCAGCAGGGCCACCGTGCCGTACAGCTGCGCAAAGACGCCGCCCCGGTCGATGTCTCCGGCCAGCAGCACAGGGGCGTCCACCAGCTTGGCAAGGCCCATGTTCACAATGTCGTCGGCTTTCAGGTTGATCTCGGCCGGGCTGCCAGCTCCCTCAATGACGATGATGTCCACCTCTTCGGCCAGACTGTTGTAGGCGGCAAGGATGTCCGGGATCAGCGACCGCTTCATTTTAAAGTAGGCGGCGGCGGGCATCTGGCCCCGCACCTCGCCGTTCACGATCACTTGACTGCCGGTGTCGCTGCTGGGTTTGAGCAGGATGGGGTTCATGCGCACGTCCGGTTCCATCCCGGCGGCCTGCGCCTGCACCACCTGCGCCCGGCCCATTTCCAGCCCGTCCCGGGTCACAAAGCTGTTCAGGGCCATGTTCTGGCTCTTGAAAGGAGCCACCCGGTAGCCGTCCTGTGCAAAAATGCGGCACAGTGCGGCGCACAGCAGGCTTTTGCCTGCACCGCTCATGGTGCCCTGCACCATAATGCAGGTTGCTTTGTTCATGCCAGTACCTCCGCAAGGGTCTTTAACAGTTCATCGTTTTCCGGCCCGGTACGCACGGCGGTGCGGTACCAGCTGCCGTCCAGCCCGGGGTAGTTGCTGCAGCTGCGCAGCACCACGCCCCACTGCCGTAGGGCATCGCCCAGCGTTTCCGGCCCCTGGAACAGCAGGTAGTTTGCTCGGCCGTCCAGCACCCGCAGGCCCAGTGCCCGCAGCCCGGCCGTGAGCCGGGGCCGCTGCTGCGCAATGAGTGCCCGCACCTGTGCCACATAGGCCGTTTCGTCCAGTGCGGCAAGCCCGGCGGCCTGCGCCAGACTGGACACTGCCCACGGCTGCCCGGCGGCCTGCATGGCTTCCAGCAGGGCCGTGTTGGCACACAGGCAGTACCCCAGCCGCACCCCGGCCATGCCGTACAGCTTGGTAAAGGCCTTGAGGATCAGCAGATTTTTGCTGTCCAGCAGGGTTTTGGCGGTCAAGGTGTCGCAGTCGGGCAGAAAATCCAGAAAACATTCGTCCACCACCAGCAGTGCCCCGCAGGCTTCGCACCGGCGCAGGATGCGCTCCACAAGGGGCAGCGGCGTGAGCTGCCCGGTGGGGTTGTTGGGCTGGCAGAGAAATACCATGTCCACCTCCGGCGTGATGGAGGAGAGGATGGAATCCGTCACGGCAAAATCAACCTCTGCCTGCAGAAAATGTCGCCGCACCGCACAGCCCGCACTTTCCAGCGCGGCGGCGTACTCGGCAAAAGTGGGGGCGGTCACCAGCGCGGTGCGGGGTTTTGCCGCCCACGCCAGCCGGAAGATCAGGTCTGCCGCGCCGTTGCCGCAGAGGATAGATTCTGCCGGGATCCCCTCGTGCGGGGCCAGCTTTGCCCGCAGTGCCCGGCACAGGGGGTCGGGGTAGCGGTCGGCGTGAGGCAGGGCAGCAGCAATGGCGTTCGCCACGCCCTGCGGCAGGCCCAGCGGGCTCACGTTGGCCGAAAAATCCAGCGCGTCGTGCCCGTACTGTGCCCGATATCCGGCCCAGTCGCCGCCGTGTGTCAGCTGTGTCATAAGATCACCCCTCGGATCGCCAGCCCCAGCAGCAGGGCCAGCAGGCTTTCGGCATACATCATTTTATTGGCGCGGCGGATGTCCTCCGGCTCAATGGGACGCAGGGCGTCGCCAATGGTAGGCTTGGGGTAATATTCCCCAAAATAGTAGGCAGGCCCGGCCAGCTGCACGCCCAGTGCTCCGGCACACGCGCTCTCGGTCTGGGCACTGTTGGGGCTGGCATGGTTGCGCCGGTCCCGCCGCCAGATACGCCACGCCCCTTTGGCGCTGTTGCCGGTCAGGGCCGCCGCCGCGCACCACAGCAGACCCGCCAGACGGCTTGGCAGATAGTTTGCCGCGTCGTCCAGCTTGGCGGGGATGCGGCCGAAGTAGAGGTACTTTTCGTTTTTGTAGCCCAGCATGCTGTCCATGGTGTTGATGGCCTTGTAGGTCAGCGCCAGCGGTGCCCCGCCGATGAGCATATACAGCAGCGGCGCGATCACGCCGTCGCTGGCATTTTCGGCCACGGTCTCCACGGCGGCTTTGGTCACACCCTCAGCGGTCAGATTCTGGGTGTCGCGGCCCACAATACGGCTCACAGCCTTGCGGGCTGCGGGCAGGTCGCCCTTCACAAGCTCTTTGTGCACGTTCATGCTCTCCTGTGCAAGGCCCTTTGCGGCCAGTGCCTGCCCGCACCAGAACATCTGTACGGCCAGCCCCAGCCACGGGCTGAGCCTTGCTGCGCCCAGGCAGACAAGGCCGGTGCACACAAAGGTGCCCACCGGCAGGCAAAAAGCCACGATGCCGCCGCCCAGCAGTTCGCCCTGGGGCGTTTTGGGCAGGCGGGCGCGCAGGCGCTTTTCCAGCGCGGAGATGGCCTTGCCCATGAGCACCACCGGGTGGGGCAGCCACGCGGGGTCGCCGAAGAGAGTGTCCAGCACAAAGCCGCCCAGAACGGCCAGCCCGGTCATACGTCGGCCTCCCTGGTGTACTGCACGGTCTTTACAAGGTGCAGCACCCGCTTGTCGGCCCAGTCGGCGGCGTCCAGCACAAAGCCGCCCGCGTTGGGGCCGCACCATTCGTAGTAGTCTTTATGGGGCAGGGCGTAGCGCTCCAACGCGGCCATCTGGGTGCCGCCGTGGGCCAGGATGACCAGAAGTTCCTCACCGTCGGCCAGTGCCTTGTCTACCAGTGCCGAAAAGGCGCGGCAGATGCGCTCAGAAAAAGAGGCCTTGGTCTCGCCGTCCGGGCAGGGGCTCTCACAGTTGGCGGCTACCCAGGCCAGATAGTCCGGGTCATGCTCCATCTCAATGTAATTGCGGCCCTCAAAGCTGCCGAAGCACATCTCCTTCAGGTCATCCACCACCACCAGCTTTGCAGTGGGAAACAGCACCTCAGCGGTCTGCCGGGTGCGGCACAGCGGGGTGATGTACACGGTTTTGGGCTCAATGTCTGCCTTGCGCAGCATCGCGCGGCCAGCGGCAGAAAGCGGGATGTCCCGCTGGCCCTGATAGCGTTTCTCGGCATTGTATTCGGTCAGGCCGTGGCGCAGGAAATAGATCAGCATGTTGGCAGTTCTCCTTTCAGAACGGTGGGGATGCCGCAGAACATCTGCACAACGCAGTCTGCCCGTGCGGCCAGCAGACAGGCCAGCCGCCCGGCGGCTTCGCGTCCGGCACGTTCGGCGGGGTCCATGGGTACCACGCCGCCGCCCACCTCGGTGGCAAGCACGATATCGTAAGCGGACAGCTCGTCCGCGAGTTTTTCCAGATTTTCGGCCCCGGCGGCCAGCTCCTGTACATCGCAGATGCACCGTCCGGGCAGGGTCTTGGCAAAGGTGCGCTTGCCGCTGTAAAGCGGCCCGGTGATAAAGATCATAACAGCCCTCCCCACTGGCAGGCACACAGTGCCGCCAGCATCCAGATCTCGGTTTTCTGCAAAAACCACCCGGCCAGATCACCGGTGATGCCGCCGAACTGCTTGCAGGCAACGGCGTGGTACCGCCACAGCACAGCCAGTGCGGCCAGCACCAGCGCCCAACCACCCAGTGCCAGCATGGCGCAACACAGTACAGCGGCCAGAAGGGCCAGCACCCGGCGTACAGTGGCTCTGTCGGCTGCCGAGGCAAAGGTGTGGGCAAGGCCGGTGTTCTTTGCCATGGGGAACGCCGCCACCGCATAGCCGGAGAGCGCCCGTTCCAGCACCAGTGCCATCATCCAGAGCAGCCCTGCCTGCGGGGTGAACTGTACACAGGCGCACAGGGCCAGATAGGTCGCAAAGTAGCTGCACAGACGGATCACGGCAAAGGCCCCGCAGTGAGGGTCCTTTAAGATCTCCAGCTTCTTTTCCCGGTCGCCGTAGCTCGAAAGTGCGTCGCAGGTGTCGGCGTAGCCGTCCAGATGGATGCCGCCGGTGACCCAGACCGGGATCAGGCAGAAGCCCGCCGCCCGCGCCGCACCCGGCAGGGGCAGCACGCCGCACAGGAACCACAGCAGCCCGATGACCACCCCGATGAGCGGGAAGGCGCACATCGCATACCGCATGTTCTTTTCGGTCCAGTTGAACTGCGGCACCGGCACAGCCGAAAACATGGCGAACGCCACGGCAACGGTCTGCAAAACGATCATTTTTCCACTCCTTTATAATAGACAGGGATGCCGCACACCACCCGCACCACGGCGTCGGCCCGGGCGGCCAGCGCGTTGTTCACCTGCGCCAGCGCCAGCAGATAGCGGTCGGTGTCGCCTGCGTAGTCGGCCCCGCCGCTGAACACCTCGTTGGAGACGACGATCAGGGTTTCACACTGGGCATACACGGCGTCCAGCCCGGAAAGAATGGCCTGCGCGGTCTGCGGCCCGGCCCCGGCGGGATCATAGAGCTCGTTGGCAGTCAGGTTGCCCAGATCTTCCAGCAACGCGGTACCACGGGCGGGCAGATGCACGGCGTCCAGATGCAGGGGGCACTCCACCGTTTCAAACTGTTTTGCCGCCCGCATTCTGCGGTGCTTTTCCACCCGGGCGGCACATTCGGCGTCCCACACCTGCATGGTGGCCAGATAATAGCGCGGCAGAGTGCTGCGCAGTACCAGACTCTCGGCGTATTCGCTTTTTCCGCTGGCCGCCCCGCCGATCACCAGCGTCAGCATTGCGGGGTGTACGGCGTGATGCCGCCCTCCGCAAAGGAATAACAGTGGTCGTACACCGCCAGTGCCATGTCCCACAGCGGGAGGCTGGCCACAGCGCCGGTGCCCTCGCCCAGATGCAGCCCGGCGGTGAGAAGCGTGGCCTTGCCCAGTGCATCCAGCACCAGACGGGCGGCAGGCTCCGAGGAACAGTGACTGGCAAACACCGCTTTGGCCGCGGCAGGGCACAGCCGCACGGCGCACAGGGCCGCCACGCCGCTGATGAAGCCGTCCATTACCACGGGCACGCCTTCCAGCGCACCGCCCAGAAAGACGCCGCACAGCCCGGCAAGATCAAAGCCGCCCAGCTTGGCCAGCACGTCCAGAGGGTCTGTGGGATCCGGCTTGTTGCGCAGGATGCCCCGGCAGATGGCATCCACCTTGCGGGCCAGCCCTTCATCCGAAAGGCCGGCTCCCCGGCCGGTCATCCGTTCCACCGGCTGGCCCAGCAGCACCGCTGCCACCGCACTGGAAGTGGTGGTGTTGCCAATGCCCATTTCGCCGGTGGCCAGCAGCTGCACACCGGCAGCTTTCTGCTCCTGCACCAGCCGGATGCCCCGGCCGACGGCCTCCACAGCCTGGGCGCGGGTCATGGCGGGACCCTGCGTGAAATCGGCAGTACCGGCGGCAATGCGGCAGTCTGCCACCCCCGGCACCGGGTCTCCGGCCATGCCCATGTCCACGGGCACCACATCGCAGTGGGCAGTACGGGCCATCTGGCACACGCTGGTACGCCGGGCAGCCAGATTCTCCGCCACTGCGCGGGTCACGCTCTGGTCGGTCTGGCTCACGCCCTGAGCCACCACGCCGTTGTCGGAGCAGAGCACCAGCACAGCCCGGCGGGAAACATCCAGCGCCGCACTGCCGGTGAGGGCGGCGGCATCTTCCAGCAAAGTTTCCAGTGCGCCCAGCCCGCCCAGAGGTTTGGCCAACCCGGCCCAGTGGGCGTGGGCGGCGGCGCGGGCAGCTTCATCCGGCGGGGTGATGCCGGAAAGTAAAGTTTTCAGTTCCGTTTCAGTCATGTGTGTTTCTCTTTTGTCGTTGATAGAACTTTGCACCACTTACAAAGCGGCGGGGCAGGGGAGTGCCTGCCCAGTAAAGATGCGGGAAACCGGCGTACAAACTCATGCTTGCAAATCCGCATTCCCACTGTACTTTTTCGCTTTTCCAAACGGAAAAGCCCGAACCATTGTCGGTGGAATCCCAGTGGTGGAATTCGTGAATATACAAATGCTCTCCGGCATGGAACAGCAGGCTATCGGCTTTGGCGGTCATGTCGGCATAGCCGAACCGCACCAGCCGCCCCACCTTGACGCCTTTGCCGGGCAGAACGCCTGCCATGGGCCAGGCGGTACCGCTGGCATCTTCCAGCGTCTGCCCCAGATACAGAAAGCCGCCGCACTCTGCCACCGTGGGCAGGCCGCCATTTACGGCATCCCGGATGGCATCGCGCATGGTTTTGTTTTCGCTCAGCGGCCGGGCATACAGTTCCGGGTAGCCGCCGGGCAGATACAGCCCGCAGATGTCCTCCGGTAGGGCGGTGTCGTGCACCGGGCTGAAGAACACCAGCTCTGCCCCGGCAGTGCGCAGGCAGTCCAGCGTTTCGGCGTAGGCAAAGCAGAATGCCTTATCATGTGCCACAGCAATGCGGACGCCCGCCGTTTGCAGAGCAGGCGGCGGCACCGGGGCAGGAGCCGGTCGTTCGGTCAGCGCTTCCAGCGTTGCCCAGTCCAGATTTGCTTCCAGCGCATCGGCCAGCAGGCCGATCTTCTGGGCAAGATCGGTGATCTCTCCGGCGGTTTTCAGGCCCAGATGGCGGCTCTCCACCACCGCCTGCGGCAGGCGGGGCAGATACCCCAGCACCGGCAGGCCGGTCTCGGTTTCCAGCAGGGGCTTGAGCATCCGGAAGAGCTTTTCGGAGCAGTCATTCAGCAGGATGCCTGCAATGTGGCTCTCCGGTTTGAAATGCACAAGGCCCTGAATCTCTGCGGCCAGCGTCACACTGGCCCCCTTGGGCTGTACCACCAACAGTACCGGCAGGTCCAGCGCATCGGCCAGCTCCCAGGCACTGGCGCGGGTGGTCAGGCCCTGCCCATCGTAAAAACCCATGGCCCCTTCGCACACCACAGCCCCGTGCCCGGCAGCATAGTGGGCGTACAGTTCCTGTACCGTATTTTTGGCAGAAAAATAAAGATCCAGATTGTGGCTCTCCACCCCCAGCACCGACCGGTGGAACATGGGGTCGATGTAGTCCGGCCCGCTCTTGAAGGCGCAGGGGTCCATGCCCCGCTTTTTCAAAGCGGCCAGCAGGGCGCAGGTGACGGTGGTCTTGCCGCTGCCGGAACGCGGTGCGGCGATGACGAACTGCATCATTTGCGTTCTCCCGTGATCAGAAAAATGGGGTTGTTGGCGGTCAGCAGGTGGAGCCTGCCTGCCGGTCTGGTACGGCTCACGGCAAGCTGGGTCACCTCAGCGGAAAGGCCATGAGCCGTAAGGGCTGCAATGGCGGCGCTCAGGGATTCCAGCGCAATGGCGGCAATGCAGATGCGCGCATTGGCGTTTTTGGCCAGAACCGTGTCCACCACCGCGGCCATGCTGCCCTTGGTGCCGCCAATGAACACGGCATCCGGGGCAGGCAGGGCTTCCAGTGCGGCAGGGGCACGGCCCTCAATGAGGGAGAGGTTCCACGCCGCAAATTTTTCGCGGTTCCGGCGGATGAGGGCGCAGGCGTCCGGCTCACACTCCACCGCATACACATGCCCCTGCGGGGCGGCCAGTGCCAGCTCCACGCTCACGCTGCCGGTACCGGCCCCCACGTCCCACAGGGTATCGGCGGGGCGCACGGCCAGTTTGGCCAGCGCGGCGGCCCGCGCTTCCTGCTTGGTCATGGGCACCTCGCCCCGGATGAAGGCCTCATCCGGCAGGCCGGGGGTGCGGCGTTCCGGGTGCACGGCATGTTCCACCAGCAGGACACTCAGGGAAGCAAAGGCCTGCCCGGCCAGTTCCTGCGCGGTGCCAAAGTGGATCTTTTCGTCGGGCGTGCCAAGGTTTTCGCCCACAAGGGCGTGGGCATCGCCCAGCCCGGCGGCGGTCAGTGCGGCACACAGGGTGGCCGGGGTCTCGGCCCCGCCGGTGAGAAAGAATACGGTTTTATGGTTCATGCAGGCGGACACCGGGTCGCAGGCACAGCCGTGGGCAGAAACAAGAGTCCAGTCCTGCCAGGGGCGGCCTACGGCGGCGGCCAGCAGCTGTACGCTGGAAAGGCCGGGCAGCACCCGGCAGGAGATGCCAAAGGCCCGCAGCATGGGCAGCAGCTGGGATGCGCCGGAATAGAACCCGGTATCGCCGCTGTACACCAGCGCAATTTCCTCGTCCGGGTGCGCGGCCAGACAGGCCAGAATTTCGTCCGGTTTGTACAGGGCCTGCCGGTTTCCGGTGCAGCCCTCCGGCAGTGTGGCCAGCAGCCGCTTTGCGCCCAGGATGCGGTCGGCACCCTGCAGGGCGGCAAGACCCTGTGCGGTCAGGCTGCCGGGGGTGCCGGAGCCCATACCAATGAGTGTGATCATCCTTTCAGTACCTCCCTGCAGCGGGTCAGGATCTGGTCTGCCGTCTCACCGGTCTCGGCCGGGCGGCGGATCACGATGAGCTGGACGCCGGTGTCGGCGGCAGCCTGCGCTTTCTCGGCAAAGCCACCGGCGGCCCCGCCGTCCTTGGTCACGAGAAAGCGAATGGAGAATTGCTCCAGCAGGGCCCGGTTCAGCGCGTAGGAGAACGGCCCTTGCAAAGCAAGGATATTCTTGTGGGGGATGTGCGCGGCCTCGCAGGCGGCAATGCCGTCCAGTGTAGGCAGCACACGGGGGTACAGCCGTTCCGGGGCCAGCTGCGCAAAGGCAGGCAGCTCCTTGGCCCCGGTGGCCAGCAGGACATTGCCCTGCGTTTGGACCAGAAAATCCGCCACATGTGCCGCCGACTGGAACACCATGCTCCCGGCAGGCAGGGGGCTTTGCGCACGCAGCAGCCGGTGATATTCCACCCCGGCGGTGCGGCAGGCCGTGCGGATATTGCGGGTGGCGTCCACTGCATAGGGGTGGGTGGCGTCTACGCACAGGTCGGCTCCCTGCACAAGGGCGGCCATCTCGTCCGGGGTCAACCGGCCGCAGTGCACTGTGATGCCGGCAAAGCTGCCCTGTTCCTCGCTGCCCAGCGGGGTGGCCACGCTCACCAGAATGTCCGCTCCAAACTGGGCCAGCTGCCGGGAAAAAATGCGGCCCTCGGTGGTGCCGCTGAACACCACTGCCCTCATACGCGGTACCCCCGCGGCGTGACCATGCGGCCCTGCAGCACCCGGGTGTTGTGGTTGCCGATGTACACGGTGGTGAACATATCCACGGGCGTTTGCTCCAGCTGGGCCAGCGTCAGCACCTGAGCGCTCTGGCCCTCCCGGCCGATGTTGCGCACCAGCCCACAGACGGTGTCCGGGGCCTTGCCGTTTTGCAGCAGGATGCGCACGGCCCGGGCCAGATAGTCCGGCCGCCCCTTGGAAGAAGGGTTGTACACCGCCATGCAGAAATCGCCCATGGCCGCTGCGGCCAGCCGCTTTTCGATGACCTCCCACGGGGTGAGCCGGTCGGAAAGAGAGAGCACACAGAAATCATGGGCCAGCGGGGCACCCAGCACCGCGCCGCCGCTCAGGGCGGCAGTCAGGCCGGGCACCACCTCCACGGTCACGTCCGGGCAGCCTTCGGCCAGCTCCAGCAGGGGGCTGGCCATGCCGTACACTCCGGCGTCACCGCTGCACACCAGAGCCACGGTCCGGCCGCTGTGGGCAGTTTCCAGCGCCCAGCGGCAGCGGTCCAGTTCTTTGGTCATGCCGGTGGCGTAATATTCTTTTTCCGGGTAATAGGGGCGTACCAGATCCAGATAGACCGGATAGCCGCACAGCACCTCGGCTTCTTCCAGGGCGCTCTGCGCCTGTGCGGTCAAAAACTGCGGGTCGCCGGGGCCAAGCCCGACCACATATACGATATCAGCCATTCTGCCACCTCCAGTCCGGGGCATAGGGGCACAGCGCCAGCGCAAAGGTCACACCGCCGCCCGCCTGTTTCGGGATGCGGATGCAGCCGCCGGACGCCAGCACAGCGGCCCGCTCACACACGTTGTCCACCCCGGTGACGCTTTGCACGAAGGGAGATGGTGTGAACGGCCCGGGCAGTGCCCGCAGCTGCTCCGCAGAATAAAATGTGATGGGCCAGCCGTGGGCCCGGCAGAACGCCAGCAGCCCGGCCTCGTCAGCCTTCAGGTCGATGCTGGCCGCCGCCGCGATGCACGCCGGGGCAAGGCTGTGCCGGGCGCAGAAGTCAGCAAAGGCGGCTTCCAACTGCTCGGCACATGTTCCCTTGCGGCAGCCGATGCCCAGCACCCCGATGCGGGGCACCAGATGCAAAGCGTCCCCGGCAGGGGAGAGGGTAAGGGCAAAATCGGCTTCGGCAGGGGTCCGTGCAGGATCCACCCCGGCGGGCGGGGTGCCCTGCACGGGAAACTCAGCGGCAAACCGCACCGACTGCCCGGCCAGCAGCTTGCTGCTGACATGCTTGATGCGCTCCGCTTCCAGCACCGTGCAGTTCTGGTGCTTTGCCCACTCGTCCACCGCAAAAATGCCGTGGGCGTCGGTGGCCGTGGTGATCACCGGAACGGCTCCGCACACGGCGGCCAGTGCACGGGCCAGGTCATTGGCACCGCCCAGATGACCGGACAGCACCGGCACCGCAAAGCGGCCGCATTCGTCCAGTACCACCACCGCCGGGTCCGACGCCTTGCTGCGGCAGTGGGGCGCAATGGCCCGCACCGCAATGCCCACGGCTCCCACAAAAACAAGGGCGTCGCTCTGCGCAAACTGCAGGGCGGTCCACCCGGCAAGGGAGACGCCGCCGCTGCCGCAGCGGTCCACACTGCCGGGCAGGGCGTCTGCCAGCCGCCGGGCCAGTGCCAGACCGGTGTCGGTAAAGGCCAGATAGGCCCGGGTCATTGGTCGGACCCCTTGCGGAACTCGGTGGTAAAACCGGGGTCGTACAGCTTGCTGCGCTCGTACCGGGTGCCAAGAAAATCGCCTGCCACGATGAGCGCTGTTTTGGTGATGCCGGCGTCGTGCACGCTCTGCGCCAGAGAACCCACGGTACAGCGCACGGTTTTCTGCTCCGGCCAGGTGGCCTTGTACACCACGGCGGCGGGGGTGTCCGGCGTGTAGGCACCGCCCTGCAGCAGAGCATCCTGCACCTTGTCTACCAGACCGATGGACAGGAAAATCACCATAGTGGCCCCGTGGGCGGCAAGACTGGCCAGCTTTTCCCGCTCGGGCACCGGGGTGCGGCCTTCCATGCGGGTGATGATCACGGTCTGGCTCACGGTGGGCAGGGTGTATTCGGCATTCAGTGCCGCCGCCGCGCCGCAGAAGCTGGACACGCCGGGCGTGTCATCGTAGGCGATGCCGTCGGCGTCCAGTGCATCCATCTGCTCCCGGATGGCCCCGTACAGGCAGGGGTCGCCGGTGTGCAGGCGCACGGTGATTTTGCCGTCTGCCTCCATGGTGCGCATCACATCCAGCACCTGTTCCAACGTCATCTCGGCGCTGTTGTAAATGGCGCAGCCGGGTTTTGCCAGTCCCAGCAGGGCCGGGTTGACCAGACTGCCCGCGTAGATGATGCAATCAGCCTCCTGCAGCAGGGCTGCGCCCCGCCGAGTGATCAGGTCCGGGGCACCGGGCCCCGCGCCTACAAAGTGTACCATAGCAGTTACTCCTTTACCAGTACCGTTGCAAAATATCCGGCCTTGCTGCCATCCTGCGGCGGGCGCGCAGTCGAAAGGTCGGGGAAGATCGTTTCATCCGGCAGGCCGCAGCTGCACACGAGGGCGCTGCGGCTCAACGCACCGTGGGCGTCCAGGGTGTCCAGCAGGGCGGGCAGCTGACGCCCGGTTTTCATCAGGACTTTCGTGCCGGGGGCGTCCAATACCTCGTCGGCCCGGCTGCCGGGAGCGATGGTCAGCGGAGCGTCCATGCCGCCGGTAAGGGGCTGATTCAGCCGGGCTGCTGCCGCGCAGAAGCTGGGCACACCCGCCGCCATCGCGGTGGCATAGCCCTGCGCCTGCAGGATCTCCTGCAGATA